>Ga0209631_10007618_pt1 | contig 10781 bp, 10 predicted proteins | sample COG_08_FD_184752 | JGI IMG/M metagenome (GOLD analysis project Ga0209631, IMG submission 184752) | Pelagic Microbial community sample from North Sea - COGITO 998_met_08 (SPAdes) (version 2) | ecosystem: Environmental > Aquatic > Marine > Neritic zone/Coastal water | place: Helgoland, sampling...
AGATGGGTGATTAAGCTCGGCAGCGCTTTGCTCGCGGGTCCAGATTCAGGTCTGAATAGCAAGTTGATCACCACGCTGGCGGATTGCTGTTTCCAGCTTCGGCAGAAAGGTGTTGATCTTGTGCTTGTGTCGTCTGGCGCGATTGCAAATGGAATGGCTCAGCTCGGCTGGCATCAAAGACCTCATGAGTTGCATCAACTTCAAGCCGCCGCGGCGGTTGGCCAGATGGGTCTAATAAACGCCTATCAACGAGCCTTCGAAGCGCATGAAATCCAAACGGCTCAGGTATTGCTGACGAGTGCTGATCTTAACAACAGAGTGCGTTATCTCAACGCGAGAAGTGCGCTTCGCTCGATGCTCGGTCTTGGGATTATTCCGGTGATCAATGAAAACGACACCGTGGCAACGGAAGAGATCAAATTTGGCGACAATGATTCACTCGGCGCCTTGGTGGGAAATCTTGTTGAGGCTGATTTCCTGATCATCCTGACGGATCAGGAGGGTCTTTTTAAGGATGACCCCCGAATCAACCCTAATACGACACTCATTCGCGAAGGTCGTGCCGGTGACCCGTTGCTCGACAAGTTCGCAGGGGGCAGTGGCGTTCTGGGTCGGGGCGGGATGCAAACGAAACTACAAGCTGCCGCTAAAGTGGCGCGGTCCGGTGCGTCAACCGTAATTTGCTCCGGGCGAGATATGCAGAATCTGCTGAAGGTTTTTGAGGGTGATGTGCCCGGCACGCTGCTGCGTGCGTCTTCGGGTCGGATTGCGGCACGCAAGCAATGGCTCGCAGACCGGATGCAATCAAGCGGAAAACTGTTTTTAGATGCAGGTGCCGTTGAAGTGCTGGAAGGATCCGGTCGCAGTCTGCTTCCTGTCGGCGTGGCCAAGGTGACGGGGCGTTTTTTGCGTGGCGATTTGGTTGATTGCGTTGCGATTGATTCCGGCCGGATCGTTGCTCGCGGATTGGTCAACTACTCCGCTGAAGAGAGCGCCAAGATCGCCGGTCGCGCAAGCGGCGACATTGAGCGAATACTGGGGTTTGTCGATGAACCTGAGATCGTTCATCGAGACAACATGGTGGTGTTGTGATTGCAGGCCGATTTTGACGGCCCGTAGATCTCAGGCCGCGACTTTCGCTTTCAATCGAGCGTTTAGACGACCCTTCAGGCGTGCAGCGCGGTTGGGGTGTGTTAACCCTTTTCGAGCTGCCCGATCAACCTTAGAGCTGAGTTCTCGATATGTTGTTTTCGCAGTCTCGAGGTCGTTGCTCTCGAGTGCGCCAATAAAGCGTTTTATCGAGGTGCGCATGCTAGAGCGTTGCGCAATGTTGCGAGTTCGACTGACCGCCGCCTGTTTGGCGCGTTTGCGTGCTTGAGGAGAATTTGCCAATTGTTTGTTCCGTGAAAAAACGACGCGGAATTATCGAAAAAATGGACCGTTTTGTCAACGGTCACTCCTAAACTAGGTTTAAATTGAGCCCTTCGGGTCTTATTCGAGATAGATTTTAAGAAAGCTAAGATGGCAAACGCGAAATTTTCAATGATACGGTCCGTCGGGACGGTGGGGGGAATGACGCTATTTTCCCGAATCTCGGGCCTTATTCGGGATATCGCTTTTGCCCAGTTCTTGGGTAGTGGGGCAATCGCGGACGCGTTTTTTGTCGCGTTCAGAATTCCTAATTTTTTTCGACGAATCTTTGGTGAGGGCGCGCTGTCTGTCGCCTTTGTCCCGGTTTATTCAGAATTTGAAACCCAGTACCCGGAAAGGGAGACCAAGGCATTTCTTGACTTAATGGCGGGCCGACTCGGCGCGGTGTTGATGGTGTTTACGATTATTGGTGTCGTGGGGGCGCCTGTATTCGTGCAGGTGATGGCGCCAGGCTTTTCAAGTGATCCTGAAAAGTTTGAGGCGACGGTCGTTATGCTTCGTTGGACTTTCCCCTATCTTTTCTTTATTTCGCTGGTCGCACTTGCCGCCGGCATTCTAAATACGCACAACCGATTTGCCGCGGCTGCGGCGACACCGATTCTTTTGAATGTTTGTTTGATTGTGACCGTATGCTTTTTTGTGCCGGCCAATATCGATTCGTCGATAGCGCTTGGCGTTGGAGTCTTAATCGCGGGAATAATCCAATTTGCATTTCAGTTTCCATTTCTAAAGCGGGTTTCAAGAATTCCATCCCCTAAGTTACTGGCGAAAGACAAGACTCAGGCGCGCGGCGCCGAAGGTGTCAAGCAGGTCATGACACTCATGGTGCCCGCAATCTTTGGGGTTTCAATTGCGCAGATTAATCTTTTGATCAATACAGTTCTCGCCTCCTTTTTAGTCACCGGTAGCGTGTCATGGCTGTATTATTCTGATCGGCTTATGGAGTTTCCACTGGGCGTATTTGGTGTCGCACTTGCAACGGTTATTCTGCCGTCTTTGTCACGCCATATCGCCGAAAATCAAGAGCGCGCGTACAGTGAAACACTCAATTGGGCGCTAAAGCTCGTTTTTTTGGTTTGTCTGCCGGCGGCTGTTGGTCTCGCATTATTGGCGTTCCCATTGATTGTGACGCTTTTTAATTATGGCGCGTTCTCTGATGTGGACGCGGCAATGTCAGCCAGGAGTCTTGCCGCGTTTTCAATCGGTCTTGTCGGTTTTGTTGCCGTAAAAGTACTCGCGCCCGGATTTTATGCGCGGAAGAATACAAAGACGCCGGTGGTGATTGGCGCGGTCGCGATGGCAGTTAACGCGGTTGTTGCGCTTTCTCTAATCTGGCATTTTGACCACGTTGGACTTGCACTGGCAACAAGTATCGCGGGACTCGTTAATGCCAGTTTATTATTTTGGCAGCTTAAAAAAGTAAGTGGATTTTTGCTTAGCCCGGAGTGGCCTGGTTTTCTGTTTAAGGTGCTGATCTCGGTGAGCACCATGGGATTGGTTCTTTTTTGGGGCGTCCCTGAAAATATTTTTTGGCTTGACTCTGATGTATTTCAACGAATCACCAGCCTGACTTTCTGGATTGTTATTGGCGGTACGGTTTATGTGCTCGCGCTGTACCTTTGCAGAATACCCGTGCATCGTTTTTTTGAACGGGAAAAAAGTTGATCGATCAAAAGTCTGCGGTCGTTGTCGCCATCATCGGCGAGCTGGGTGATGAGCGTATTTTTTCGCTCTCTGATGCTCGTCAGACACTTGATTTGGTTCAGAAACTCACCCGGACGGCGGTGAAGGAATTGTCTCCTTGCCAGTCTAGAATGAATGCCATGTTGGATTGTGACCCTCGGCTGGTTGCGCTTGAGAAAGAGTTTGAAGTTATTGTGCGAAAGTGGGTAATGCAAGTCCGACGTCTTGGTGTAAAAGTTTACGGACTGTGGGAACTGGGGTTTGATACCGGAGAGGGTTATCTGTGTTGGCGGCATCCTGAAATCCGCTTGGAATACTTTCTGGAGTATGGGGAAAATTTTCAATGTCGTCGGCCTTTAAAATCAGTAATTGAAGAGACGCAGCCCGAGTGGGCGTTTCAGTAATTTTTGGCGGTTAAAAACATCATGAGACTCATTAGAGACCTTCACAGCGTACGGGAATCGACAAAACCTTCCGTGGTGTCCATCGGCAACTATGATGGCGTGCATGTCGGGCATGTGAAAATCCTCGACCTGCTGAAAGCGAAATCAGATGCAATTGGGGGTCAAGCGACGGTTCTGACTTTTGAGCCACACCCGCATGAGTTCTTTAGTCCCATGAATGCACCACCGAGGTTGATTAGGTGGCGGGATAAGGTTGAAAAGCTTAAAGCCCAAGATGTACACCAGGTCATGACGTTGCGTTTTAATGAGACACTTTCTCAAACCTCCGCAGAGGATTTTGTGAAGCAGGTGTTGGTTGATGCCTTAAACACACAACACGTTGTCATCGGGGATGACTTCCGTTTTGGGCGTAAGCGCCACGGCGATGTGGCGATGCTGGAATCACTGGGTCATCAATACGGATTTAGTCTGACCACGATTGATACTTGCATGCTCGAGGGGGAGCGAATCAGCAGCACACGAATTCGGGAAGCGCTTCGGGCTGATGATTTTGATTTGGCCCATCGACTCCTGGGTTATCCATTTGCGATTCGGGGTCGAGTCGCGCATGGGGATAAGCGAGGGCGTACGATCGGATTTCCGACTGCGAATATTATTCTACCGAGTGATAATTTGCCTGTATGGGGTGTTTACGCGGTTAAGGCGCACTTCAAGAACCAGCCGTCAAAGACGGGGGTTGCTAATGTCGGAATTCGACCAACCGTTGGCGGAGACCGGGTGTTGCTAGAGACGCATCTTTTTGATTTTGACGGAGATATTTATGGGTGCCGCATCGAGATTGAATTTGCTTCAAAGATAAGAAATGAAGAAAAGTTTGAATCATTCCAACAGTTAAAAGACCAGATCGAGCGCGATGCGGCTGCCGCCCGAGCCTGGTTTGAGATTAATTCTGAGTCGGGCGCGGTGTAGTGGCTCAACCCATCCACCAAAGAGTAATATTTTTCTTGCTTGCCGCTGGGTTGGCGGGAATTGACTGGTGGTCGAAAAGATTGATGCAGGAAACGCTTCAGACCGAAGGTGTCATCCCGGTTTTTGAGGGACTTCGGTTTGTATTGGTGTATAACCATGGCGCCGCATTTGGCTTTTTGAGCTCAGCGGGTGGTTGGCAGCGCGGGCTTTTTATTTTGCTCGCAGTCATGGTGAGCATTTATCTGGGTTATCGACTCTGGCTGGCTCGCCCCGATGAGCGACACTTTAATCTGGGGCTGGTTTTTATTTTAGGCGGTGCCCTCGGAAATCTAATCGATCGCATCATCCTCGGCTATGTTGTTGACTTTATCGATATTTATTTTCAAAACTGGCATTGGCCCGCATTTAATGTGGCAGATATTGCTATCTCGGTGGGCGCGGGGATCGTCATTTTGGATAGTTTTCGCATAGGGCGAGCGTCGGGTAAAAAGGATTCATCATGAGTAATCTTAAGGCCGAATTAGGGGATCAGGTCAGTATTCGTTATCAGATCTTTGATAGCGAAGGTGTACTTCTTGACGAGGCGCAGGAGTCGTCGGAGCAAATTACGCTTGGATCGGGAGAGCTGCCCACGACGGTTGAATCGGCGATCCTTGGCTCGAGAGAGGGCGATATCGAAAGGGTGTCGATCTCCGCAGGGGATGGTGCTTTTGGCCAGCATGATCCTGACCGCGTGCAAACATTGTCGTTAGAGCAGTTCTCTGAAATCGAATCAACCGAGATTGGGTCGCTGATTGAGTTTGAGTTACCCAGCGGAGAGATTTTGGTTGGGGTGGTTGCGAGCAAATCTGAATTAGAGATCCAGATTGATTTTAATCATCCATTAATCGGGCGAGATTGTTTGTATGAGGTCGAGGTGGTATCGATCGGATCGCCAAATGATCTTTGATTCGGATGGTCAAGAGCGAGGAAAATAAAGCGGTGAGTCATTTTAATATTCAACTCGCGAATCCGAGAGGATTTTGTGCGGGCGTTGATCGTGCGATTGAAATCGTTGAGCGCGCGCTCTCAATTATTGGAGCGCCCGTGTATGTTCGCCATGAGGTGGTGCACAATCGGTTTGTGGTTGACGATTTGCGAGAAAAAGGAGCGGTGTTTGTGCAGGAGCTTGACGAAGTGCCAGATGGATGCACCGTTATTTTTAGCGCTCACGGTGTTTCTCGTGAAGTCAAAGAAATAGCAAAGAAGCGAAAGCTTCATGTGTTCGACGCAACATGCCCACTGGTAACCAAAGTGCACAGCGAAGTTATCCAGTATGGAAAACAGGGTAAAACTGTGATTCTCGTGGGTCATTCGGGACATCCCGAAGTTGAGGGCACGATGGGGCAGGCCACTGGAGATGTGTTGTTGGTTGAGACTGTTGAAGATGTAGCCCAGCTTGAGGTCACACACGACACTTCTTTGGCGTTTGTCACGCAGACAACCCTTTCGGTTGATGATACCAGTCAAATCTTGGGCGCACTTAGAAAGCGATTCCCGCTGATTGAAGGTCCGAAGCGGGACGATATTTGTTATGCCACTCAGAATCGCCAGGACGCAGTCCGTGAATTGGCGACTATTTGTGATGCGATTTTAGTGGTGGGATCGGCAAACAGTTCAAATTCCAATCGACTGCGGGAGTTGGCTGAGCAAGAGGGGGCAAAGTCGGTATTGGTCGATGGCGCTGACGATATTGATTCTTCGTGGGTTTTGAGCGCGAAAACGGTCGGGGTGACGGCCGGTGCTTCAGCACCTGAAGTTCTGGTTAAAGATGTCATTGCGAAGCTGACAGATTTGGGAGGGGTTGTTCAGGGTGGAACGCATCCTGCAGATGAAGGGATCTCTTTTTCGCTTCCGGTTGAGCTTAGAAATAGCCGGTAACGGTTTACAAAGACACGGTCAATACTGCTTGAGCAGAAGACGAATGGAATTAATCATTATCGGTGTTCTATATGTGATTGGCGCAGGCCTCTGGACAGCGAAAATGGGAACTCAGCACAAGTACACCTTTGCGTTCACTATTGGATGGCTGATGATCTTGTTGGTTGTTTATCTGATAATCGCGCCAACCATTATCGATTCGACAAATTAAAAGGTAGAATCCGTTCTGCTGTTTGGATAGCCGGTGTAGCTCAGTTGGTAGAGCAGCGCATTCGTAATGCGAAGGTCGTAGGTTCGAATCCTATCTCCGGCACCAGGATTGTGCATTCGCGGTCTTCACTTTAACGATAACGGCTATGAGTATTGAAACCAGGAAAAGAGTCCTCGTAACCGGAGGCGCCGGCTTTTTAGGCTCGCATTTGTGTGATCGACTGGTGGCCGCTGGAAATGATGTGGTTTGCGTGGATAATTTTTATACAGGCGCTAAGGAAAATATTGCTGACTTGCGCGATAAACCTAATTTTGAGCTGATTCGCCACGATATCACTTTCCCGCTCTACGTGGAGGTCGACGAGATTTATAACCTGGCGTGTCCGGCCTCACCCGTGCACTATCAGCACGATCCGGTTCAAACGACAAAGACATGTGTTCACGGTGCGATCAATATGCTTGGCCTTGCGAAACGAACGGGAGCGCGGATCTTTCAGGCGTCAACCAGTGAGGTTTACGGGGACCCCGAAGTGCACCCTCAGCAAGAGTCGTATTGGGGGCGCGTGAACCCCATCGGCATACGATCTTGCTATGACGAAGGCAAGCGGTGCGCCGAAACACTTTTTTTTGATTATCACCGGCAATATGGTCTTGATATCAAAGTTGCTCGAATTTTTAACACTTACGGCCCCCGCATGCATCCTGACGATGGACGGGTGGTTTCAAATTTTATTGTCCAGGCACTTAAAGGTGATCCCATTACGATTTACGGAGATGGAAGTCAGACCCGATCGTTCTGTTTTGTCGATGATTTAATCGACGCTTTTTTAAGATTAATGAAAACTGATCGTGAGGTTACCGGTCCGGTCAACCTGGGCAATTCAGGTGAGTTTACGATCGCGGAACTTGCTGAACGGATTGTTGCATTGGTGGGTTCGAGCTCTGAAATTGTGTACCAGCCTCTGCCACAAGATGACCCTTTGCAAAGGCGGCCTGATCTAACGCTTGCGGATCAACTTCTCGACTGGCGGCCTAAGGTGAACCTCGAGGATGGATTGCGTCCGGTGATTGACTACTTTCGAGGCGTGTTGAATTCAGGCTGAATCGCTTGATTCGGGTATTGATTTTTTAATAATCGAGGCAGGCTCACCTCACGAGCCAGTGTTGACTTCAGACTCGCTCCTGGACTTTAAGAAAAGGAGCGAAAATGGAAAATTTCCTTGATTTTACGGGCTGGTTTATCAGTACGATGGTAGCGGCCGTCATTTCAGCCGTTTTAATCCCGATGATCGGAGTAGGGCTCGATAGCGGCCACCTTCTCGGCCTTGAGCTATGTTTGAGCATCGGCGGTGGGAGTGGCATTTATCTTCTTTGGCAGGGGCGAAAAATCACAGGGCTGTCTCAGCTCATGACACTCAAAAAAACAAAGCGTGAGAAATTAGAGCCAAGGCTGATCCAAGCATTTAACGCCAGTTAGTGATTGGTGTTTATTTATAGAGACTGGGCTCCCCGGGAGGGCGCGTTTTGAAACGCTTGTGCACCCAGAGGTACTGATCGGGAGCTTGTGTGATGCAGTTTTCAATTGCCGCATTCATCGCTGTTGTGTCGGCCTCATCGTTACCGCTTGGAAAGTCTTTGAGGGGCTCGCCAAAAACAATTTCAAAACCTGTGCCGTCCGGCTTCATGTAAGTTGCGCATGTCAGCGCTTTCGCTCGGCCTAATTTCGAGAGCTTGCCAAGGACGGGCCAGGTCGCTGTTGAAATTCCAAAAAATGGCGCAAAAAGTGCACGGCGTGGTCCCGGATCCTGATCCGGAAGGTAATAACAAGGTTTACCCTGTTGAATTGCCCGAATGAGGTGTCTTAAATTACTTTTGCGCTCGAATAGCTTGCTGCCAAACCGTTGTCTTGCTTTCAGCATCGCGCGGTCAAAAACAGGGTTGTGGCTATATTGGTAAATGCTGATTCCATCAAATCCAAGCGAAAGGAAAACGCCCCCTAATTCAAGTCCCACCATATGGGGCGCAATTAGAACGGCGCCTTGCCCCGTCTCGAGTATTTCGGTCAGTAAGTGTTGGTTTTTTACGGTCACCAAAGATAAAAGCTTGTCTTTAGATGCCCACCAGACCGTCCCCGTATAGAGTGCCATTCTGGCGATGTTTCGAAAATTTTCTTTAACGAGTTGTTGGATTTCAACCTTGGATTTATGAGGCATGCAAAGCTCAAGATTTCGCTCTGCAATTCGACGTCTTGAGGGTACAAATGTTCGAAGCAGATCCCCAATCACGGTTCCGACAGGGTAAAGAATTCGCATGGGGACTAGACTTAAAGCCCAAAGGCAGCCCAGACCAATCCAACTCGCGAGATAGCGAGGTCTAAAAGGATTCCCAGCATTGCGTTTCATAGTTTGTATTTTAGAAGAATAAACGCCAGGTGGCTGTTATCCAAGTTCGAACTGTCTTTGGAGTGCATAAAGATTTTGACGCGATCTTATAAAGTTTATGGATAAGAAAAGCCGATGTTCCTCTGCCATGGTGTGGTATATTTTTCGCGCTGGATTTAGCGACCTTTGAGTCGATTCTTACCTTGAGGAGGCCTTTTGACCGAGACAATTGTACTCACCGCGGAAATGATGGCGGTGATGGGAATCTTGGGTCTCACTATCTTTCTGTTTGCTTTTGAAGTGGTGCGTGTTGATGTTGCGGCGGTCTGCATCATGGTTTTACTGGGACTGACCTCATTGGTCCCGGATTACGACGGCCTGATTCCGGTTGAATACCTCTTTGACGGATTCTCCAGTAACGCAGTTATCTCAATTATTGCAGTCATGATTATTGGCGCAGGCCTGGATAAAACCGGCATCATGAGTCAATTGGCCGGCAAAATCCTTAAATATGGCGGCCGGACAGAGAGTCGAATTATCGCGATTATCTCCGCAACCGTGGGCGTTATTTCAAGTTTTATGCAAAATATCGGCGCTGCTGCGTTGTTTTTGCCAGTTGTGACGCGAATTGCTCGACGCGGAAATCTCCCGATCTCGCGACTGTTAATGCCAATGGGTTTTTGTGCGATTTTAGGCGGCACCATGACGATGGTCGGCTCGAGCCCGCTTATTTTATTAAACGATTTGATTCAAACCTCAAATCGTACACTTCCCTCGACCGTTGATCAGATGCAAAGTTTCTCTTTGTTTTCGGTTTCGCCGATCGGTCTGGTGATGGTGGTCAGCGGTATTTTGTATTTTATTTTCTTAGGGCGTTACGTGCTTCCGGTCGTAAAAGATAAGCCTCAAGAAATGGGCAGCACCTTGCAGTATTTCTCAGAGGTTTACGGTATCTCGGGTCAGGTGTTTGAAGCTCGGATAACAGCCGATAGTCCTCTCGCGGGGACGCTGATCTCAGAGATTGGTAGTGCGGGACGGGGAGGCTGGATCGTCGCCGTCCGTACCGGCGACGAGTTGACGGTGGCGCCTTCAGGCGATACTCCGCTTTGGGAGGGTACTGACCTCGCCATTATGGGTCCACTGGAATCAGTCGAGGCCTTTTGTCGAGACCAGGTCCTTGAACTCAGTAAAGAGATGGATGTTTTCTCTGAAATTTTGAGTCCGACGGCGGCAGGCATTATTGAAGTTGTGGTCCCACCAGACTCTAATGTGATCGGGCAATCTATAAAAGAGCTTGCGGTACGCCAGAGATACGGAGCAACCGTTTTGGCTATTTTCCGGATCGATCAGGTCATTGACCGAGATCTACCCGAGTTTGTGGTCCAGGCGGGAGATACGCTCGTGCTCCATGCCCGGTGGAAAAATATTGCCCCAATAGCAGAGAATAATGACTTCGCGGTTGTGACAGATTTTCCGAGAGACGATACGCGCCCGAATAAGCTTCCGCACGCGATTATCTTTTTTGTGATTACGCTTGGGTTGATCCTGTTTTCGGATATGCTGTTGTCAGCTGCGCTGATGACCGGTGCTATCGGCATGATTATTTCCGGCGTGCTTCGAGTCGATGAAGCATATCAATCGATTGGATGGCAGAGCGTGTTCTTGCTCGCGAGCCTGATTCCGCTCGGTCTGGCGGTCGAAACCACTGGGACCGCAGCGTGGATTGCGCAGCAGACCCTGGTCACGATGGGCGATGTCCCCATTTGGGTCCTGCAGACCATGG
>Ga0209631_10007621_pt1 | contig 10775 bp, 8 predicted proteins | sample COG_08_FD_184752 | JGI IMG/M metagenome (GOLD analysis project Ga0209631, IMG submission 184752) | Pelagic Microbial community sample from North Sea - COGITO 998_met_08 (SPAdes) (version 2) | ecosystem: Environmental > Aquatic > Marine > Neritic zone/Coastal water | place: Helgoland, sampling...
AGGGTGGACTCCTTCTGGATGTTGTAGTCCGCGAGGGTGCGGCCATCCTCGAGCTGCTTGCCCGCGAAGATCAGGCGCTGCTGGTCGGGGGGGATGCCTGGGAAAGGTAAATGCGCGGGGGAGAAAGTCAGCGTCGTGTCGCGTCGGTTCGGTCCCATTCAAAGTCAAAATCGGGCACCCCCGTCAACGGGTCAAGATCGGGGGAGATCTGGGCGAGAGGGTGCGGTATCGGGCGCGGCGGGCGCGGATGATTGGACGATGCGAGCCGAACGAACTGTAACGATCGACATCGACGCGAGGTCGGGTCTCCGCGGGAGCACGGGCGCCCGGCGCTCGCGTCGCATTCGAGCGCGCGTTCAAAATAAGCCACGTGTGGTCCGATTATCGAACCGGTGACGCACCTTCTTTGTCCTGGATCTTGGCCTTGACGTTGTCGATGGTGTCGGAAGACTCAACCTCGAGGGTGATGGTCTTGCCGGTGACTGCGGGAAGGTATCGCGAGGGGAGAGATATCGGTCAGTGCGCGTTCGACGCGATTACACGGGCCCGTCGCCGGGTCTTGTCAACGATTCGAGGAAACGTCGCTTTTGTCCTCGGTTTTGCCGCGAGATCTGGGAAGCCGGGTACGCGCGTTCACACGCGCGGCGAGGACGAGACGGGGCGAGTGGCGGGTCGGGGGTAGTGATGGCGGGATGACTCACGGGTCTTGACAAAAATTTGCATGTTTCGTGTTTCGGTGTTGTGTTCGCGCGAGGCGTTGTGTCGCACCACGCGGACAAAAAAGAAGCCTCGTTCGAATGCGTTCTTTGAAACTCGCCAATCACGGAGCCGGTGCGATGTCGATTACGCGCGAATAGCTCATCCCGCGCGGCAAATTGACTCTTCGATTCTCGAATTGGATATTCGACGAACCAACACCTGAGACAAGACTCGTTTGTGACCAGGATAGGACCCGCATCGTCAGCACTGGCCACAGACAGGCTTCCCGCTTATTTGGTTTTATCTGCGGTCACTCGGCCGGGCACCACGAACATGGCGGGCGTGGGCGGCGGCCAGAGCGGCGCCGAGATCTACACGTACGAGGCGCCATGGCTCGTGTACGCGATGAATTGGAGCGTGAGTCGCCCTTCTTTCGACTCCCACCGCCCGTCCGCACCCCGCGCGTTCGACCGATCCCACGCCTGCACCCCACCCAATCTGACCCGGCAAAGATCCGACGACGACGCGACTTTGGGGACGCGCCCGGCGGTCGATCCGAACCCCCACGCACTCGACGCGACCGACTGACCTTTTCCCGATCCACCCCACACCCGCGTCATCTCTTCAGGTGAGGCAGGACAAGAAGTACCGCCTCGCGCTCGGGTCGTTCGTGGAGGAGTACAGCAACAAGGTTGAGATCATATCGCTGGACGAGGAGCGACGGGAGTTTCCGGCGGAGCCGACGCACAGGTTCGATCACCCGTACCCGTGCACGAAGATCATGTTCGTCCCGGACAAGGAGGGAACGAGCGAGGATCTGTTGGCCACGAGCGGCGACTATCTGCGGGTTTGGCGAATAGGCGACGACGGCGTGCACATGAAGAGCCTGCTGAACAACAACAAGAACAGCGACTTTTGCGCGCCGCTCACGTCGTTCGACTGGAGCACCACCAACCTGGCGAGGGTGGGCACCAGCAGCTTGGACACCACGTGCACCGTCTGGGACCTGGAGAAGGAGGTGGTGGACTCGCAGCTCATCGCGCACGACAAGGAGGTGTACGACATCGCGTGGGGCGGGCCGGAGGTTTTCGCATCCGTCTCCGCCGACGGGAGCGTTCGGGTGTTCGACCTGCGCGATAAGGACCACTCGACGATCATCTACGAGTCCCCGACGCCGGACACGCCGCTGCTGAGGCTCGGTTGGAACCAGCAGAACCCGCGGTACATGGCGACGATGGAGATGGACAGCAGCAAGGTTGTGGTGCTGGACATTCGCGTGCCCACGCTGCCGGTGGCGGAGCTGAAGAAGCACCGGGCCGCGGTGAACACGCTGTCGTGGGCGCCGCACAGCTCGAGGCACATATGCACCGCCGGTGACGATTCGCAGGCGCTCATATGGGACCTGTCGTCGGGGGCGCAGCCGGGCGAGGATGGGATGGACCCGATGCTGGCGTACAACGCGGGGGCGGAGATCAGTCAGCTGCAGTGGAGCGCGACGCAGCCAGAGTGGATAGCAATCGCGTTCGGTAAAAACCTGCAGGTGCTCCACGTGTGACGCCCGCGGGGAGGTATTGGCGATCGTAGTCCTAGTCCGGTTCTGAATCCAACGTTCAATTAGCATTCATGATGAAATCTCAGATAGTCAGAGACGCGTTTGGCGGGCGGCCCATTCCTGGAAATCTCCAACCAGAGGAAAAATATCTCAGAGCCCGCCTCTCAGATCGTCCCGCGCTGGCTGGCAGCATGATGACCGAGGTTGACTTGAACACTCCCGCGGCTAGCCCCGCGGGTAAGGCTGAGTCCGGAAGTGAGGAGGAGAAGGCTCAGATCGTGGATCGCGGCGCGTGCAGGTGCTCCAACATGTGCTGGTCCACCCGCGACGGGATCCAGAAGGCATTAGTCGAGGCCACCTGCAAGGCGGCCGTGTACCAGACGCGGATGTTCGCGGACCCCAAGGCGCAGGTCGGTCCCTTGAGCGTGGAGCTCGTCAAGAAGCTCGAGCAGGGCGTCGAACCCGACACCATCCTCAGCAACCTGTCCACCCGGATCAACGAGTGGAGCGCTGGCAAGAAGGGAATGTTTTCCCTCAACTTTTGGCAACAGGACGCCATCGACGCCCTCAAGGCGGACGTCACGAAAGGCGACGGTTGGGCCGTCGCCGACGTCGGCAGGGCGGCCCGAACCCTTCTGTTGGCGTACGACAAGAGGGGTCTCGCGCACTGCGAGGAATCCTTCGACGTACCCGAGGCGCTCCTGCGTCACAAGGAACGGTGCGCGTTCCGGCCGGTGGAGTGCCAAAACCCGGGGTGCATCCAGGTCGTGGGCGCCAACTCGGCGGGGGCGCACGACGCGTCATGTCCGCACAAACTACTCAAGTGCCCGCAGGGATGCGGCGCGGACGTTCGACGCGCGGACCTCGGGTCACACATGCGTGATGGGTGCGACATGAAACCCGCGGAGTGCCCGTATAAACAACTCGGGTGCGAAGTTCACGTGACGACGGGGAGCGTGGACTCTCACTGCGTCGAATGCGCGGGTGCGCACCTCAAGCTGGTGGTTGACTGGACCGGTCGGCTGTCCAAGGAGGCGATGGCGACGGAGAGCAAGGTGAAGGACATCCAGTCGCTCCTGCGGGGTGTCGTGCCGAAGGTTGAGGAGACAGCCGCCGAACTCAACGCGAACACCGCGGCGCACAGCCAACTGGCGGGGGAGTTGAAGGAGCTGCGGGCCAGTCTGAACGGGATGGCCAAGGCTGTGACCAAGTTGGAGGGGGAGATGAAGACGCAAAAGTCGGACATGAAGATGGCGGTCAAGACGATAGATAAGGTGGCGCGGGCCCAGGAGGACATGGCGAAGCGGGTTCCCATGCTTAGCGGCAAGTAAACGTGTCATTTGTTGAAATACTTGTAACGATGGAAGCACTATTGTTAGCACGATGGAAGCCCTCGCGGGGCGGGGGTTCGTAGCGGGACGGATCCAAAGCCGCTCGAGGCCGCGGCAACGTCGCGCCGTCGTCCATGTCGCGGCGAGCGGCAACGCGGGGGGCGGTTCGAAGAGGAAGGGGAAGAAGCAGGGGGGCGCGTTCTCCACGATGGAGGCCGCGATTGGGTTTCTCGCGAGTCTACTGAGCGCGGGTGACATGTTCGGGACGACGGGCTCGTCGTTCAGGGACGACGCGACTTTCGACGCGACGGATGACGGCGCGGACAAGAAGGTGGAGCTGCGCGGGTGGAAGTGGATCAAGATATCGGGAAAGGCCAAGACGTCGACGCGCGTCGCGACGGTCGCCGATGCTCCACTCGACGCTTACCTTCAGCTCCCTGCCGAGGACTACTCACTCCTGGACCCGCAGTTCGTGAGCAGGGAGAGCCCGACCACGTTCCGGTTCACCGTGCCGATGCGTGAGGTGATCAAGAAGGACAGTTCCTACGGCGGCCCCGGGGAGATACTCAAGGAGCTCACGCCCACGATCCTGTTCACCACCGAGGTTGACACCGCCCGGCAGAAGGTTCAGCTCGTGGGCAACGGCGCCGCGCTCGGGCAGGCGGACCTCGACACCAGGTTCGAACTCGAGCTGAAAAACGTGCTGACGTGGGAGGCGATATACGAGGGCGTACCCGAGGCGGACGATAGCGCGGGAAGGATAGGGGTGGTGGTGATGGACGAAGAGGACGAGGAAGAGGAGGAAGAGGAGGACGAATACGGGCCGAGCTCGTCGGGTGCGAAGGGAGAGGACGTCATCGTGGCTGAGTACACGGACGTGGACGGACACGGCGATGGAGACGCGGACGTGCAGAAGCGTGCGGCGTGTCCTCCCGGTTGGGAGCTTCGATGCGACACGAGGCTGATGATGAGGGTGCAGGTGCCGAGGCCGCTGTCGGTGGCGCCGTCTTTCCTCCTCGGCGGCGCCTTCTCCGTGATTGCCAGCGCGGTCATGGCGGCCTTGCTGCCCAAGTTTGCGGAGTTCGTGGCCGCGGACTACGGCAGGTGGGCCAGGGGAGAGGACAGGGACGCGCCCGTGGGTAGCTTCGGGGACGGAAAGAGGGTCGATGAGGACGCCGGCGACGAGGTTGTAGAGTTGTAGAAACACATGAAAATTCATCTCGTTAGGTCACAACACGTATCACGATGCGGTGTCTCGCGGCGCGGTGTTCGGCCCTCGTGGCCGGTGTGCGCCTCTCGGCGCGTCGGGGTGGTGTCGCTCGTCGCGTCATCCCGGCGATGACCGCCAGAGCCGCGGCGTCCTCGGCGCGCGAGAGCCCCGAGAGGGTGGAGCGGGAGATGCGAGCCTGTTACGAGGTTGTCGAGCGCATGGGGAGGGGTGCCGTCTACCTCGGCTCCGCGCGCATCCCCGAGGACCACCCGCACTTTCAGCACGCCAAAGCGCTCGCCAGGGACGTGGCGTTGGCTCACGACTGCACGACGTGGTCGGGGCTCGGCGCGGGGATGATGGAGGCGGTGACGCAGGGCGGCATGGCGGCGGGTAAGCCCGTGGCGGGCTTCATGATTCTCCTCGAGGCTGGCGGGCAGCGGCAGGCCAGCCGCAAGCACCCGTACCTCCCCGATGAGAACTACCTGACCACGTCGTTCTTCTCCGCGAGGAAGCACGGCCTGGTGGACGCGGGCGTGAGGAACACCGAGGACGACCGCACAGCCTTCTTCGCACTCCCGGGGGGCGTGGGCACCTTGGACGAGATATTCGAGGTGCTCGCGCTGACGCAGCTCAGACGGATAGGCAGCGCGCACCCGGTGCCGTTCATCGTGATGAACTACGACGGGTGCTACGACGGCTTGCTGCAGTTCCTGGAGAAGGACATGGTGCAATACGGGAGCCTGCGCGAGGACGAGCTCGTGCCGTTCTGGAAGGCGTGTTCCACGAACGAAGAGGCACTCGCGTTTCTCGAGGAGTTCTACTCTCGGTAGCTATCGGTGTCGTGGACTTGCATCGTACTCTATTCAGTCTATTCGTCACGTCGGTCATTCGTCACGTCAGTCACCCCCCGGGGAAGAGAACACCGGTCGCCCTGACGCCCTGATCTTCTCCCAGTACCCGCCGCCCGTTTCCTTCCACCTCCCTTCGAGGTCTTCGGGACGTGCGGGACAAACTCCCCAGTCCCCACGCGCGACCTCGTTCATCAGCTGGGTCCTGGACCACTTCGCGTGACCCATGAACACGTGCACGCGGGGAACCGGATCATCCACATCATCGCCCTGCTCCCCCAGCGCCGCCGCCGCCGCCTCACCCACGATCTCGTCCACGTACTCCTCCGAGTCGCCCGGTCTCTGATGGTACGCAAAAGCCCGGGTGGCCGTCGACCCAGGGGTGCTTTGGACGCCGCTTCGGTCCAGGGGAACCTCGTGGGCGGTGGGTGGTGAGAGCGCCGCGGTGCCGCTCGGCGAGACGTGTATGACGATCCGTCGCCTGGGTTGCACCGGTCCGCCCACGTACGTCCGGGTCAGCGATGAAGTGGGGTCGAGGTCGGAGTCGGACTCCACGGACTGGACCTCCTCCTCCATCTCCTTCTTGCGCCGCCAGACTCGCTGGATCATGAGCGCCGCGTTCTCCGCCGTCGGCGCGGGGCGAGGAACGGACGGATCGGATTCGGGGCTGGAGGACGAGTCCATGTCCAGCCTCCGCCGCGGCCTCGAGCGAGCGTCGCCACCACCCTCCTCCTCCTCCTCGTCACCGTCATCTGATGTTTCAGTCCCGGGCGGCGGGTCTTCGTCGTCGTCGTCGCTTCCCGCGCCCGACCTCCTCGCGCGGGTCACGTTCACGCCGATGAGCACGTCCCCATTCTCCGAACCCGGCCTGGCCTCCACCTTTGTGATCAGGTACACGGACTTGATCCATTGCTTGTGCTTGTGTTCGATGATCCACCTCAGCCACAGCGGGGCGCTGGCGAGGGTGTCCTCGTCGGGCAGCACCCTGTTCCTCGATATCAGGAACGTCCCGGGATGAAGCAGCGCGGCGAGTGCTGCGCCGCCGGTACCCCTGACCTGCTCCAAGAGGGACCCCGGCGCGGGAGGCTCCGTGTTGTACCGGGTCTTACACACGAGGCAACTAAGTGCGACCTCGGGGCTTCTCCCTGTGGAAGCGACGGAGAGCATCTGCTGCGATTGCCATCTCAGCAGACAGCTGTGATGCACGAAGGCTGAGCTTCCGCTGCACTCGCACGGCTCCACGAGCGGCTCGTCGCCCTCGTCGAAGCAGAATCGGCACGCCCGGCCCGCGGCCTCCTCATCGCCCATCAGTGAAAAAGCGTCGGTTCGAGGCCTTCGAGATATCTTTGCTTCGCGGGAAATAGACCGATTCTGGGGTGACAAACCCAAGGAAATACGAAATACTGGATATATGGGCATTTACCCTCAGAGGAACGTTCCACTTCGATAGATTTTTTTGAAGTGAAGATCTCGTCCGTCGCGTCACGCTGACGTTGGCATTTCTCGTCCGTCGAGCCGCACTTGACACGCGCGCGTGCGGTCGAACGTGGTGTCGAAAAACGCCGGCACCCTCACAGACTCGTATCGACGATTCGATACTCGTATCTCGAACGTGAGCGACCGCCCCCGACCCTCCGGTCGATAGCGGACGGCGACAATGGAAGTCGACTCGACCCTCCCCGGCGGTGCGATAAAGGTTGAGTTTCCCAGGAGCGGTGAGGGCAACGTCCTGCGGCTCGAGGAGGCGTACCAGGGTCGCGCGATGTTCGTGAAGGTGAAGTGCCTCGTCGGAGACGCTCCGACCGAGCTCGCACACCACCCCGAGCTGCGCCTCCGCTTCCCGCCCAGGCCAGGCGACGGCGCCCCTCTCATCGCGAACGGGGTGAGCATTCAGGTGAGAGAAAGTTCCTTGGGATAACAACCAGGAGAAAAAGTAACTTTTCCCGCGCGCACCGCCTTCCGCCCCCCCGCGTATCGCGGCGCGCGGGGTTCGTATCGGCCCCGACCCTTCACCCATATTCGTGCGACTGCGCGCTAACATCCGATCCACGTAAACTTTTCAGGCGCGCGACGACGTGGAGGTCACGCTGAAGAGGGACAGGGCGGGCTGCTACGTCACGTTGGACGAGCTGGTGCTGTTTGAAGGCGTCGGGTTTGAGATTTTGTGCGAGAAGGAGCGGTGGGCCACCGGTCGCGTGACGCGACGCGACGCCGGTGAAGGGCGATCGCGCGACTCCGACGAACCGTGGTCGCTGGAGCTGAACCCCGCCGGCTCGGCGCTGGGTTCCTCCGCGGCGCACTGGGGTGTCTCCGCGGCGGGTGCCAAGGATCGAGACGCGGCGTCGCCGGGTGCCGCCGAGGAGGCGTTCCTAGACCCGGTCGCCGCGTCGCTCTCCTCGGCGTTGGGCGGGGGAGCGCACGATCGGGGCTGCCAGCTGGGGTTAGAGCTGTGCCTCGTGGGGACGTGCGACGGGAGGCACACGTGCATGACGCGGCAGAGCGCGCTGCCCACGTGGAAGGTGACGTCGCCGAAATCGTTCATCCAGCTGCCCAGCCTCGACGCCATCGTCGAGCTGCACGACTGGCCGGAGACGGGCAGCGACGAGGACGGCAGCGGGGAGTCCCTGGGCGACGTCGATGAGATGGACCGACGAGATGGACCGGCGCCGTGCGCTTCCAACGCCGCGATCGATGACGCCGACCTGGCCGAAGGGGCTGACCCGGTTTCTTCCATCCCTCGCGCCGCGCCGTGGAGTTTGGTCCCGTGGAAGGGGGAGATGAGCCTGTTCGACCGCGCGGAGCTGCTGCGGAACGTTCGCAAGAGGTACGAGGATCTCATGCACGAGTACCACTCCACAAACACGGACAAACACGCGGCGAACGATCTCTTCACCGGGGAGCTCACGTGGTTCAGCGCGGGGATCAGGATCGGCGTCGGGCTCGGGCTAGGGGTCTGCCTCGGCCTCGGTCTCGGCGTGGGGGTCCTGGTCAACGGGTACAAGGTGAGCCGAGACCGCATGAGCAACATGCGACAGGCGCTGGGGCTGGGATACAGAAGGTGACAACGCACGAATTGACAAACGCACGAACGGAACGAGATTTGATTTTTGCCCACCGCCGCGGCGCGACGCCGTCACGTCGTTTCGCCCCGCGTAGCCCTCTGGGAAATAGTTCGATACGCAATGAAAGATGAAGTGCTCGCTTCGTGGATGGAGTGACAATTTTGTGTGTAGTGACTTCAAAGAGCTCTAGCTACCCAACCTAAACCCAATACCCGAGCCCCGTTCTAGTTTGAACCCAGCTGCAAGAGCAATTGCATGAGCCACTTCTGCGTCGCCACGTCGTCTTTCAGGCAGGCGGTGAAGTTCGGGTCCCTCAGCTGATCCGGGAAGCACTGGCGGAGGCACTCACGCGCCCGCGGGTTGTCCGACAGGCGCAGGTAACACCTGATGATGTGCTTCAGGAGCCTCACCGACGGCTGCTCCGCGAGCATCGTGACCATCCCGCCCAGCACGGTGCCCACCGCGTAGCATCGCTCGGCGGTGGCGCAGATGTAGTTCAGGCCCACCTCGTCGGATAGGATCTTCTGCACGATGAAGGTGGCGACCGTCTTGGACAGCTCGCTTCCCAGCTCCATGGTCCTCAGGCACAGCGGGATGATCTCGGTGGAGAGCAGAAAGTTGATCACGTCGGTGTCGTCAACCTTTACGAGCGCGCCGATGACGCCCAGGGACGTGAGCCTCAGGTACTCGAACGGCCTCGTCTTGCTCACCGTGTTCAGGAACGGGTACAGGAACAGCGGGATGTGGGCGTTGAGGAAGAACAAGCGGGTGTCCGGGTGCGACGCGACGCACTGCAGGAGCGCCAACGCGTTGCACACCCGGTTGGACGCGTGGTTCGTGAGGCTCGGCGGCGAGAGCAGTGGGTAGATGGACACGATCTCCTGCAGCAGGGCGGGGATGACCCCGAACGAGTGCCACAGGATGGGCGCCAGGTCCGTGAACATGTCCCTCTTCTTGCTCAGGTCCAGCAGCGCATTCTCGCGCGTCTCCGGATCTTGGAGCGCGGCGACGAGAGCCTCCATCGACATCGTGCCTCGACCTTCTCGTCCCTCGCCTCACCGCTCCTCACCGCTCCTCCACGAGGTCGCGCTCGTCCCCTGGGAATTAAACCTCTCGACGCGCGCGCGAACCCTCCGCCGAGGTTCGCTCGAGCCCCGCGCCGATCGCACCGGCTCCTACACTTGTGGATCCGCCCCTCCTCGCCGCTTCTCGGTTCGGACCTCCGCTCTTCGCGCGGCGCCCACGCGTGATCGGCCGACGTCGGGCTCGGGCTCGCGGCTCGACTAGACTCGAACGGTACCTCGGGTACCTCTCGTGCGCACGGGTGACCTCGATGACCTCGCCACCGGAGCGCCGCGCCGCTCAATCGTGCCGAGGGTCCGGTGGATTTTCCCTCTTTTTCGTTCTCGCATCAGCCGAGCATCGGGTTCGTTTTTTCTCAATCAACATCTGCTCACGGTCGTCGTTCAACCGAGCCACCCTTCCATTCAACATGAACCCACTCGAAACTGTGAAACGACACGAGCAAAAGAGTGAAGTTCGGCCGAAACTGTTCGAAAGGCGTACTTGTACGTGTTTTTCATTGGTCCATGGCTCTCGTCGACGAATGAAACGGCATCGATGCGATATGCAAAATGACGGCGCGGTTGACTCGCCAACACTTACGTTACGTTGGGGCGAGTTTGAATCCCAGGTTCAATTGTTGTATGGGCAAACAGATCCGAATGCACGGGGGCTCTCTTTGCTTCTTTCGAACATGACGGCAAACTCCCGAATCGATCGCGAAGTGACACATAGTTCTCTCCAGATATTTTAAGATTAGTCCGTCTTTCCAGTCAGCCAGTGTGTTCTTCAACAGTCTTTCCAGTCTTCACGTTCTTCAACACGTTTAGCATTTTTTAACGACACTCTTTCAACACGTTTTCGCCGTAGATCTCCCCGCGCGCGCGGGACGGAGGAGCCGGGATTTCCGAGCCCGGAAACCTTCCCATCGCCGAATAACGCGTTCGTCTTCCCGGAGCGCGGACGATCGCGCGCCCGACGGATCGCGTTCGCATTCCGCGCGCCCCCGAA
>Ga0209631_10007628_pt1 | contig 10768 bp, 9 predicted proteins | sample COG_08_FD_184752 | JGI IMG/M metagenome (GOLD analysis project Ga0209631, IMG submission 184752) | Pelagic Microbial community sample from North Sea - COGITO 998_met_08 (SPAdes) (version 2) | ecosystem: Environmental > Aquatic > Marine > Neritic zone/Coastal water | place: Helgoland, sampling...
TCGGGGAGGTGGGCCGGGGTGGCGGGTGACTGAAGGAACGCCGGTGATCAGTCGGCGTCGGGTTGATTGTCGAGTCGATGTTCCGATTGACTCCCCCGGCGTCGCGGCAGTGCTCTTGGAAGGCGCCGAGGAGGACGTCCCAGGTGTCTTCGTCGCCGTCGATGGACGCCTGGTGGAAGAGGTCGAGGTCGTCGAGCGCGTGGGGTTCATCGTCGGCGCGCGCGGGCGTCGGGTAGGCGACCGCGTTCACGTCCGCGCGCGGGGCCGCGACTTTGGCGTCGCGTAACGTATCGCCTCCCCGCCAATCGCCGTCGTTAGCCGTCGGGTGGTCCTCGAGCGTCCCTTTGACGCGGGGGTGCGCGGCGAAGGACGGGTCGTCGAGGGTGATCGTGGCGACGGTGGCGCCGCCGTAGTCCTCGTCGTCGGCCATGGGGTCGACGAACGTCGGCGCGAGCGAGATCATCGCGCCCGTCGTCATCGGTTCGAGACAGTTGGGAATCTGTGGAATCCGATGTTGACAACGGGAGATGGGGAAGATCGACGCGCGCGGTGGGAGATCGGATCGCGCGCGGATGGGCGGCGGGGTTCGCGGATCGCGAGCGCGGGGTGTGTTCGCGCGGGTGGACCCGCGCGTTCGTGCGATGCGCGCGCCCGGGACGTGCGCGGGCGCGGTGTACGGACGGGAGGCGTTGGGGCGCTTGACGTCTCAGGATACTTATTTTCTTGGAGCGTTTCGCGAACCTGAGGTGGAGCGATTCGCCTCCCTTTCAGTTTCGAAAACGTTGAAAGCGATCGTCGGTGAAATCGACCGGCCGTCTTCCCTCCCCCATCGAAGCAAACGGAAGCCGGGTGGGCACCTCTGAGTTCCTTTGATCTCTGGTGCGCTCGTTGGACCAACCAGAGGCCCGGACGCAGTGAGAGACGCGCGCGAGTGACGCCATGCTCGCCTTCTTTTACACGTGCATTTTCGTGTGCGCCGCGTGGTTACCGTTCGTGTGGTACCAACGGGAGATCCACGGCGTGGTCAACGTGACGCACTGCGCCCTGACGCTGTTCAACGCCGTCAACCTCCTCATCTGCCTGTGGGAGAACGCGCTCTTCATCCATCGGAAGAAAGTGAGGCGGGTGTACCTCGAGTTTAAGAAGCGGGTGGGCGACAGAAATTTCCCGTCGCCGCTCTGCCTATTCGAACACATCACCGTAGCGCAGGCGCTGTCGTACGAGTACTGGAGCGTCATATGGAGCACGTACTCGCTGCTGGACCCGAGCTACAGCGATCAAAAATCGTTTGGGTTTTGGATCGACAGCGGCAACGGCGTGGTCACCGTGCTCCCCACGCTGGCGCTCTCGTGGTTCGCCACCTACGATGAACTCCCGTGCGGGCTCGGGCCACTGTCGCCCAAGTTCATCGGCGCCGTCGGGATGGTGTTCAACTGGCAGATGCTGTACGGCACCCTTCTCTACTTTGGTAATTACCTTTTGAACCGGTATTACGCAAAGACGTCGAGGTGGTACGTGGCGGTGGTGTGCGTCGCGAACGGGATCTGGATATGTTTTCCGGCGTGGTGGATGTGGGCGTGCTGGGGAATGATCGAGACGAACTCGTTCGCGGCGCTGCGAACGTGAGGGATCGCGTGTGGGGGGGTTAGGTATCGTAATAGTAGCGCTTCGAGTTGAAACTAAGGTCAAGGTGTGTTTTGGCAATCGCCAAAACCAAAACTATCCTCGTGAATGATACCGGATACTCAGCCGTCGCGTGTGCGTTCACCATAATTGGCTATTTCGTGTTGTTCCATTTACGCGCAAACAGTCAGATCGGGCGTTGCCGTCGATTTGCCTCGTCAAAAAGTTTCTCTGGATAAGCCCGCCCGCGTTCCTGATTGGCTGAAAAATCAGCTGCAGTTTTTCAGCCTCCGGTTCGCCTGAAAATCGATTCGGCGCTCCAACCCGCGCGCCTCCCCGCCACTCTCACGGACGCGCATCGTTCGTACCCGAGGTGAGAATCTTCCCATGACCTGACGTCGTTCGTCGCTGATCGATCCGCCATCGAGCACTAAACGTCCGGCGCACTGAACGCGTCCACGCGCGCGTCTATCGAACGATGGACCGCGGCCCCTCGTTTGTGGCTACGACTGCTCTTTTTCCGAGAAATTTCGCGCGCGCCGTTCGGTCGCCCCCGAAAGGACCCTCCGCATCCCCCCGCTGACCCCCGCCCGCCCCGTCCAACCCGCACAGGTCCTCCGTCACACCGAGCGAATGTCTGCCATGGCATCCGCCGCGATGCCCGCCGTCAGGGCGGGCTCCAACCTGTCCAGGCGCACTAACAACGCCAAGAAGCAGGCCCGCACCTCCGTGATCCGTGCCGCCTCCACCACCAAGGCCAAGACCATCGAGGTTCCCCCCAACCTCGAGCGCCACCGCATCCTCACCCCGTGGGAAGAGGCCCAGCCGGTGCTCAAGTCCGAGTTCGGCATGTCCGACTCCGACATCGCCGAAGCCGGCGCCCTCTCCGACGAGGAGCTCTCCGAGGCGTACACAATGATGCAGCTCTGCCGCGACTTCGAGAACGAGTGCAACCAGGCGTACATGGCCGGCAAGATTCGCGGCTTCATGCACCTCGACAACGGCCAGGAGTCCATCCCGGCCCTCCTCGGCAACGCCATTCGCAAGACCGACTTGAAGCACTCCTACTACCGCGATCACTGCCACGCGCTCTCGTGCGGCGTCGACCCCGGCGCAATCATGGCTGAGCTCTTCGGCCGCGACGGCGGGACGTGCCGCGGAACGGGCGGGTCCATGCACATCTACGACATGGAGAACAACTTCCAGGGCGGGTGGGCGCTCGTCGCCGAGCAGCTCCCTTACGCCGTCGGCGCCGCCAGGTCCATCGTCCTCGACAAGCACCTCGGCACCGGCGAAGCCGAGGATCGCATCGCCATCGTGTTCGTGGGCGAGGGCGGAGCGCAGAACGGGCGCATGGCCGAGTGCCTGAACGCCGCCGCGAAGGAGAACCTCCCCATCCTCTTCGTCGTCATCGACAACGGGCGGGCGATCAACACGTTCACCAAGGATGTCGCCCAGAACCAAGAAGTTTTCAACCAAGGTAAGCACTACGGCATTCCCGGCGTCCTCGCCGACGGCCAGAACGTGCAGGACACCATGCGCATCGGCCGCGCCGCGATCAACCACGTGCGCACCAAGGGCCCCGCCATCCTCCAGGTGCACACCTTCAGGTTCAACGGGCACTCCCCCGCCGACCCGGAGCACGAGCGCAACCGCAAGGATGAAAAGCGCTGGGCCCGCGCGGCGTGCGATCCCATCAAGATCTTCGAGGAGTCCGCCGACGCGACCCGCGTGGACATGGCCGCATGCACCGCGCAGGCCAAGGATACGGTCCAGAAGGCGCTCCAGTTCGCCAACGCATCCCCGCCGCCGCCCATGGACCTCGCCGGGCAGCTCGAGTACCCCGATCCCACCGGCGCCGTCGACTACTCGACGCGCGAGCCGGTGATGGGCCTCGCCGCCGCCGAGGAGATTACCAAGGCGATCGTCCCCGAGGCGACGCTCACCGCGCTCAAGGCGCGCATCGAGGCGCTCCGCGCGATGGCCGGCAGCGACGCCGGCATCTCCATCGGCGACGCCGTCAACCTCGCCATCCTCGAGGAGATGCTCCGCGATCCCACCACCACGGCGCACGCCGAGGACCTCCAGGCTGGTTCCTCCTACAACGTCCCGGCTAACACCCAGCAAGCGTTCGGTACCCTCCGCGCGGCGGATGAGATCATCGACGAAGGCCACTTCATCGGTAAAGCCCTCGGCGAGGCCATGAACGGCTACCGCCCCATCGTCGAGCTCATGAACGCCAACTTTGGCATCTACGGCATGGCCGAACTCTCCTCCGCGGGGAACACATTCGCCACCACCGGAGGCCAGTTCGACATGCCCATGACCGTCATCGGCGCCGGCGGGACCGCCCCGAACCAGTCCCTCGGCGCGGAACACTCCCAGCCGTTCCACGCGTACATCATGGGCATCCCGGGTCTCAAGATTTGCACAGCGTCCAAGCCCCAAGAGGCGTACGGACTCGCGAAATCCATGATTCGCGACAACGGCCCCGGGGTGCTTCTGCTCCCCGTGAAGCTGATGAAAACCCGCGGGCCGTGCGTCGTGGACAACTTCCTCCCGCTGCACAAGGCTACCGTGCACAGAACCGCGTCCCAGGCGTCCATCGACGCCGGTAAGGCTGTCACCGTGCTCACCTACCTCCACGGCACCAAAGAGGCTGAGGACGCCATCGACCAACTCAACGCGGAGGGGTACGACTGCGACCTCGTGGAACTGACCTGCCTCAAGCCCTTCGACGCCGAGACCGTGCGTACGTCCCTGGCGCGCACGCACAAGGTGTGCATCCTCGACGAGTCCACGCGCTCCGGCGGCGTCGGCGCGACGATGTCGGCGCTCGTCGCCGAGACCATGTTCGACGAGCTCGACGCGCCCGTGTCACGGCTGTGCATGGAGGACGCGCCCGTGCCTTACGCGACGGAGATGGAGAGGGCGATGGTGAAGCGCGCGGCTGACCTCGTGGAGGGTGTCAAGGCCATGTGCTAAATTATATCATCGGCGAGAGAGAGAGAGAGGAGAGAGGGTGGAGAGTGGGTTCGGCGTGCGATTACAAAAATTCATTAGCAAAATTCTCAATCGAGGCAAAATTTGAACCGTCAGAATAACTCGTCAATAACTCGTCAATTTCCCGTCCACGAGAGCCTCAAAACGACGGTCGGGAATGTGACACACGAGTGAGCTGGCGAGGAAAGCTTATCTGAAAATCCTACCCAACCAGAGGCCGGTGAGGGTTCAGTCACTGGTAAATCCGAGCCCCTGTGCCACCCACAGTGTTCCGCACGGATCGCGTAGTCCGCCGCACTTAACATCAAAATGGCCGCCACCATGTCCGCCCTCCGCGTTGTCGCCCCCGTCGCGCGCGTTTCCGCCTCCAAGGCCCGCGTCGCGCGCTCCGCCGTCGCCGCGAAGGTGAGCCTCCGCGGCCTTTTTTTCTAACTCCATCGCCGGACGGCTGCGACGAGCCCCCAATCGGCGTGCTGATCCCCGTCTCCCCTACGACCTCGCGACTGACGTGACCCTCCCTTTCCGTCCACAGCCCGTCAAGGCTCGCTCCATCGTGGTCCGCGCCTCCGCCGGCGACGTCTCCGACCGTCTCGAGGATGCCCTCAAGGTACGCCGCGCCCCCACGCCCCCCGCGCCGCTGCGCAGATTTGTTTGTCATGTCAGTCCACCGGTCAGTCACGAGGGTTCGGCGACGCACTCCGTGAGGTAGATCGCGCCACTCGCCGCCGACTTTACCGCGTTTCTTCCGGGCCGACCCGGTGGAAACGTCGTGGACTTTGGTGGATGGACGTGTGAACCCTAAACGGGGATGAACGCGCGTCCCGCGATGCGTCCACGAACCCGCGCGACGCCCCGAGGATCCCGTTATCTGATCGCGTCGACGGAAGTATCGATCGATTGAATGTTTTTCTCACCACTGACGACCCGCCCCCACCCGTTCCCACCTTCCACTAAACACACAGATCGCCGAGGAGTGCGTGGGTGAGTGCGCCGCCATGTGGGACGAGGTCGAGGAGCTCTCCCAGGCTGCCTCCGACAAGAAGCCCGCGCCCGCCGAGCTCGAGCCCGTCCCCATCTCCGAGGCGGACATGAACTTCATCAAGGAGACGCAGGCGGCGCTCCAGAAGGCCAAGGAGGCTGAGTCCGTCGACATCGAGACCCTCCGCGCGCTCGAGTCCGCCGCCTCCTCCGCCAAGAAGGTGAACGTGTCCTCCGACAGGCTCAAGTCGCTCGAGGCGGCGCTCGAGGCGGCTCTCGAGTCTGCCAAGGCGTGCACCGGCGAGGATTGCGCCGTCGAGTGGGAAGCCGTGGAGGAGATCTCCGCCGCCAAGTCCAAGGCTGAGAACAGGGATTAAGTCCTCCGACCACATTAATTGACGCCACTACTTGTACGGCGGCGATGAGTCACCACCAGAGTTGTGCACATAGCGTATTCTTGTAAGCAGCATCAAGTTCATATTACGACTAAGAGTTACCTTCGAAGGTATAATCCGTTACATCCGTCAGTGATACGTCACGTCGATCACCGCCGCCGGAGTGTGCTGCCGGATCTTCACCCCCGCCAATCCGAACAGCTTCTCCGCCGCGGCGTACGTCGGGTCGTTCTGCATCCCGCCCTTCGTCGGCGTGGACTTCGCCGGCGTCGGATCATGCGGATGCGGGTCATCCATCGCACGCGGATTCCCAGCACCGTACTCGTCGTATTGCCAAGGGCTCTTTGAGATTGGCCGTAGGTCCGCGAGCTCCCCTTTCCCGACCGGCGTGTCGATGACCATCGACTCATCCAGCGACGTGTCGCCGTCCCCGAGCCTGTCCGCCAGCGCTGGCTTCCAGTCCGAGGTTTCGTCCGCGTCCTCGTCCCATCCTTTCCCCGTCCTCGCCTCGAGGTCCCCATGGGCCCAGTCTCCCCACGTCTTGGCACGAGGCTCGGGCGTCTCCTGCTTCGCCGCCGTTCGAACCCCGCCCCGGGCCATCGCCAGCTTCCCCTCAAAGTACACCACTTCCTTGATCCCGGACTGGATGATCAGCTTGGCGCACTCGTTGCACGGGTACATGGTGACGTACACCGTCGCGCCGTGTAGACTCTGGCTGTTCTTGTTCATGATCGCGTTCATCTCCGCGTGGCACACGTACGCGTATTTGGTCTCCATCGCGTCGTCGTTTGTGCTCTTCTTGGCCCAAGGGAGGTCGCTGTCGCTGCATCCGCGCGGGAACCCGTTGTATCCGACGCCCATGATGACCTTGTCGGGTCCGACGATGACGGCTCCGACTTGCTTGTTGGGATCTTTGCTCCGTTGCGCGGAGAGGAACGCGACGGACATGAAGTAGTCGTCCCATTTGAGGTACCTGTCCCGCGGCTTTGGGGCGTACGGGTCGGGCTTGGGCGCGGGTACGCCGCGGAAGCCGCTGTGGGAGTTGACCGTGTTGCTACCCGGGGTGGACGCGGGAACGCTGAGGGGCGTGACCGGGGAGGACGGCGTGCCGACTCCCTGATGGCACGCCGAGCACAACACGATCTCCGTCTCGAGCATCGTGCGCTTCGACGTGGTGGACAGGGGTGAGCCGATGGACTTGCGCGTCAGCTTGGTCACCGCGGATCGGGGCGGGGAGAGGGGCGTGGAAGCGGGCGCCTCCCGGGATCGCGCGCCGAGAAGAACATCCCAGATGGATGCGTCTCCGGCATCCGTGCCGTCCACGCGCGCGCGTCTTCTGTCGTCGAGGACGCGGATGACGATGTCCTGGATCTTCGGCGCTGAGAGGGCGAACGCGGCTGAGAGGAGCGCGATGTGCGCCATCGCCCGTCGAGGTCACCCGCGAGGCCGCGGCTGTACAGCGCGTCGACTTGTGATCAAATCAATTTCAAACTGACAACGCTGATTTCAACAACCTCTTAAAAGTTTTACTCCTCGCTCCTACCCTTCCTGGCGACCATCCGTCGTACCCTACCCTTCGCCGCCTCCCTCCGCTCGCTCCTCAGCGCGTTCCTCGCGCCCGCACCTCCCGCCCGCGCCGCAGCCTCCGCCGCCCTGCCCAGCGTGACGTACTCGACGTTCAAACCGAGAGACTTGGCGAGTGAAGACATATCGGGCGGCATATCCACCGCCAGCCGCAGCGGGACCAGCGCCCGCGGGTGGAGCGCCTCGACGTTCCACGCGTGCAGCGCCAGCCTCGTGCACGGGGACTCGGCGGATGAATCGTCGGAAGATGAATCGGCGCCGTCATCCGAAGCGGCGGCGGAGGCGGCGGAAGAGGAAGAGGCCGAGGAGGGTGACGAGAAGAGTAGGCGTCGACGCGCGGCGGCTTCTCTCTCCTCCCTCGACGCGCCTCCCCCCGTGGGCGTTTTACGAAACGCCTCGATGGACTCCGCCACCGGCCCCCAATCCACGCCGTACAGCGCGTCGCCTATGATGGGCAGCGCGGCGTGCGCGAGGTGCAGACGAACCTGGTGCGTGCGACCAGTCAGCGGCCTGGCCAGCACCAGCGCTGCGCCGACGACGGTCCTCGTCGTTCCGTCCCTCATTCGCACCGCTCTCGGTTCCCCGAGCCTCGAGCTGAGGCACTGGTACTCGGTGCGCGCGGGTTTACCGTCCGGGGTCACCGCGCGGACGCACCGGCCTCCGTCGTCGGCGGCGTCCGATCGAAGAGTGCCGGGTTCGGGGTCCCCTGTTAACAAAACACGACGTCAGTCAATCTAATTGCCCATACGAGAGTTGAAAGAAACGTACCGATGGCGGCGTTGACCACTCGGACCTGCCCGGGCTCGTCGAACTCGTCGAGCTCCCACTCGTCGCCGTCGTCATCCGTCTCGTCGTCGTCGTCGTCGTCGTTCACGTCGAGGTCGTCTTCGAGGTCGGTCTCATCGAACACGCCGAGCTCCTCGCCGTCGATCTCCTCGTCCTCGTCCTCGTCGGCGTTATTTTCCGCTTCCTCCTCCTCCTCCTCCTGGATCTTGGCGCGCGTCTCCGCCGCCTTTTGCGCGGCGGGCGCATCCTCCAACACCGCGCACACCGCGAGGTAGGTCTTTCGCACCCGTCTACCCTCGAACTGCGACTGGAGCTCGGTCGCGGTGCGCTTGTCCTTGGCCAGGAGAAGCAACCCGGAAGTTTCCAGATCCAAACGGTGCACCGCGATTGGCTCGTGGGCGCTGAACACGCTCGAGCTGTCGTTCACACCGTCCGGGTCCTCGCCCCTGCGCACCGCAGCCTCCACGTTGAGGTGGTGGACCGCGCGGGATACCACGGAGCCGCCGCGGAGTCTGTGCGCGGGGTAGGTCATCACGCCGCTCGGTTTGGCGACGGCCATCATGCATTCATCCTGAGTTAACAAAACACGACGTCATACTAATTGCCCATACGGAAATAAAAATAAACTCACCTCGTACACCACGTGCAGCGGGATCCGCTCCGGTTGGAGGGGCACGTCGCGGATCTCGTGGCGAACCAGCTTGGTCACGGTGGCGAGGTCCACGCGCAGTGCCCGCGCGGTCGCCTTCGCGGTCATAGGCGCCGGGCGCGTAGAAGCGTCGGTGTCTGTTGGTGACCTCGCCGCCTCGCGACGGCGGGAGGAGACGATGCCGCCGAGACTTGAACCCACAGCTGTGTCGTCGTCGTCGTTTGAACCATGCACAGCTGTGTCCTCGGCACCCCCGTCGGCACCCCCGTCGTCGTCGGACCACCCGAAGCGCCTGGAGAGCACCGCCCACCTGAACGAGCTCTTCGGATGCCGCAGCGATGCGCATCTCCGAACCACGCGTTCGTCGCCGCGTCGCCATCCTACCGGGTCGATGAGGTCTGGGCAGCACAGCGCGAGGTGCCGGGCTCTGGTCCCCCCGGACGCGAACGTCTGCGCGCACATGGGGCATCGCGGGTGGCCGAGTTCCAGGGACATGAGCGCCTGCGGCATGGTATCGCACGCGCCTGCTTCGTCGATGGTGTTCGGTGATGGATTGTTGCCCCGCGCGCCTCGGGCGTTGGATTGCCCGTCGCCGCGTCCCCTGCTCGCTCGTCCCCTGCCGCCGCCGGACGGTCCCCGGCGCTCCATCGGCGCGTTCTTGTAGCCGTAGCCGGCTCTGCCCTCGCGGCGGGACGCGGTATCCGGGCCGTCCGGTGCGCCGGAGCCGCGCCCTGAGCCCCGGCCCCGTCGCCCCCGTCCGCGACCGCCGCCGTTTCCGACGCGTCCACCGCTCCGTTGCTCGCCGCCGCCACCCCTGCCCGCGGCGAGGACGAGCGAGCGCATCGCCATACACGCGGACATCGTCGAATTCGAGTTTTGAAGATGCCTCGAGCGACGCCGCGCGACGCCGAGTGACGCGTCGTTGCGACCGCCGCCCGCACTCGTAAGTCACGAAGAGCGCGATGTTATTTTATTATTCCAGGGGCGCAGGAACGACGCGGCACACTCCGCGCCGCGGGTCCGATCCCAAAGGCGACGATATGGACGCGGCATCTACTGAGAACGTGTTGGATACGCCGGTGGTGATCGACGGCGGGCAGCTCGAGGGCGGCGGGCAGGTGGTCCGCGTCGCCATGGCCATCTCGTCAGTCACCAGACGGACGTGCACCATCAACAACATACGCGCGGGACGGCCGCGACCCGGGTTGGCGGCGCAACACATGGCGGGCGTCGAGCTCGTCGCGGTGTTGTGTCACGGTGCGCTCAAGGGTACAGGGGGCAACAAGCGAGGAAGGGACGATGAATCGTCGGGCAAAGTCGGCAAGGGAAGCGTAGAGTTCACCCATGAGGTCAGCAGGTTGGACGAAATACGGGACAACGGCGCGTGTGCCCACACACCACTCGTGGCGCCTCTACAGCACTGCGCGAAGCGAACGCATTGGGAAGTGGACGTCGGCACCGCGGGGGCGATCCCTCTGGTGTTGCAGGCGGCGATGCCGTGGCTCAGCCAAAAGTCTAGATTGCATCACCTCGGGATGAAACCACCCTGTTTGTCCACTGATGACGGGAAACCCTGGTGCGGTACCTTGGCACTGAGGGGTGGGACGGACGTGCCGTTCGCACCCACGATCGATTACCTGCGGTACGTGTTGTGGCCGGTCATTTCCGAGTCCTGGGTTCGGTACAGCACGGGCTGCGAGGTGGATATGAAATTTGAAGTACTCAAACGCGGGTTTTACCCAAAGGGCGG
>Ga0209631_10007631_pt1 | contig 10763 bp, 10 predicted proteins | sample COG_08_FD_184752 | JGI IMG/M metagenome (GOLD analysis project Ga0209631, IMG submission 184752) | Pelagic Microbial community sample from North Sea - COGITO 998_met_08 (SPAdes) (version 2) | ecosystem: Environmental > Aquatic > Marine > Neritic zone/Coastal water | place: Helgoland, sampling...
AGTCCAGGCATTTCACTTTCTGCTATTGAAATCTCTTTTCTTCCAAATTCTGCTTGAGAAATATCTTTTACTTTAAAATCTTCCATGGTGGCGCTTCTAGCAATATTATTTTATTTAATCAATAAAACTTTAAGCTTTAGAAAAAATAATTTCTAAATTTGCTCCTCTTTTATCTGTTCTATTTAAAGCATTTATAGAAGCATTATGAAGATCAGTTAAATTTTTTACAATATTTAGACCTAAACCAGAATGTTGTCCAAATTTATCAGGTCTATTACTGTAAAATCTTTGAAATATTTTTGATGTATCTCTCTCTTTAAATCCTGGACCTTCATCAAGTATGTTAATGACTATTTGTTTTTCTAAATTTTTTGAAATTTTAATATCAATATTTTTGTTATCATCACTAAATGAAATCGCATTGTCTAAAAGGTTTGCAATAATCTGTTCAATTCTATTTTCTATTCCATTAATTACATAACTTTTACTTCCATCATTTAAAAAAGAAATATTAATGCCTCTTTTGGCTTGATATATATTATTATAATCATCAACTACTGACTTAATAATTGGAATTAAATCAATTTTTTTGAATTTTTCTTTACTTAGTGCAACTTCGTCTTTCAATATTTGTGAATAATCTGTGATTAATCTCTCAATTCTTTGAACATCATGACTTAAAATATTTATTAATTTTAATCTTTCATCTGCGTCTTTAGTATCATTTAAAATTTCTGAAGCACTTTTTAGTGAGGCCAAAGGATTGCGAATTTCATGAACAAGATCTGTAGAAAAATTCTCAGCATGAGAAATTCTTTTTTGAAGTTCTAAAGTCATATCATCAAGAGATTTAGACAATAAGCCTAGCTCATCATTTCTTGACTTTAGGTTGTCAATATTAATTTTTTTGTGTTCTTTATTTTTTATCTTGTTTGTATAATTAACTAAATTTTGAATAGGCTTTAAAAAATATCTATTGAGCACAAAAGAAAATATCAAAATTACAATCCCAACTGCAAATGCAGTTCTTAAGATAAAAGTTTTTCTCTCATCAATTGCTGCCCTTACATCATTAGCATTTTCAGTGATTGCTATATAGCCAATGTTCACATCATCTCTAAAAACATTTTTTATTGTTGTTAATTTAAAATTATTAAATTCTTGCTGAGTAAAGGTAAAAGGTATTCCAAAATTTTTTGAACCTGCGTAATTAAAGAGAATATCTTGCAACGATACTAGATTGTCATTACCAATATTTATATTTTTATTTTCGGTAATTTCTCTGCTTTTTTCCTCATTTAAAATTTCTAATTCTACTATATCTAATCTGGTTGAAAATGATCTTGGATCAAGGTCAAGAGTATCCGTATCGCCAACTAAATTTAACTGATTATCAAAAAAAATTACTCTATCAAGACTTTGAAAAATAAATCTTGTAGAAAATAAAAACTTCCTAATATCTTCTTCATTAAAATCAATTTCCAATCTATCTAAATTATCAACAGTATTATTAATAATCTTAATATGATTAGAGGATTTGTTTTTTATCAAATTTGGCTGAATATTTTTTAGATATAAAAATGTGAATAAGCCTATAACTGAAAAAAAAATTAAATTTATAAATAGGAATTTTTTTAAAATTGATAGATTTTTTAAAAGATAATTAAACATTAACTAACATTCCATCTATATCCACTTCCATATCTAGTTTCTATAGCTGAAAAATCAGGATCAACTTTTTTGAATTTTTTTCTAATTCTCTTAACATGACTATCAATAGTTCTATCCTCAATATCCGTATCCTCTCTGTAAGCTATATCCATGAGCTGAGCTCTTTCTTTTATAATGCCTGGTCTTTTAGCTAATTCTTTTACTATTAAAAATTCTGTTGTAGTTAATTTATCAGGTAATTGATGGCCATTCCATTCACATTCTAGTTGGGATGGATCTAGTTTTAATTTTCCATGAGCAATAATATTTTTATTTTCCTCTATAACTGTATCTACATCTTTTTTTCTAAGCTGAACTCTAATTCTTTCAATTAAAACCTTAATAGAAAAACCTCCTGATTTTTTTATAAAATCATCAGCACCAAGTTTAAGTCCCAAAAGTTCATCTACTTCATCATCTTTTGAAGTTAAAAATATTACTGGCATTGAAGTTTTTTTTCTTAATTTTTTTAATAATTCTTCACCATCCATTTTTGGCATCTTAATATCTATTACTGCAAGATCTGGTGGTGTTCTTGTCAGCCCGATTAAAGCACTTTCTCCATCAATATATGTTTGAACTTTAAAACCTTCTTTTTCTAAAGCGATACTTAAGCTGGTAAGAATATTTCGATCATCATCAACAAGAGCAATAGTTTGTTTGTGCATATAGTATTTTAAAATTACTAAATTGTTCTAATTTGGGCAATTAATTAAATTAATGTAATTCGCCCCAATTATTTCCACTATTAATATCTACAGTAAGTGGGATTGAAAATGAATGATAATCGCTATTTGCAACACTGATCATTTCATCTTTAATGATCTTCATCATTTTTTTAATTTCACTTTTTTTAACTTCAAAAATTAATTCATCATGTATTTGAAGTAGCATTTTTGATTTAATAGATTTTTCTTCCTCTAATTTTTTATCAATTCTAATCATTGCAAGACGCATAATCTCAGATGCTGATCCCTGAATAGGAGCATTAATTGCAGCTCTTTCCTGAAAATTTCTTACGTTGAAATTTTTATCATTTATAGAATTAAAGTGAGATCTTCTTCCAAAAATATTATTTACATATCCACTTTTTCTACAAAACTTAATTGTATTATCCATATAAATTTTAATTTCTGGAAATTTTGCAAAATAAGCATTTAAGAATTCTTCTGCTTCATAATTTGAAACATTAATTTGCTTTGCTAGACCGTACTGTGAAATTCCATAAATGATTCCAAAGTTTATAGCTTTTGCTTTTCTTCTTTGGTCCTTATCTACTTTTTTAATATCGATGTTAAATATTTGGCTTGCAGTTAATGAATGAATATCCTCATTATTTTTAAATGCTTTTTTTAACTCTTTTACATCTGCTAAATCAGCCAAGATCCTCATTTCTATTTGATTATAATCTGCAGAGATTAGAACATTATCTTTTTCTGCAATAAATGCTTTTCTGATGTCCCTACCATCCTCAGTTTTAATTGGAATATTTTGTAAATTTGGATCACTTGATGCTAACCGCCCTGTTGTTGTTGCGGCTAATAGAAAAGAAGTATGTACTCTTTTAGTGTTGGGATTTAAATGTTCTGGTAAAGAGTCTGAATAAGTATTTTTTAATTTCGATAATTGCCTCCAATCTAAAACTAATTTTGCAAATTCATGACCTTTAAATGCCAAATCCTCTAAAACTGAAGCGCTAGTTGCAAAACTTCCTTTTTTCGTTTTTTTCAATCCTGCTATTTTTAAATCATTATAAATAATCTCACCAAGTTGTTTGGGTGATGCAATATTAAATTCTTTTTTTGAAATTTTAAAAATTTCTTTTTGAATTTTTTCTATTTTTTTTTCAAACTTTAATGACAATGTATTTAAAAATTTGTTATCAACTTTAATGCCTTCAATTTCCATAAAAGCTAAAATTTTAATCAATGGCTTTTCAAAAATTTCATAAATATTGTTTAATTTTTCGGATTTAAGACTTTTATAAAATTTTTTATAAAGCCTATAAGTTACATCTGCATCTTCAGCGGCGTAATCTTTAGCTTTATCTATTTCTACTTCACTAAAATTAATTTCTTTTTTGCCTGTCCCAACAAGTTCTTTAAATTTAATGGGTTTATGATTTAAATGAATTTCTGATAACGTATCCATATTATGTCTATTTTTTCCAGCATCCAACACATAAGACATTAGCATGGTGTCTTCCATGGAATTAAGAATAATCCCATTCATATAAAAAATTATAAAATCAAATTTTATATTTTGACCAATTTTTTTAATGCTTGGGTCTTCTAAAAGTGGCTTAATTTTTTTTAAAACATCTTTTTTATTCAAACATCTTTTAGATTTGTGACCAACTGGGATATAGCAAGCCTTACCAATTTTTGTGCTTAAAGAAATTCCAACTAAATTTGCCTGATGAGGATCTAAAGAATCTGTTTCAGTATCAACTGCTATCTCTCCTATTTCCTCTGCCTCGTTTATCCATTCATCAATTTCATTTAAATTTTGTATTAAATGGTAATTTTTATTATTTATTGGCTCTGCACCTTTTATATTTTCTTTTTTTTCATTCTTCGGAATTAAATTTGGCTCTCCATATGCAGAAATCACTGAACTTAATAATCGATTAAATTCCATTTCTCTAAGGAATTCATAGAGTTTATCTTTGTCTATCTCTTTCAATTTGAATTCGCTAAGCTCTCTGTCTACAGGTGCATCATGTTTTAAAGTTACAAGCTCTTTACTTATTAATGCCTTGTCTTTATTCTCAATTAAAGTCTCTCTTCTTTTATTTTGTTTAATTTCATGAGTCGATTTTAAAAGTTTATCCAAAGTTCCATATTTATTTATTAGCTCTGCAGCTGTTTTAACTCCTATACCTGGAACACCTGGCACATTATCGCTACTATCTCCAGCTAAAGCCTGAACATCTATAACCTTGCTAGCATCTACACCAAACTTTTTAAAAACATCCTCTTCATTGATAAATTTATTTTTCATAGGATCAAAAATTCGAACATCTTTTTTATAGAGTTGCATTAAATCTTTATCAGATGAAACAATAGTTACTTTTGCTCCTGCCTTTAAAATTTGATCAACATATGTGGCTATTAGATCATCTGCTTCATAGTTTAAAAGGTCTACAGATGGTAAATTAAAAGCTAATACTGATTTTCGTATGTATTCAAACTGTGGTGCGAGATCATCTGGCGCTTCTGCTCTATTGGCCTTGTAATCACTATAAATTTCATTTCTAAAAGTTTTTCTAGCTGAGTCAAAAATTACTGCAAAATGTGTGGGCTTTTGAAGATTTTCATTAGATTTGGAATCCTCAAGCAATTTAAATAACATGCTACAAAAACCACTCACCGCACCTGTCGGTAATCCATCGCTTTTTCTGGTTAAAGGAGGCAATGCATAATAGGCTCTAAAAATATAGCCCGATCCATCAATTAAATAAAAATGATCTGTTTTTTGAATTTTACTCATTAGATGTAAGTTATATAAATTGTATTATCATCTATTAATACAAAAATACATTTTCAATAATTCAAAATTTACTACTAGAATATCAAATAAATAAAGGTTAATATTATTTATGGAACTTATAAAACAAAACTTTCAAACTAAATTAATAAAATCAATATTTGCGGTTGTATTGGGTTCAATTCTATTAACAATTTCTGCAAAAGTAAAAATTCCTTTTTACCCAGTGCCAATGACTATGCAAACGTTTGTGGTGTTGCTTTTAGGTTTAAGTTTTGGTTATAAAATTGGTTTATCTGCAGTAGGCTTATATTTATTAGAAGGTATTGTTGGTCTACCAGTTTTTTCGAATTCACCAGAAAGAGGAATTGGCTTAGTTTACTTTACTGGTCCTACAATGGGTTACCTAATTGGTTTTTTATCTGCTTGTTATCTTGCAAGTTTTGTAAAATTAAATGATAATTTTTTAATGATATTTGCTAAACTTACTTTAGCGGTATCAACTATTTATCTATTTGGAATTATGTGGCTTGGTACATTAATTGGATGGGACAAACCTATTTTTAGCCTGGGTGTTGCTCCATTTTTGTTAGCTGAAGCTTTTAAAATATTATTATTAAGCTTATTAGTTAAAAAGTTGATTAAACTAAAAAGTTTTATCTAGGGGATCTTTTAGACAATATTCTTTGTAGTGTTCTTCTGTGCATTTTAAGTCTTCTAGCAGTTTCTGAGACATTTCTATTACATAACTCAAACACTCTGTGAATATGCTCCCATTTAACTCTATCGGCAGACATAGGATTTTCTGGAGGAGCAGCTTTTTTTGAAGGATCGGCTAACAAAGCTTTTTCAACATCGTCTGCATCTGCCGGTTTTGCTAAATAATCTATTGCACCTTCTTTAATTGCCGCAACAGCTGTTGGAATGTTTCCATATCCGGTTAGCATTATAATTCTGCTTGAAGGATTAGATGCCTGAATTTCTTTTACAACCTCTAAGCCATTTCCATCTGCCAATCTTAAGTCGACAACGGCAAAACCTGGCTTGCTAGCTTTCACTGTATCAATACCCTTTTTTACACTTTCAGCTTGTAAGACTTCAAACCCTTTCTTTTCCATTGCTCTAGACAATCGTTCCCTAAAAGGGTTGTCATCATCAACAATTAGTAAGGATTTATTGTCAAATTCGCTTAGGTTTTTAAGTGTAGCTTCGCTCTTCATAGACCCTATATGGAGGTTAATATTAAAAATTCAATAGATGATTATTTGCTTTACATAAACTATTTATTGGCTTAATTGCACGTTTTATAAAAGGTTTTTTAAGAAATTTTAAAACCTTTTTTTTATTAAATTTTTTTTTGGAGACAAAATAAATGCAAAAATTTAAATCAGTTGAAGAATTAATAAATCAACTGAAACCTGAAAAACCTGTTTACTGTATCAGAAAAAAATCAGTATTAACCGCTTCCAATTTTTTTCAAAAAAACTTTCCTGGTGAAATTTTATATGCGGTGAAAACAAATCCACACCCTGTAATAATTAAAACTTTAATTGAAAGTGGAATAAATCAATTTGATGTTGCTTCGGTAGAAGAAATTAAGCAAGTAAGAAAATTTTCAAGTTCAGCTAAATGTTCTTTCATGCACACAATTAAAAGTCCTGAAAGTATTAAAAGAGCTTATTTTGAATTTGGAATTAAAACATTTTCTTTAGATACTAAAGAAGAGCTTATAAAAATTATTAACAACACTGATAATGCAAAAGATCTAGAATTATTTGTTAGAATTGCTGTATCTAACGAACATGCAGAAATAGATTTATCAAAAAAATTTGGTGCATTAAATTCTGAAGCTTTAGGTCTACTTAGGTTGGCAAAACAATATGCTAAAAAAGTTGGATTAAGTTTTCATGTTGGGTCACAATGTATGCATCCTATTTCATATGCTAAAGGAATAACTGAAATTGGAAATATAATTAAAAAAACTAAAATAATTCCAGACTATATTAATGTTGGGGGTGGTTTTCCATCAATATACCCTGATTTAGTTCCTGATAATTTAATAGCGTATTTTAATGAAATTAAAAAAAGTTTAGAAAATTTAAAAATTGAAAATATGCCAAAAATAATTTGCGAGCCCGGAAGGGCATTAGTTGCTGAGAGTGGCTCAACAATTGTTAGAGTAAATTTAAGAAAAAAACAAAATCTTTATATTAATGATGGAACTTACGGAACGCTATTTGATGCTGGTACACCAAATATTGTTTATCCTTCAAAAATGATAAAAGAAAATTCTAGTAAAATTATATCAAAAAAAATGACTGCTTTTAGTTTTTTTGGACCTACGTGTGATAGCATGGACTATATGAAAGGTCCTTTTGTTCTTCCAAATAATATTAGGGAAAATGATTATATAGAACTTGGTCAGCTTGGTGCATATGGTCTAACTTTTAGAACTCATTTTAATGGATTTTATTCTGATGAAGTATATGAAGTGGAAGATGATCCAATTATGAGCTTATACAATAGAGACATTAACAAAGCTATTCAAGTTGCTTAATGTCAGAAGATAAAAAACTTACACACAACAGTAAAAAAGATTTTCTTAAAAATCCAGTAGAACATATTGATATAACCTCTTTTGATTCAAGACCTATTATTTCATCAATGGAAAAAATGTCTTTTGTATCAAGAGAAACCGCCAATGCTGCTAATATTTTTAATGACATGTTGTCAGATAAAGATTGTACAATTTTTTTAACTCTAGCCGGTTCTACTTCTGCGGCTGGTTGTATGAATATTTATAAAGATTTAGTTAAATATAATATGGTGGATGCCATTGTTGCAACTGGCGCTTCTATAATTGATATGGATTTTTTTGAAGCTCTTGGTTTTAAGCATTACCAAGGTTCTCAATTTCAAGATGATACAGAATTGAGAAAAAATTACATTGATAGAATTTATGATACTTACATCGATGAAGATGAGCTTCAAATGTGTGATAGGATTATTTGTGATATTGCAGATACTTTAGAACCTAGAAGCTATACTTCACGAGAATTCATTCAAGAAATAGGAAAGTATTTAAAAAAAAATTCAAAGAAGAAAGACTCATTAATTGAAACTGCTTATGATAACAATGTACCAATATTTTGTCCCGCTTTTACAGACTCTAGCGCAGGATTTGGGCTTGTCATGCATCAAGAAAAGAATCCAAAAAAACACATGACAATAGATTCAATTAGAGAATTCAGAGAACTAACTGAGATTAAAATAAGATCTAAAGGTTCAGGACTATTTATGATCGGAGGTGGTGTGCCTAAAAACTTTATTCAAGATACAGTTATTTGTGCTGAGCTGTTGGGTAAAGAAGTTGAAATGCATAAGTATGCTGTTCAAATAACTGTAGCCGACTCTAGAGATGGTGCGTGCAGTAGTTCAACTTTAAAAGAAGCCAGCTCATGGGGCAAAGTGGATATAACTAAAGAACAAATGGTTTTTGCAGAGGCAACTAGTGTTTTACCATTAATTGCTAGTGATGCTTATCATAAGGGTGAGTGGAAAAAAAGAGACAGAAAAAACTTTACAAAAATTTTTGGATAAAAATTGAATTACCTCTCTAATAAAAAAGGATTTCTAGGTTTAGATAATAAATTTAATTTCAAAGAAAAAGTTGTAATTGTTCCTTTTGGTTTAGAAAAAACAGTTAGCTATGGTGGTGGCACTAAAAATGGGCCTAAAGAAATTATTAAAGCATCACACCAAGTTGAGCTTTATGATGAAGAATTTAATTGCGAGCCTTATAAAAAAATTGGAATTAAAACATTAAAACCCTTCAAAATTGACAAAAATATCAACAAAGCACTTGATAAAATGTCTTCAATTAATAATGAAATACTAAATAAAAAGCTTTTTCCAATGACATTTGGGGGCGAGCATTCAATAACACCGGGTTGCTTAAAACCATTTGTAAAAAAACATAAAAAAATCTGTCTTCTTCATTTTGATGCTCATGCAGATTTAAGGGATAGCTATGAAGGTGAAAAATTTTCACATGCTTCTGCAATTAGAAGATGTTTGGATTATCCAAATGTATCGGTTATTTCGTTTGGTATAAGAAATATTTCACAAAGTGAGATTCCATTTTTAAAAAAAAACTCATCAAGAATTAATATTTTTTGGGCAAAAGATAAGGCTAAATGGAACTTAAATAAATTTAAGAAAATGATAAAAAACAAAACTGTATATCTCACATTTGATGTAGATGGATTAGACTCGAGTATAATGCCTGCAACGGGTACACCTGAGCCAGGAGGTTTGCTTTGGGATGAAACTTTAAAGATTATTAGAATTGCTTCAAAAAATTCAAATATTATTGGAGCTGATATTAATGAACTTGCTCCAATAAAAAATTTTAATTCATACAATTTTTTAGTAGCAAAATTAGCTTACAAAATTTTAAGTTATAAATTTTTATCTAAGAAACTGGCTTAAAAGTATTTAATAATACCCTAAAAGGTATTAGCATTGCCAAAGCGACGATTAACTTAACTGACAAGTCTCCAAAAGATAAGGTCACCCATGGCACTCCTGTTGCATAAAAAGAAATTGAGAAAAATAAAAAGGTATCAACGACAGAGGCAATAATTGAAGACGTTAAAGGTGCTATAAACCACTTCTTTTTTCTCAATCGATCAAAAATTTGAACATCTAACAACTGAGCTACAAAAAAAGCAATTCCTGAACCAAAAGCAATTCTGATTGAGATTAAATCTTGAAAGTTTGTAGAAAATAAAATGGTGGACCCCACCCCAATAAAAAAACCTAAATAAACAATTTTTTGGGCAATTAGCTTTCCATAAGATCTATTCGCTAAATCAGTAATTAAAAATGCAATTGGATATGTAAAAGCACCATATGTCAAAATCTCATTTAAACCATAATGGTTTATTGGGAATTGAACGAGATAATTGGAAGATAAAACAATCACACCCATCAAAAATGACAGGATTATAAAAGTCTTATTCATTAAGCTGATTTAGATACTGTCGCTTTTTTTTGAAATGGAGATTTAATTAAAATACTTTTTTTTAATTTTTTAAGTCTTGGAGATAAATTTTTATTTTTAACTACTTTTAGAAATTCATCGAAACTGCCTTTTTTATCTACCGATCTTACACCGGCATTACTGACAGTTAATTTAAGACTTCTTTTTAAAAGTTCACTTGTAAATTTTACTTTTTTAAGATTTGGTAAAAATCTTCTTTTTGTCTTATTGTTAGCGTGACTAACGTTATGACCTTTCATTGGAATCTTACCAGTTAATTCACATTTTTTTGACATAGTAGCCGACTATATAAGGGGTGATATGGTTCGCGTCAAGTTAATAGAATTATATTTTATTTTCTATTTCCTATAATTTCACTGAAATTTTTAACTCCATCTTTTTCTAGCAGCTCTGCTAGTTCATTTTTTATTAAGTTTACAATATTTGGTCCTTTGTAAACCATACCAGTATAAAGCTGAACTAAATTGGCACCAGATAAAAATTTATTATATGCACTTAA
>Ga0209631_10007639_pt1 | contig 10760 bp, 7 predicted proteins | sample COG_08_FD_184752 | JGI IMG/M metagenome (GOLD analysis project Ga0209631, IMG submission 184752) | Pelagic Microbial community sample from North Sea - COGITO 998_met_08 (SPAdes) (version 2) | ecosystem: Environmental > Aquatic > Marine > Neritic zone/Coastal water | place: Helgoland, sampling...
GGGTTCATCCGGGAAGCTCGCCACGCCGGATACAACGATGCTAAAAAACAAATTAAGATAGAAAAAATTATAATAAGAAATGAATCCAGATACTGAATTTCAGAAGGTAGCTTATCGAGGTAATACACATCACTCGGAAATGCAGTTATTCCAAATATACTTTCGATAAAACCGACTATTTCATTGAGATTGGGAACAATGGTGAATCCGCCGACACAACCGATAAATGTCCCCGTTACGCCGATGATCAAACCTTGTAAACTGAAAATTTTCATTATGCTGGTACGTGATGCTCCCATCGATTTTAAAATCGCGATCTCCTTGGTTTTTTCCATGACCACCATAAAAAGCGTACTCACAATATTAAAAGCCGCCACCAGGATAATTAAAATTAAAATGATGAACATGACAATTTTTTCAAGACGCAAGGCAGAAAAAAGGTTTTTATTCATTCTCATCCAGTCCCTTGCATAGTAAGGAAAACCAAGACTTTCCTGCAAGGATTCTGCTATTTTATCTGCACGGTCTATGTCATCCACACGAATTTCAACGCCACTCACAGTTTCTTTCATCGAAAAAAACTTTTGTGCCGATTCGACAGAAATGAAAGCCAGACTGGAGTCGTATTCAAACATCCCCGATTCAAAAAATCCAACCACTTTAAAAAGTTTGATTTTAGGTACCAAGCCCATGGGAGTTAATCGGGATGCAGGGGAAACCATAGACACCGCGTCACCCATCTGCACATCTAGCTTATGCGCCAGTTCCTTCCCGAGAATAATTTTGTCACGCCGGGGAGCTTTGGATGCGTTCTTACCTCTTTTCAACATTGCAAGATCACCTTGAATCAGATTTTTCTCAAGATCTGAAACCATCGCTTCCCGGTCAGGGTCAATACCACGAACAACTACACCCGAAGAACTGCCACCAAACGTCAACATCACCTGATTGAGAATAAATGGAGCCGCCGCCTTGACCCCTTCGGCCTGCATCACCTTTTTCAAAACGGATTCATAATCATCCATTCCCGAACGGGTGATATTGGTAACAACAATATGGCTATTGGTTCCGAGAATTTTATCGCGAAGGTCTTTTCCAAAGCCCGACATAACGGCAATGACCACGATCAACGCCATCACCCCGAGAGCAACACCACCGATGGATATCCAGGTATTGAGGGAGATAAACTTTTGCGTACGCTTGGCTTTAAGATGGCGCAGGCTGACAAAAAGCTCAAAGGACATATAAGGGGTGAATCAAGGATTGGTCCCTGATTCCTTTTTCAATTGAGGGAAAAGGATCACATCACGAATAGAAGAGCTATCGGTGAACAACATAACCAAACGGTCAATACCAATACCTTCCCCAGCCGTTGGTGGCATACCGTATTCTAGAGCGCGGACAAAATCATGGTCCATCCAGTGAGCTTCTTTATCACCAGCCTGACGCTCCGCTACCTGCCCTTCAAATCTTTTCTTCTGGTCTATAGGATCATTCAACTCGGTATAGGCGTTGGCAATTTCCTTTCGACCAATAAAAAGTTCAAACCGCTCAACCAACTCCGGGTCATCTTCTTTTTGCTTAGAGAGGGGTGACAATGCTAGCGGATAGTCCGTAATAAAAGTGGGCTGTGACATTTTCGGTTCCACAAAATGATCAAACAGTTTTGCGAGGATTTTTTCATGGCTGTCCTTTTTTTCCAACGCCACTTTATTTCCCAAAGCAAATGCTGCTGTCTTTTCTGGATCGCCCAGATGCTCCTCAGCAATGCCTCCAATATCAATCAAGGATTGCCGGAAGGTGCAACGCCGAAATGGCTGGGAAAAATCAATTGTTTCCGTTACCGATTCACCATTCACAACGCTCGTATAGGGAAACTTATAATCTTTTTCTGGGAAAACCTTTTCACAGATGAAACGAAAAAGGTCTTCTGTTAAATCCATCAAGTCATTGTAATCGGCATAAGCCGTATAGAATTCAACCATGGTGAACTCAGGGTTGTGTTCAGTCGATATGCCTTCGTTACGAAAATTTCGATTGATCTCGTAAACTCTTTCCATTCCCCCGACCACTAGCCGCTTTAGAAAAAGCTCCGGCGCGACACGAAGATAAAGATCCATATCCAAAGCATTGTGGTGTGTCTTGAAAGGCCGGGCCGTTGCACCACCGGGGATAGACTGCATCATTGGAGTCTCAACTTCGAGATAATCCCGCTCATTCAAGTAATCACGAAGCGCGGAAATAATTTTACTTCGCAGAACAAAAACTTTTTTAACATCCGGGTTGACGATCAAATCCACATAACGCTGTCGATAACGCAGTTCAACATCTTTCAGTCCATGCCATTTTTCCGGAAGGGGTTGTAAGGACTTAGACAGCAAAGTAACCTTGCTTGCAAACAGGGTCAACTCTCCTGTTTTTGTTTTGGATACTCTTCCATTGATTCCAATAATATCCCCGATATCAAACTTCCCAAATAACTCATAGGCCTCTTCGCCTAAAACATTTTTATTGACAAAGACCTGAATTTTCCCGGTGGAATCCTGAATATTTACAAAAGTCGTTTTACCGTGTTTGCGTCGGGTCATAATCCGGCCTGCTGTTATGCAGGTATGATCCTTTTCATCCAGTTCTTCTTTACTGCCCCCGTCAAAATCCTGCACCAGCGATTTAATAGCGGTATCAACTTTAAACCGGTTTATGTAGGGAGCAATTCCCTTCTCTCTCAGGTCCGCAAGTTTTTCATGCCTGAGTTTGATTAAATGTCCTAATTCTTCCATGAGCTGAATTCATTTCTTTTTTTGAGTGATAGGGGAAACTGGCTATTTTTTGTACGCTGGAATAAGCCTAATATTATCTAGCAAACTCGGTAAATCTAGATTCACGAACCACAGTGACTTTAATTTCACCAGGATACGTCACCTCTTTTTCAATTCTCTTCGCGACATCGCGTGCGAGGATATTAGCACTTTGATCATCAGTTCCACTAGGCGTGACAATGATGCGAACTTCTCGGCCAGACTGAATTGCAAAAGTTTTCTGTACACCTTTAAACGAGTCGCCGATATCTTCCAGTTGCGTCATACGCTTAACATAAGTTTCCAGCATCTCGCGTCGCGCCCCTGGTCTGGATGCAGAAATCGTATCTCCTGCCGCCACTAGAACCGCGTATGGGGATTCTGCTTCACAATCTTCATGATGCGCCGCGATAGCATTTAACACGAAAGGGTGTTCGCCATAGCGTTTAGCAATATCTACCCCTAAAGAAGTATGAGTTCCATCGGTTTGATGATCAATGGCCTTGCCGATATCGTGCAATAGCCCTGCACGTTTCGCCATGTTTTCGTTCAAACCGAGTTCAACGGCAATGGCTCCGCAAACAAATGCAACCTCCTGAACATGTTCGAGAACATTCTGTGTGTAGCTGGTTCGATACTTGAGCCTACCAAGTAGCTTAACCATTTCAGGATGCACATTATCAATCCCCACATTAAGGACTGCCTGCTCTCCCGCTTTCTGAATCTCTTCGGTCACTTCTTTTTTGCATTTAGCGACTACATCTTCTATTCGGCCAGGGTGAATACGGCCATCAAGAGTTAAATGTTCGAGAGCCCGCCGTGCCACTTGCCTCCGAATCGGATCAAAACCGGAGAGCACTACCGCACCTGGCGTGTCGTCAATGATCAGGTCGATTCCTGTTGCCTGCTCAAGAGCCCGGATATTGCGTCCTTCGCGACCGATGATACGACCTTTGATATCATCACTAGGCAACTCGACCACAGCAACAGTCGTCTCAGCGACATGATCGGAAGCTAGTCTTTGAACCGCCATGGTGATTAATTTTCGTGCTTGGTCATCCGCCTGCGATTTCACTTTTTCTTCAATTTTCTTTACTTCACGTGCGGCGTCCATCTTGGCTTCATTAATGACTTTATTCTTTATCTCTTCTCGCGCCTTTTCCGCCGTATAAGAACCTATTACTTCGAGGTTTCTGAGCTCCTCTTCAACCAGTCGCTTGTATTCTGTTTTTTGCTGCTTAATCTCTTTATTATCCACATTGAGTTTTGCGAACTGAGATTCGATCTCCTTTTCACGTGACTCAAATTTTGCAGACTCGTTTCTCAGGTCTCGTCCTTTTTGCTCAAGGTTTTTTTCCTGATCACTAAGGCTATCTCGCTTGCTTTTCATTTCCTTTTCTAATTCGCCTTTTACTACCAAGGACTTTTCCCGGGCTTCGATTTCTGCAGATTTCATGCGGCTTTCGACCTCTTTCTCCGCTTCGGCGATAATTTTCTGGCGGCGTGCTTCCGCTTCTTTAATCTGATATTCCGTGAACATCTTCCGCAAAAAATAACCAATCCCGTACCCGATCGCTAAGGCAAATAGCATTCCCCCGATCAAGGTACTGAAATTTACTTTTATGGCAGTGAAAATATGCATTTAAAAACCTCTAGAAGTAAACAAACTGAATGTTTCCGGATACCTCAGCAGTTTAACGTGTCTTTTTCAGTAAAAACCTTTTGCATCTTTTTATCCCAAACATCCTGATGCAGGGAGCCCACTATTTGAAAATCGTAAGCGATCCCTAAACGCAAAGAGTTGCCCGGCAACTCCATGAACAATCTGTCGTAATAGCCGCCACCGAAGCCTATTCGCCCGCCGGAGGAATTAAACGCCAAACCCGGAGTTACGATGACATCTATTTTATTCAGTGAAACGGCAGGAACCCCGGAAGGCTCCCGAATTCCAAAAGCATTGATATCGAAACCTGTTTCCAGACTGTTAATCTCACAGACTTCTAGTTTATTTTCGGCTTCGACCACCCGCGGAACATAAACTTTCTTTCCAAGGTTCAAAGAGCGCACGATCATGGCATCCGTGCGCACCTCTTTTCCAAATGACAAATAATATAAAACAGAGTCACGGCTCAAAAAATCTTCGCAGGAAAACAGGTTTTCTTCAATCTTCCTGCTAAAATCAACAACCTCATCCGGTGTTAGATCATTTCTACGCCGGGTCATCAACTTCCGGACGGCTGCCTTTTCGAGTTCTGGAGTAGCGCAAACCATAGTATCCCCAATCAATCGCGCAAAACAAAGATATCGTAACCCACAACCCAACCGGGTACATTCTAAGCTTTAGGTGAGAACCAGCAACATCAGGGATTCAGCCTGGTAATTTCAGGCCTGAGGCGAGACAAGGTGAGGCAAAATAATAAGATTATTTTGAAGGATCTATCAAAAAAACGAAACACACGGTCCGTTCATAATCTTCACTCCGCAAACAAGCCTGGAACTCTTTAAACAATGAAAACCAGACCTTATATATTCAGGCTCACCTGGGCTATCTGCCCCTGAAGCTCTTAACTCAATCAAAAAATCCCCCCGTAATGCCGTGCAAAAACTATTTTTTGAACCTGTCAAGGACAGGTGGGGTATCCGTGAACTACTTTAGGCTTCCTACCGGAGCAGGCATGCACACCGCAGCCGATTCATCAACCCCTTTTACGAACTGTTGGCTCAAGAAATTAAATTTTTACTCGAGCACAACAGGGAGACAACAAATTAAAATTTCAACACATTCTATCACAAAGGCAAAACACCCTCAAGAGCTATATAAGCACCATAACCATCTACCTTTCAATAGTTTGAATCTCATCTTCCAGGGCCTCGATCATCCGCCCAATTTTTTCTTCATGGGACTTGTCATTAACATCGTTCTGTTTTTGCAACTCTATTAATTCCTGCGCAATATTGAGAGCCGCAAGGACGGCAAGATCAGCAGAGCTGGTTTTGCTAAGGGCTGCGGCCAACTCGCGCATTTTTGCATCGACATAAGCTGCGACCTCTTCCATGCTCACTTGGTCATAAGAACTCTTTAAGCTATAGGTTTTGCCATAAATTTGTATTTTTGCCATTGTCAGATCAAGTTAAATCAAATTTTTCAAGTTTTTCCAAAAGATGCACAACCTTTTCGCGAACTTGTTTTTTATCTTTTTCACTGTTCTTACTTGCCACTTCCAGTTCAGCAAGGCGCTCCAGTTTCCCCTTGGCAAAATCCTGTTCCTTTGACAAGAACTCGCCTTCGCGCATCAGACCTTCTACCTGCAATGTCAGCTTTTGGTTCTCTTCTTTAAGCTGGCGATACGCCTCAAGTAAAATCGAAACACCTGCCTCTAACTTTTCTATATCGGGTTTGGACATGGCAGAATCGTAGCACCCAGAAATTAGGGTGTCAATGGGATCAATGAGGTCGCCTATTCCCTGAGAGACGCATCCAACTCAGTCTTTAATGTTTGAACGATGGTTTCAAATAAAGGGCTGACCTCATCGTCCGACAGGGTCTTATCTTTAGACTGAAAAGAAAGGGCAAAGGTGAGACTTTTTTTATCCGACTGGATTTTTTTTCCTTCAAAATGGTCGTACAACTCGACTCTTTTTAAAAGTGGCTGACCTGCTTTTAAAATCAAATCAGATGCCTTCTGTGAGGTGACTTGTCTATCCACCAGAATAGAAATATCGCGATAAGTTTCCGGGAATTTCGCAATGTTCTGAAAATGCGGACGCGGTGGAAGTGATTTCTCAAGTTTTTGCAGATCCAATTCCCAAACGAAAACTTTTTCTACAATCTCCGTTTTGTCAGGTAAAAGCTGTCCCATATAGCCTAGCTCGTTTGCATCGACATAACAGTTTGCCGATTTCTCCTCCAATAAATAGGACCTGTTGGCATTTGCGGGGAAACCCACTTGCAATCCAAAATGGGAACATAAATTATCCAGAGCTCCCTTTAGATCATAAAAATCGTATTCCTTGCCACGCGGCTTCCAAGGCGTAAGTTCATAAGGCCCCAACATGGCAGCCGTCAAAACAGTTTTCTGAACGCGCTTACCCTGAGAATCTATAAAATAAACACTGCCAATCTCAAAAAGCTTGAGAGGCTTTTGCCCCTTACTCAAATTATTCTGAATGGTCTTCAGCAGCCCGGGAATCAAACTTGTGCGCATAGTGTCGTTTTCAGAGCTTAAAGGATTCTTCAACGAAATCACTTTATCTTCTGTAGATGCAAACGAAGACAAATAATTTTCGGCTTGTTCGCATTCAACAAAACTGAAATGAACTGTTTCAGAAAACCCTGTATGACAAAGCACCTCCCTTATTTTACGCAACATAGTTTGCCGGAGAGCAATACGCACCGGTCTCACCGAAGCTACAGGATAAACAGTGTCAACCTTGTCAAACCCATCGACCCTGGCAATTTCTTCAATAACATCTACTTCACGCGTCAGATCAGGACGAAAGCCAGGGATCTCTATTTGCAAGGTTCCACCCTTTATCGCCGCTTCTACTTTTAACCCCAAACGGGAAATAATTTCTTTTATCTGCTCCGCGCTAAAATCAGCACCCAGCAACTGATTCACACGAGAAACTCGCAATGCCACTTGAATGTTCTCACGAGTTTTTGGGTAAACATCAATTCTGCCTTTGCAGATATCCCCTCCCGCCAGTTCCTGGATCAAACAAGCCGCTCGAGCCTGAGCGGCGATGACTCCCTCCATATCCACGCCTCTTTCAAAGCGGTAAGACGAGTCAGACCGTAAGCCATATTTTTTCGAAGCCTTCCGTATAGCCGAAGAATCAAAACACGCGCTTTCCAAAACAATATTTTTCGTTGCCTCAGAAACCTGACTATTCGCTCCGCCCATGATCCCTGCTAGAGCAACAGGCTTTTCCTCATCAGCGATAACCAGCGCATCCACATCTAGTTTCAATTCGCTGCCATCGAGGCTGGTAAATTTTTCGCCCTTGTTTGCATTGCGAATAATGATTTTATTTCCAGAAAGCAGTTCACGGTCAAAAGCGTGCAGTGGTTGACCGTACTCCATCATTACAAAGTTGGTGATATCCACAATATTGTTTATGGGCCGCAACCCAATTGCCTGCAATCGGTCGCACAACCATTTAGGAGAAGGACCCGGCTTAACATTTTCAATTACTAACGCGGCATAACGCGGACACAAAATTTCTTCCAAATTTTCAACAGCAATCTTCTCTGCAACAGGGTTTGCACCCCAACTTTTCCCCAACGCTTGTAAAGCATCCGGGGGATTAAAAGTTCCTCCCATAAGCGCAGACACTTCACGCGCCACACCCAGATGCGACAAACAATAGCCACGATTAGGAGTCACATTCAGTTCCAACACATCACCCTTTTCTTCGTCGAGTAATTCGTGGCTTTCAATTTCTAAACCCGCCATCGTGAGCATATGGCCCAGCTCTGCCACAGGCGCGTCAATTTTCACATATTCTTTCAGCCAATCTACCTGAACTTTCATCTTTCCCCTTTCCCGCTAATGCGGGAGGCAATAGGTCTATTCTATATAAAACTGGCAATTACTTTTTGGCCTATTACCAAGTCAGCCAACCTTTCCTCAACGCGTAGTCTTGGGGGATTATAAGCGAAGCATTTTCAAAAATCTACGCTATCTCGGCATTGCATTTCCTCTCGTTATAGGATATCAAGGGTTTCACATCTATCATTCGGTCAACCTTATGAAACTCACCGACGTGCGAATTCTGGCATTGCTGAAGAAAAAAATCAGCCGCCCGATGAAAATCTCCGAGCTATCCAAACAATTAGGAGTAACAGAGGCAGATCATCGTCAGTTCCGCAACCGTATCAAAGACATGGCCGTTCAAGGTTCGTTGATAAAAATTCGTGGCGGTCGTTACGGTCTCCCTGATGAAATGAACCTGATCACTGGGAAATTGCACGGACATCCGAACGGATTTGGTTTTGTCATTCCCGACAAGCATCATGAAACCAACGATGTCTATGTTCACCAAAAATGTATGAATGAGGCCATGCACCAAGACCATGTAGTGGTTCGCGTGGAATCAGAAAAAGAACCCGGCCGCCCAGAAGGGCGTATCATAAAAATCCTGCAACGCAACACCCCAAATTTAGTCGGAACCTACCAAACATTTGGTCGCGATGGCTGGGTCATTCCTACCGAAGGCAAACATTTTCATGATGTATTCATACCGGGGAAAAATCGTAAAGATGCAAAAAATGGTCAAGTGGTTGATGTGAAAATCGAAACCTATCCCACCCGACATCAACCGCCTGTTGGAAAAGTCATCGAAATTCTTGGCAAATCCAACGACCCGCAAGTGGAGGTGCAATCGATTCTAAGAAAGTTTGGCATTCGCCAAGGCTTCCAGCCAAAAATAATTAAAGAAGCAAAAGCTGTGGCAAAAGATATAGGGTCTTTGCAAAACCGCAAAGACTTGACCGACCTCATGACTTTTACGATTGATGGCGAAAGAGCAAAAGATTTTGACGACGCGGTTTCACTGGAGCATCTAGGTGAAGGGTATCGGCTCGGTGTCCACATTGCGGATGTCAGTCATTTTGTAGAAGAAAATTCGCATCTCGATGAGGAAGCATTTGAAAGAGGCACCAGCGTTTATTATGCAGATGGAGTTGTCCCCATGCTTCCAGAAATTCTTTCCAACGAAGCCTGCAGTCTGAAACCAAAAGAGACACGCTTGACTCTGAGCACATTCATTGACTTCGACCGTCAGGGCAACCCTCTGGCAACGCAAATCCACAAATCGGTTATAAAAAGTAAACGACGTTTCACTTACAACGAAGTTGCGAAACTACTTGAACAAGGCAGCGATAAGGAGAGTGACTTGCCTTTCATGCAAACGTTGTCAGACATGCACCACCTAAGCCAGACACTTCGCAAACGTAGATTTAAAAATGGCAGTGTTGATTTTAATATGCCGGAATCAGACATTCTCATTGACGAAGAAGGTAAAGTAAAACAAATCAAGATTGTCCAACACAACGCCGCGCACCAGCTGATCGAAGAGTTTATGTTGGCAACCAATCAGGCCGTCGCCCTTAGCCTGCATGAAAAAGATATACCCTGTATTCATCGAATCCACGAATCCCCCGACCTCACCAAGCTTTCAGAGTTCAAGGAGTTCATAAGCTCCTTCGGCATACGACTTCCTTCTCCTGATAAAATTCGTTCGCAGGATTTGAACGCTTTGTTAAAAAAAATCCAAGGCACTCCAGAAGAAAGAGTGGTCAACACCCTGTTGCTGAGGACAATGAAAAAAGCACGTTATTCCGAGTCCGATCCCGGTCATTATTGTCTTGGGTTTCCTCACTACGCGCATTTCACTTCGCCTATTCGCAGATATCCGGACCTGATCGTCCATCGGATCATAAAAAAATATTTAAAACATAAATGCTCTAAAAAAGATAAGAAGGCTCTTAAATCTTCGCTATCGGAAATATCCGAGCAATCCACACAAATGGAAATCCAGGCCATGTCCATCGAAAGAGAAATCACAAGTCTTCGGCGGGCGCAATTCATGGCAAATAAAATTGGCAAGACCTTTTACGGAATCATCACGGGAGTAACAGGCTTTGGATTCTTTGTTGAACTGGAAAATGTTTTTGTAGAAGGACTCGTCAAAATTTCCAGCATTATGGATGATTATTACCTCTTTATTGAAACCGAACATAAACTGATCGGACAAAGAAGGCATCGCGTATTCCAGATAGGTGATCGAGTAAAAGTGCGCGTTACCAATGTCGATCTTTCCAGACGACAGATCGACCTGCAGGTGATGGGAGAGACATGAAATCGCTCGTGAAAAAATGGTTTTTCTCAGAAAATGCCAGCATTCACGAGAGAGCCCTTGTTCCACCCATCCTACCTTTCCTGCTCGTATTCATCGCTG
>Ga0209631_10007640_pt1 | contig 10759 bp, 16 predicted proteins | sample COG_08_FD_184752 | JGI IMG/M metagenome (GOLD analysis project Ga0209631, IMG submission 184752) | Pelagic Microbial community sample from North Sea - COGITO 998_met_08 (SPAdes) (version 2) | ecosystem: Environmental > Aquatic > Marine > Neritic zone/Coastal water | place: Helgoland, sampling...
TTTACGTTTATACATTGAGCCGTCAGATTGTTTCCAACGAACTCTATGTATTAAATCAAATCTTCCTACTCGTTTCTCCTTATTAAGTTTTACAAATCCGACTCTAAACTTTTCAGATTTGTATTGCTCAATTAAAGTTTCAACAAAGTTGGGAAAATCTTTTACTCTTACATTAGATTGTATGTTCATATATTTTCCTTGTTGGTTAGTTTATTTTGGGGTGGGCAAATTAATAACTAGTATTTCCCACCCCCCTTAGTTATTGCGTGGGTCTAGCCCTACTTTGCCAAATAAAAAAGGGCAACCAAGTCTCCCTGATTGCCCCTATAATATACAACAATTAATTGTTTATGTCAATCTATTTAAATTTTAACTGTGGCTCTATCTCTTTTAGTCTTTCAGTAATCTTATCTAAAATTTCTTTTAGGTCGTGTAGAATTAAATCTCTATGTTTAAATCTAATACCTAATAACTTTTTAGATACAGCAGTTAAAGTATAGAACTCACTTGATAATCTTGCCTGACTATCGTGTTCTATAGTATTTTTTAAGAATTGTTGAAAGTCACTTACTTTGCTCATTGTTTTTCCTTTAGTTTATTGCAATAGTGTATATACACTTTTACTTTTTCATTATCAATATGATAGTATGCGTTATCATTATCATAAGACGTTCTGCTTTTAACATATTCCTCACACGATTGGTAAGAAATAAATTTTTTTTTAACTACATACTTAACAATTTCTTGTTGATTTAAACCTGTAATTAATATTATTAGTGCCTCAAACATTATAGTCCTATCATTTTTAAACACCCACCCAACATCATAATTAATATAAATGGTGGCAGTAGGTATATTAGTTTATCCTCTAGTGATAACTTACCAAATGCTTTGAGTATAATAATTATAATTATAACCCAAAGCAATATAGCAAAAATACTATTGCTCAATAGTATCTTGATTTTGTGTAGGCAATTCAACTTTGTGTTTTTCCCACATAGCTGTATCACTATTCCAATACACAAAACACTCCTTAGCTTTAGCCATTTCATAAGCTAATTCCTGAGTAGGTTTTCCGTCATTTTCAATACGTGCTAAACAATTAATTAGCCGTTTTCGTAATGACCTTTTCCATTTCATTTCCCAAGAAGTATCTATGGTTTTATTTTCTGACATATGTTTTCCTTGTTGGTTGTTTAAACATATACACTATACCAAATTTGTTTTATAAAGTCAAATAAAAAACCCTAGCTAACGATTAAGCTAACTAGGGTTATTTTCTCAGGGGAGAAAATTTTATCGTACTATACTAACAAACTCCATAATGTGGATTTGGTGTTTTATTAGTTTTAATCTCATACGCATATTTATTTTTTATTTTTTCTTCTTGTATTTCTATTGTAATTCTTCTTAACAATAACTTATTTTGTTTTTCTTGTAAGGGTTGTAAAATTACTTCAAGTTTTTCTATTTCTTTATTTATTTTTATTTTTTTATCTTTTAGTTCTTTACATTTTATCTTATCTTCTACTGATTTTTTTTTATATTTTATAATAATATCATAAAAGAATTCAGTAATTATATCATAACCTACACCCATATTATTCTCCCCCCACAAGTTTTCTCAACTCATTAATTTGTGGCTCTCTTATGTTATCCAAATAATTAGATTGAGTCAGGATATTTTTTACCCTCTCAAATGAAGTTAATTGGAATAACAAGTCGTCCATTTTTTTCTGTTGATATTTCTTATCTTTATTGCTATCAATAAGATATTCTTTTTGCATTCTTTTTATGTCTGTACTATGTACCATTTTATCTCCTTTGTTATTCTTATAGTATATAAAAAAAAACCCCCTGCGTCAAGCTGACACAAGGGGTTTCACGTCTGTTCAATCATTATGATTTCCTATTTTTTTTATTCACATAAAGGTTGCAACTATTAACAGTAAAATAGTAGCCCAAAAAAATGTGGCAAGTGTTATCTGCATATATATATCCTTTCTTTTCTTAGTTTATATATCAGCTTACACCTACTTTTTTTTTGTGTCAAGCCTATCTGTACCTATTTAATCGGTCAGATAGTTCTTGATTTTTCTTTTCTTTTTTATCTTTTATGTAGGCATATATTACTAATGCTATCCCACTTAAAAGAATTATTTTTAAATCTAATGGCATATTTTTTTCCTATATTTTATCGTTATAACTAGGCAAATATTTTATGAAATAAATTAAACCTATTCCAAAAACTAAAAACCCAGTAAATAAATCTAAATGTAATGCAATTATTACACCTAAAAAAATAATTAAAAAACTTGTCGCAAATGCTAAAGCCAATAATATTCTAGTCATATCTTTTTATTGTTTAAGTTGTAGATTGCTTTAATAAATAAAGATTTATTAAATTTATTATTGTCAGCATAAAACAAACTTACAAAATCATTTATTAATTTTATATTATATGGCTTATGCTTAGATAAAATTTTAGCAATCTCTACATAGTATTTTTTACTAATCATATTTTCCCCCTTTTCAACTTCAAGTATATATGTTCAAATTGCATAGGTCAAGGGCTAAGCTATGCACAAACGGAATACAACTTATAATATATAATTGACAGGTATTTTCTTGACAGCTGTCAAGGGGTGTATTCTGTCAAGGAATTAGAACATAATAGGAACACCCAAAATGGACACTAAATAAATAAAATAATATAAAATGATTTGACACAAATGAATTAAATCTATAAATTGAATAGGCAAGTTTAGATTTTTAATGACGTATAATATAAAATCACTATTTTATTAAATAGCTTTTTAATTTAGGAATTAAAATATTTTGTAATAAATTTTTAGCCGTTAGCATTACGGGTTTTTATGATTATGAATAATCAAAAAAAATTAAATTAAGCGTGTACTGTCTAACTTATAAAGGACATATGAAAAAAGAAAACACACAAAAAAAAGACGATACAATTCTTGAAGTTTCAAAAATAAAAAACTTTCAGGATCAAGTAAGTTCTAATAAAGATTTAAAAGAAAATCTAAAATTAGGACTTAAACAAACATACACAACGACAAGGGAAGTATTGCCTAAGGTTGCCATATCAGTTGAGAAGTATATCAACGAAGTTCAGGCAATATTAAAAGACGATACTAAAACTGATGAAATGATGAAAGTAATTTCACATAAAGGAATTACTACTCATTGTTATGATCTAGTTGAGTATGACAGAAAAAAAGAAAAAAACGATTTGTTTGAGAAGTTAGTTTCAAGGGCTATAAGGTTAGCTGTTATGAAAGTAAATTTCCCAAATGAGTTCTCAATAGACGAAAAAACAAATGAAGTATTTGTAATGAGTAAAGTATTAGAACCTAAAATTCCGATTAAAATTAAAGGTTCTAAAACTACAAAGCTAGTTCCAAATACTGACGAAAACTTATTGCCGATTACGACTTATACAATAGACAATTTGTATAAATCAAAATATCCAACGGCGACAAGAAACACTAAAACTAAAGACAGTAAAATTGAACAAATGATTAAGCCAAATGCTCAGGCGACTTTAAAGGGTTTAAAAACTTTAATATCTAAAGCTACGAAAAAAGATGTTAAATTTTTTGACTTAGTTGACGAGGAAACTTTTGAAGTATTCGCAGAATTAAGTACGTTGCTAAATTCTCAGGACTTCCAAAGGGTTAGGTCATTTTCAGTTGAGTACAGACCTGACTTCAATGGCAAGTTAGAAAAAATCGCTTAACAATCATTGACAGTACACACTTAATTTAATTCAAAGCATTACTAAAAATAATTGTGAGGTTTACAGGGGGGGTTATTAGTTACAAAATTTTACACTCCCTCAGTTGCTCATGGGTGTTAACTTAGTTTAATTAAAAAAATTTATTATTACTCCTAGCTAGATTTGTGGGAAACTATTTTGTTTTTTGGCAGATAAGCCTTGATTTTATTACGTGGGTAGGCAGGGGACACCCCCCCTATACTATAGGATATATATACCAATGCCAGAAAATCTCTAAAACCCATGTAAACCACCTGGTGGCTACAATTTAGGGCTAAATATTCCGACAATATTCCTATGTATACCCTAAGGGGGTAGTTGTAAAAGTACCTATACTATGGATATAGGACCCCCCTGGTCGGTACCAATTCTATTATACACCCCTATTCCGATTTTGTCAACGATTAATTTGTGCAACTCTGTCGCACCCACAAAATATATTAAAATATAGGTTGACAAAATTGATATAATGGCTATACTATAATAATAAGCACAATGTAAATCAAAAGGACACAATTATTATTATAATATACTTAGAAAGAAAGAGGTCATCACTGACTTACATGCTTAACTAGGGGAATTTTCCTAGGAATTCCCACAAACTAGAATAAAACAATGATTAACAAACTAAAAGATATATCCTTCAGTGACATGATGGAGATAATAAATGCAAAACATGGATTCTACTATAATACCGAATCAAAAAAGAAGCTTGACAGATTCACAGGAAAAGTTTCTAAACGTATTGTTCGGAGAAGCCCAAGGAAATCCCAAAAAAGCGGGAGAGTTGGCGGGTTACTCAGAACATTCTTATCCTAAAGTCGTACAGAATTTAAAAAAAGAAATAGTAGAACGTGCAGAGAGTTATCTAGCTGTACATTCTGCAAAAGCTGCAACTAAAATAGTTAATATGTTAGATGAGGATGGAACAACTCCACATGCTAACATAAGAATGGAAGCAGCTAAACAGATATTAGATAGAATTGGTATTGTTAAAAAAGATCAAATAGATATCAGTATGAAATCATTGCATGGAATATTTGTATTACCAGCAAAAGATGATGATAAAGAAAAAAGCTAGAACAATTCCATTTGGTTATAAGTCAGACTCGTCAGGAGAATACTTAGAACCTATACAATCAGAATTAGAGGCACTTGATCAAGCAAAGAATTATTTGAAGACTTGTTCATTGAGAGAAACTTCAGAATGGCTTCATAGAAAAACAGGAAGATACATATCACATGTCGGACTTAAAAAAAGAATTGAACGAAGTGGCACCTCCGAAGCCAAAGAAGAAAGAAGTCAAACAGAAAGCCAAGAAGTCAGCCAAACAGATTTTAGCACGGACACGAACTAAAGTTGCTAAAGCAGAGCAGACATTACGATCTGCCAAACGTCACGCAGAAAATGTTAAAAGTAATTTGTTATCCATTAATAAAACATTAAATGGAAAAGAACAACAACTAATAACTGAAGACGTAATCGAGAGTGCTCCCAAGGCAATACAAGAGCACATAAAAACGCAAGAAGTAATCTTTAAACCTAACTCAGGTCCACAGACAGAATTTCTTGCAGCTTCTGAAAGAGAAGTATTTTATGGCGGAGCAAGAGGCGGTGGTAAATCATACGCAATGCTTATAGACCCACTACGCTATTGTTCTAAGGCTCAGCACCGAGCACTCCTAATCAGAAGAACGATGCCTGAGTTGAGAGATTTAATTAATCATTCTCAACGTTTATATGGCAGAGCGTTCCCAGGAGCAAAATGGAGAGAACAAGAAAAAGAATGGCGATTCCCATCAGGGGCAAAGATCGAGTTCGGTTACGCAGAAAACATGACAGATGTTTTACGTTACCAAGGTCAATCTTACACATGGATAGGAATAGACGAACTTCCACAATATCCTTCGCCAGATATATTTAACTTTTTACGATCATCTTTACGATCAGTAGATAAGAATATTCCTGTGTATTTACGAGCCACAGGTAATCCAGGTAACATTGGTTCACAATGGGTACGAGAAATGTTTGTTGAACCTGCAGAGCCTAATAAAAGATTTGAGATAAAGATTGATACACCCGTAGGAACTAAATCAATTACTAGAAGATTTATTCCTGCTAAGTTACAAGACAATCCCTATTTGATGCAGACTGATGATTATTATATCATGCTTGCATCTTTACCAGAAGTACAAAGAAAACAATTTTTAGACGGGGATTGGGATGCATATGATGATTCAGCATTTCCAGAGTTTAGCAAAGTTACACACGTGGTTGAACCTTTTGAGATACCTAAAGGTTGGTATAAATTTCGTGCTGCTGACTGGGGTTATTCTTCTCCTGCTTGTGTGCTATGGTTTGCTGTTGATTATAATAACAATCTATGGATCTATAGAGAATTGTATGTCCAAAAAATTACAGCAGATATATTTGCCAGAAAAGTTTTAGAATTAGAACATCAAGATTATATTAACTATGGTGTACTCGATTCAAGTACATGGGCTAAGCGAGGTGATGTTGGTCCAAGTATAGCAGAGACAATGATTAGAAATGGTTGTAGATGGAGACCATCTGATCGATCACCTAAAAGTAGAATTAATGGTAAGTTAGAGATTCATAAAAGATTAATGATAACTGACAAAGAACCAGGAATAAGAGTTTTTAAGACTTGTAAAAATTTAGTAAGAACTTTAAGTACATTGCCCCTCGATAAAAGTAATCAAGAAGATGTAGATACTCACGCAGAAGACCATGCTTACGATGCTTTAAGATATGGTTGTATGAGTAGACCTACACACCCTAGATATGCTGCAAGATTTAAACCTATGTTTAATCAAGACTTTAACCCTGCAGATACAAAATTTGGATATTAAGTGGCAAAAAAAATAAAGATACCTAAAATAAATAAAAAGAATTTTCCATATTCTCTAGTCAGCGTGCACTGGGAGGATATCGTTTCCGAATCTTCATGGGATGATATTGTTGATATTAAAAAATCTAAAACAGCTGTATGCTGTAGTATAGGTTGGTTAGTAGAACAAAACCCTGATAGAACTATCATCATGGCTGATTATAGTTTTGAAGATAACAAGACAATAAAAGTAGGTGGTAACTATACAACCATACCAACTAAAAATATTTTATCAATGAAAAAGATAAAAATATAATATACAACAATAACAGGATATATACAATGGAATATAAATTTGATCCAGCAGCTAAAGTTAAACAAGGTGATTTAAGTGAATCAACACTTGGAACTAAAAAGCCTATGGAAACTAAAAACATTAAAGTAGGCTATACAAAAGAAGAAAGAGCAGCCGAAACACAAGATGGTAATTTTGATTACCATGAACCTAAAAAATTCAAAAGTCAAATCGATGCTAACTTTGATAAGTTGGCTGATGAAAAAGATTATTAATATACATAACAGGAGAACACAATGACAATAACTGGAAGATACAAACATGGAGAACTTTCACCTGATGTTGCCAAAGCTAAAAATGAAAAGTTAGCTATAGACCCTAATGCTAAAGTTAAGCATGGTGCTATGAGTGGAGACGGCAATGACAAACCAGGAGCAAAAAGTAAAGTAGACCCATCAATCTTTAGAATGGCTGAAGAAAGAGATTACTAGTAAATACATATGGAAGATAAGAAAGATAAAGCTGGCTATGAAACTGAAGGCAATATTCTTGTTGGACATATTAGAAGTAAATTTCAAGAAGCTGAAACATCTAAAGTATATGATGAGAAAAGATGGTTAAAAGCTTATAGAAATTATAGAGGATTATACGGGACAGAAATGGCTTTTCGTGATAATGAGAAGTCTAGAGTTTTTGTTAAAATAACTAAGACAAAAGTTCTCGCAGCTTTTGGACAAATTATTGAAGTATTATTTTCACAGGGTAAATTTCCTTTGGGAGTTTCTCCTACTTCTGTTCCAGAAGATATTGCGGATAAAGCTCATTTAAATCCACAAGAACAACCTAAAGAACCAGAACCTGAAAGCGCATACGGCTTTGCTGGTGATGGTAAAGAAATACCTAAAGGTGCTACCGCTACAGATTTGCTTAGAAACTTAGCACAAGAATATAAAAATTTAGGTTTTGTTGAAGGTCCAGCTCCGCAAGGTCAACCACAAATTGAACCTGCAACATTAGCAGCTGAGGCTATGCAAAAAGTTATTCACGATCAGCTAGAAGAAAGTAAAGCTATTACAATACTACGTCATGTATTTTTTGAAATGGCATTACTTGGTACAGGAATTTTAAAAGGTCCATTTACAGATTCAAAATCATATCATAGTTATGATAGTATGGAAGATGAAGAAGGTAATTTAACTAATGTACATGTACAAAAAGTTAAATCAATACCTTCGATAGATGCAGTATCATGTTGGGATTTTTATCCTGATCCTAATGCAACTAACATTCAAGATTGTGATTATGTAATTCAAAGACATTCTTATAATAAACAGCAATTAGAAGATTTAGGTGACAAACCTATGTTTGATAGAGAAGCTGTACAAGAGTGTTTAAAGATGGGTCCTAATTATCAAACAAGAGGATTTGAATCTTCTTTGTATGATAGAGAAAATATTACAAGTATTTATAAAAATAGATTTGAAATTTTAGAATATTGGGGAACAGTTAGTAAAAAAATTGCAGATGAGTGTGGATTATCTTATGATACAGATTCAGAGGTAGTTCATATTAATGCATGGATATGTGGTGGTAAAGTATTAAGAATGGTAGAAAATCCATTTACACCAAAGCGTATTCCATATTTAATTTGTCCTTATGAATTAAACCCATATCAATTCTTTGGTATTGGTATTCCAGAAAACATGGAGGATTCACAACAAGTTATGAATGGTCATGCAAGAATGGCAATTGATAACTTAGCATTAGCAGGTAATCTAGTATTTGATGTAGATGAAACTATGCTAGTACCAGGTCAAGATATGAAAGTATTTCCTGGAAAAATTTTTAGAAGGCAGAGTGGTCAAACAGGTCAAGCAGTACATGGTGTAAAATTTCCTAATACGGCAGGAGAAAATTTACAGATGTTTGATAAGTTTAGACAGCTTGCAGATGAAGCAACTGGTATTCCATCATATTCACATGGAGCAACAGGAGTACAATCTACAACAAGAACTGCATCAGGCATGTCAATGCTTATGGGTGCAGCAGCATTAAGTATTAAAACAGTTATTAAAAATATAGATGACTATTTACTTAAACCCCTAGGAGAATCTTTATTTCATTGGAACATGCAATTTAATGATGAAGCTCCGCATATTAAAGGTGATTTGGAAATCAAGGCACAAGGCACAGCTTCTCTAATGCAAAAAGAAGTTCGATCTCAAAGACTAATGACATTTATGCAAACGGCATCAAACCCGACTCTTGCACCATTTGTTAAATGGCACACATGTTTAAAAGAAGTTGCTAAGTCTTTAGATATTGATCCAGATCAATTAATTAATGATCCAGAAAAAGCTGCGATCTTTGCACAAATAATGGGAATGGCAAATGGAAATCAAAACAATACTACCGCTGCTGGAGGACAAGGTGAAATGGGACCGACTGGTCAAGTACCTGCAGGAGCTTCGCCAACAGATCCATCAGGAGCTGGAGGTGGCAACATCGGAACAGGCAATGTACCGATGCCAGGGGAAGCTGGCTTTAGTGCGGCAAATACTCAATCTCCAAGAAGCAATGAAGAGGAATAAAGAATAAAGCATGGCAATTAAACTAGTTAGAAATAATGATGGAACATATGAATATGTTGATGCAGCATCACAATCATCAAAAGTTAATAATTTAAAAAATATTAATAATGATTTTGAAGCATACGAATCAAATCAAAAAACTAGTTTAAATCAATCTACAGATATTGGAACTCAAACAGGTCAATTAATTAGAGAAATGCCTGGACAAACTACAACTAGATTTAATGATCAAACAGGTCAATTTGAAACTACAACAGCTACTCAAGCAGTAAATGTTGAAGGATTTAAAGAACCTGAAAGAACAGCAGAATCTACAGCATTAACTCCAATGCAACAAGTAGAGAGATTAACTGCAGCAACAAGACCAGATTCGTCTACAACATCTACTGATAAAGTATATGAACTTATGGCTAGGCAACAAAAGCTAGCAGAAAAAACTCAGCAATTTAATCAATTATACAAAGGTGCTGATTTAGCTTTTAGAGCTTATGATACTTTTACTGATATTAGAGATGCAGGAAGATTAAATATTGTACCTATGAAAGGTGGCTCTACTTTAAATCCTATAAGTGGTTTTATGAATACTAGTGTTGGTAAATCCACAGTAGGTGGAGTTGGTACAGCAGGAATGGCAGGATATGGAATTTCAAAAATGTTAGGTGGAAGTAAGAAACAAAATACAGGTGCTGGAATTGGGTCTGCAATTGGTATGGGAGTAGGTGGTCCAATAGGTGGAGTAATCGGTGGAGTAATCGGTGGAGTTATTGGATGTTTTTTACCTAATACAAAAGTTACAATGTTAGATGGAACAACAAAAAATATTATAGATATTAATTTAAATGATAATATATCAATTGGTGGAAGAGTTTTTGCACATGCTAAATTTTTAATTACAAATTTATATGATTACAAAGGTGTAAAAGTTTCAGGAAGTCATATGGTAAATGAAGATAACAAATGGCTTAGAGTTGAAGAAAGTAAATTATCAAAGTCTTTAGGTAATAAAGAACATACTGTGTACACACTTGGAACTGATAACAGAAGAATTTTAATTAACAATATATTATTTACAGACTATTTTGAAGTTGACGAAAAAGAAGAATTACAAATACAGGGTGATGAATATTTTAATAACTGGAAAAATCACTCAATAGAATTACAAGAACAAAATAAAAATATATTAAATGCAATTTAGATTGTGGAATCTTGAAAAAGATTATGA
>Ga0209631_10007649_pt1 | contig 10748 bp, 6 predicted proteins | sample COG_08_FD_184752 | JGI IMG/M metagenome (GOLD analysis project Ga0209631, IMG submission 184752) | Pelagic Microbial community sample from North Sea - COGITO 998_met_08 (SPAdes) (version 2) | ecosystem: Environmental > Aquatic > Marine > Neritic zone/Coastal water | place: Helgoland, sampling...
CTTTATTCGATACAATTAGAATTATTAAATTGGTTAAGACAAAGTAAGGTTTGTTCGCCTTCCTAAAAAACAAAGGTTCGAGTGAATTAGAAGAGTTTTAGAGAATGCGAAAATTAATTATTATATTTTTGATTAAGTGATAATTTTAGTTAAATGGAAATAATCGAAAACATATTTTAAAATTTATTAATATTTTTACCTCAATTTTGATAAAAAAGAATAGGATGTAATCATATTTTTATAATTTCGTAAAAAAGTATAATTTACTCATGAATCTTTATGTTTCAAGTTTATCACTATGCATAATCCAGAATTAAAGCTATTGGGTAAATAAGCTAAATGAGAAGATTTTATACATTTATTTTGGATTACTAAAATTAAGACGTGGCAATACTATATAGGTTAATAAGAGATTTATGTCTGGTTATTATAATAGCTATCTTTTTTACTGAGGATCCTATAACAACAAAACTAATAATTGGTTTGTCATCATTAGTGATGTATTTTTTCATGAGTATCCGTGTTGACTCAGCTGAAAGTAATAAAAAGTAGTTGTATCAATCTGAATAAATTTTCTGGAGGATTTCAATCGATTTGGATGTAAAAAAAGGAATTTACTTACTAATTATATCAATGCTCGCTTGTTTTAGCTTAATTAAAGAGTAAATTAAGGAAAGTTCAGAAGCCCCCAATATTAATCAATAAATTGTTGTATTGGAATGATGATTTAAGTTTTAAAAGCATAGACGGTTAACTGGATTAGTTTAATATCATTAACTTATTAACATCTTCTGCTAAGCCAAAGGCTTTTTCGTATTATTGCCAATCTCAACAAAAGGTCAAATGATAAACGTAGAAACAGCCAAATTAGGTCAGCTAGCAATTCATAGAGTTGGAAATAAGCACAAAGGAGAAAGCATCTTTGTTTCCCAAGAACCAGTTAAGCTTACAGATGACTTATCGCAATTGTTAACTGATTATTTTTTGAGGCCGTTTACTAGAACTACAGAGAAATTTCATTTTGTCCATGATGTAGATTTAAGTTACAATCCGCTAAATGGAATAAGTGAAAATATCTTTTCAGATAAGTCTTCCTTTTTTGAGAACTCTGTATTGATCCTTCGTCACTTGTTCGATCAATCAAATCATCCGCATATAAAAATAGGAGATTTGTTTATTGCTTATTTTGATAAGATGCACCATTTGGGGGAGCAGGTAAAAGCAATAGGTATCTTTAAATCGGAAAGAAAAGACGCTTTTTTACAAGTAGAGGAGAAAAATAAGAAGCTGACAATTAATACTGAAAAAGGCATTAGCGTTAAGAAACTAGATAAAGGTTGCTTGATTCTAGAAACTGAGGAAGGCTTGAAAGTTTTATCAGTTGACAATAATAACTACGATGCAGAATACTGGAAAAAGGACTTTTTAAAAATAGATTATATTCATGATGAGAATTACGAAACAGATGCTTTTCTAGATTTATGTAAGTCTTTTGCTAAAGATATAATAGGCGAGGAGACAAGAAAGGATGAAATCGATTTTGTAAATCATTCTATGCGATTTGTAGAGGGTAATCAAGAAATTTCTGTAGATGATTTTAGTGATACTTTGTTTTCTGATGAAGAAACCAAGGGAGAATTTAAAGATTATAAAAAAGCTTTTGAAGCGGAATTTGAACTAGAAATTTCAGATTCTTTTCAAGTTTCTGAGCTTGTCTTAGAAAAACAAAAGCGAACGATTAAAAATGCTATTCAGTTAGATACAAACATCCAACTTCGTTTCAATTTTGACAATCCTGATTCCATGGGGAAATTTGTTGAAAGAGGCTATGATGTGCAGAAAGGAATGCATTATTATAAAGTGTTTTACAACGAAGAGCTTAAATAGTGTTTGGGGGTTAAGACGAATTGTTGGGACTATCCAATTTTATTGAGGAATTAGTTCTTTTGATAACAGTGGTAATAAAGATACTCATGATGCTAGCGCGAGCGTTACGCTTGTGCAACTTCAACTATTATTTTATTTTTTGTTAAGACACGAGCTCGAAGCTCGCCATAGCAATGGGGGTAGATCCAAGAAATTTATGTTTTTTGCAGGAATGCTATAAAGATTTCTCTCTTACGAAAGATTATTAAAATTTTACGCCTATTACGCAAATGTCGTCCACTTGCTCATGGTCTAAACGCCATTCTTCAAACCTTTCATCTAGTAATCTTCGTTGTTCCTTTATAGGTTCACTAGCGATTGAGATAAGGAGTCTTTTAAATGACTTATACATGAATTTTTTCCCTTTTGGTCCTCCAAATTGATCAGGGTAACCATCTGTAAAGAAATAAATACAATCCCCTTTTTCTAGTTTAATAGAATGATTAATAAATGGCTTTGTGAACCCCGATGGGCCAATTGGTCTTCTGTTTCCTTTTATCTCATATAGGTTTTCTAATTGCTTAAGCCTTAAAGTATTGCCTTTTTCATCAATAACCGCATTATTGTTTTTACGTACAATGTAAAGAGGATTGTTAGCACCAGAAAACTCTACAATGTTATTTTCAAGATCTATCGAACAAAGTGCTGCGTCCATTCCATCTTTAATCGCGCCTTCTCCCTCATCATCGTTAAAAGAATTAATGACGTGAGTTGACAGTTGTTCTAGAATTGCTGAAGGTTTTCTGAGATTGTATTCAGTTACTGCACTGTTCATTCCAGAATGACCAACCATACTCATGAACCCACCTGGAACACCATGTCCTGTGCAATCTACTGCAGCTAGCAGGAATCTGTTTTCAATGTTTTTAAACCAGAAAAAATCCCCGCTAACAATGTCCTTCGGTTTGTAATACACAAAGCAGTTAGTCATTTCTTCTTTTAACGAGTTTTTTGGTAAGATAGCTTCTTGAATTATTTTAGCATAGTTTATACTGTCAATAATTTCGTGATTTTTTTCTTCAATAATACTATTTTGTTGCCTTACCATCTGATTAGCTTTTTTAATCAGTTTATTTGAGGCTCTAATCTTTAAATATGAATAAACAGCAGATAAAAATGCAATAAAACAAAAGGAATAAAACCACCAAGTTTGCCAAAAAGGAGGAAGAATCGTAAATGAAAATGTAACAGGTTTTTTATTCCAAATAGCTTCGTCATTAGAAGAGATAACTTTAAAAGTATAGTGTCCTGGTTTTAAGTTAAGATAATCAGCATTTGTTTTTTTATCTGTCAAAATCCATTCTTTATCAAGTCCTTCAAGCATATATTTATATCTAACTGCACTTGGGTTTTTATGACAAATACCTGTGAAGTCAAAAGTGAAATAGTTTTGGTTGTAATCTAACTTTATGTCTACTGGATATCCTCTTTCATCTAGACTATCAGAATATATGCGCCAATCTGTAGGTTGAGAAAATAATTTTATGTCAGTTATCACTGTGATGGATTCTAAAAAGTTGAATTGGTCAAATTCTTTATTATATGTAAGTAAGCCTTTGTCAGTGCCAATTAAAACTCTTCCTTTAGGGTCAAGTGTCATAGCGTTGTTGTTGCAAAAGTTTGCTAAAAACCCTTTACCTTCGTCGTAGTGCCTAACTTCTCTTATTTTAAATTTATTTAAAATAAGTTTGTCTAGGCCATCAGGCTGGCCAACCCATAATTGGTCATCAGTATCAAAGCATAAAGAATAGATCGTATTATTACTTAACCCGTCCTTTTCAGATAGGTGTGTAAATTTCCCTTTTGAATAGATATATATACCTTCACTGGACCCAATCCATAAATTATTGTCCTTATCTTTTATTATGCACCTTATTTTAATTGAAGGAATTCCATGGTTTTCATTATAAAAAGTAGTTGAGGTCCCGTCATAACTAAATAAGCCTCTGTCTGTAGCAAACCAATAAACACCTTGATGATCTTTTTCAATATCCAATACAGGAGTTTCAGGCATTTGAATGGAGTCGTTTATTATTTTTATGTAATCACCTTCAATTATTCCAATACCATTAACCCCACCATACAATACACCCGTGCTGTCTATGAAAGAGCAGTACCCTTTAAAAATTTGCTCATCACTGTTTAAATTATATATTGTTGAAATCCCATTTCTGATTATTTTAACCCCAGATTTCATAACTATATGTATGTTGTTGTTTTGATCTTCGTTTATTGAACGAATATCGTTGTGAACGATTATTTTTTGTTCAAGTATAATGTCGCCTAATTCGTTTCCTTTATTAAAAAGACCATTCTCCGTACCAATCCAAATTTGAGACTTACTATCCGTGAACACGGATTGGACGTTGTCATTTGGTAAACCAAAGTTTGAGTTTTTTAATTCAAAAGTTTCGTTGGGTAATTTCGACAATCCTTTGGTTTGACCACCAAACCACATATTATGTTCCCTATCTTGGAAAATTCTCCAGCAATGGTTATCGCCTAATCCATTTACTTCTGTAAATAATTTCTCTTTTGTTCCGCGCAATTTTATGACACCTCTTTTTTTTGTAGCAAACCAATAATTCCCATCATTGTCTTCATAGCAGTGGTGGAAATAGGTGCTCTTGTAATTCTCAAGTACTTTGAATTTTTTTTCTACAATTGAATCATCTATTAATTCAAATAATCCTTTATAGGTTAGGAACCAGGTTGTTTTGTCATTAGGATGAAATATAGAAAAGGTATATTTCATTGCTCTACCTGAAGAATACTGTGTTACTTTTTCATTTGGAGAGATTTTGAATGAGTTCTCTCCCATAGTTCCTAGCCAAATATTGCCTTTATGATCTTCATTGCAAAAGATGACGGGAGTTTTATTAAGAATTTCATTTCCAGAATTAAATTTCACAATATTGTTGTCAACTAATTTGGCTAAGCCTTCTCCTGTGCAAAACCAAACAGTGTTTTTCGAATCAATAAAAGTTTTATATATTCTTTTATGGACAAGTGTGTCCACACAAGAAATAGAGTCAAATGTTTTCCCATTATATATGCTAACACCATTATTTGTAGAGATCCATACATTTCCTTCTTTGTCGTGAAGAAAATCATAAATAACGTTGTCAACTAAGCCATTTTCTTTTGTAATGGGTGTAAATGAGTTTCCGTCAAAAGTGTTGATACCACCTTCATTTGTTCCAATCCAAATTTCACCATTATTCAATTGTGTTATATCAAGAATGGTGGTGTTGCTTATTCCGGCATCAGCGTTATAATTTTTAAAGTTGTGTACTTGACCTACAACAGTTTGGTGCAGCAATATTGAAAATAAAATAATATAAAAATTGAATCGCTTCACTGAATTTTAAATAAAAAAAGGACTTAAAAAGTCCTTTTTTTAGAGATTTGTATAGGTTTATTTTTTAATAATTCTTAGGCACTCAACACTTTCTCCAAGCGTAACTTTAACTAAGTATATTCCTGCATCGTTTATATCATTAAGAGTGTAGTTCGTAGAACCTACGTTTAATTGTTCTTGAATTACCTTATAAACCAACTTTCCAGTTATATCGTAGACATCTATACTAATCTTTGTTTCAGATTCAGTGTCAATATTTACTAAAGTATTATCCACAAAAGGGTTTGGATAAATCTTAACTCTTCTAGATTGATTAATAGTAGGTTCATTTATCGAAGTAATAATCATATTTGAGGGGAAAATCTCATCAGCCCCAACTTCAAAGTCTAAACCATTAACAACTGTACCATTTGAAACCGTAAAATTATAAGTTCCAGCCATAGGAAGTCCAGGCATATCAACCCAAATTTTGTAATCTCCGTCATCAAGTGCTGGAAAACTAAAATTCCCGAAGATATCTGTATTCGTTTCAATAATTGGTTCTTCCTCAGGATCTTTCTCTACAATAATGTCAATCCCGGGCACAGGGTCATTGTTTTTTAACCAAATATTAAGAGATAGATTTCCTCCTAATGAGCTTGTCCCAACTTGAGCATTTCCGTAAAGTACGTTAATGTCAATTCCTGCAGTATCTGCTGTTGTTATAGCTGTTTGACAATTAACCCAATCAGTAGTGTCTCCATAATAAGTAGTGAAAACATTAGGGTATGCTCCTAAATCTGGTCTTGCTGCTATTCGATATTCTCCATAAGGAATAGAATCAAACTGATAAGTTCCGTCATTGTTTATTTCAGTAGTTGCTAAGATGTCATTTTTTGTAAAGTTTGAGTTCTCACGGTACAAATACATTTCTCCAGTTATAATAGGACCTCCGGTAGTATCGTAGACTGTCCCGCCAATGGATCCAAAATCCACTGGTAAGGTGTACCAGCCATATCGTGCAATAGTTTCAGTAGCATCCGTGTTAATCTGCATCAAATGAGTACTTGCAAAAGTATTGTTTCTTAAAAAATGAAAACGATGTGTAACGTCTAACAATTCAGTAGCGAAAGTATAATTTCCCGTACCTATGAAATCAACGAAAATAGAATCTATTTGATTAATTACTTCTTTTCCAAGCATAACTTCCGAATAGGTAGCGTCTGGTGTAATTAGCGTTCCATATCCATCAGCTGACATAACTTTAGTCATAGTTCTAACAACTCTTACTGGTGTTCCTGAATAATCAAGAAATCCTTCATAGCGACTATTATCAACTAAGGTATCTTTATAAGCAAGAGTCATTGGCAATACGAATTCAGGTGGTCCGGCCGTAACTAAACCGCTAGAAGTTGATTTATCTGAATAATATCCTAAATTTTTTATTCCAACAGTATCAACAGTAAAGTACAACCACAACGAATCCGCTAGTACGAAAGGCGATCTTAAAAAAGAAGCGTGTGTTGCATCTGGGAAATCCGCTACATGTGGTGTAGCAATAGGGTCTTTCACCGCTAATTCGAAAGTGTCAGAAATACTTCCAAAAGCACCCGAGTAATCCCATAATTGGTTAGCACCAATAGTTGGAATCGTCATAGTAGTAGCCGCGGTGTCCCAAACTTGTAAGATTCTTGTGTTTTTAACCGGTAAATAAGTTCCTTCAATTGTAGTTTGAGAAAAGGTGATGAGACTAATTAATGAAAGTAAGGCTGTAGATATGATTGATTTCATAATAAAGCTATTTAATATTCTACGAAGATACTAGTTTTGCCATATTAATGTCAATTTATTATTGATTAATTATATATAGGCAATGTTATCGGGCTGATGAGATTCTAACAAATGCATTTATAAAAAAGTTCTTATTTGTCTGTGATCATAGGTGATAGCCATTGAAGATTTTCAGAAAGGTTGATCAACGTATCTGAAAATGCTCCGGCTTCAATTAGTGCTGTAATGTCACTCTGCAACAAATTTCCTGCGTAGTAATAATCTCTTGATTCTTTAGAGTTATTCATGCGAGATGGAGGAGTTAGTTCAATCAACTTATCCTTTTCTACTATTTCAAGTAATTTATCGTTGTCCAATAATTTTAATAAGATATCATTATTGTCTAGTTTTTCAATTTGAATCACTTGCCACATTCCATTATCTTCTAAAATGTTCAGTATAAAATATTTTCCAACTTTCTTTAAAATGATGCTGTTATTTAAACCATGTTCTAAATTCTCTGTAGGCTTTTGAATAAATAATGTATCTCTAATCAGGCTATACTCTCCTTTATATTCTAGATGGTCTCCTTCAAATTTGTAAATTGTTTTATCACTTTTAATATATGCAGAAGAAGTGTCAAGCGTGCTTAATGGGATTTTAGTCGTTTCAAAACCAGACTGAACTATCGTGGATTTGCTTATGGTTAAAGTATTTAGTTTGTATTTCCAGGTGCCTCTATATTTTTTTGGAATTGAAGTTAGACGTTTCCCATCAATAGGTTGTGGTTTGTCAAAATACACCATTTTACAGCCAAGGATTGCTGTAACAATTAATACGAGTAAAGTTCTTGTGATTAATTTCATTTTTTCACTTTTAGTAATATTGAATTTCCAATTACCACTATATCCGATAACCCCATTGTTGCAGTTGCTATAATTGGACTTAGAAACCCAAAAGCCGCTACCGGAATGGCCAATACATTGTAAAAGAAGGCCCAAAATAAATTTTGTTTAATTGTTTTAAAAGTCAGCCTACTGAGGTGGAGTGCTTCGGTTAATTTATCAATTCCATTTGTTCCTAATAATACAACTTGTGCGGTATTTATTGAAACATCTGTTGCGTCACCAAAAGAGATGCCAACATTAGCGCGTGCTAGGGCAGGGGCGTCATTAACGCCATCTCCAACCATTACAGTGTTTCCTTTGGAACTATATTCTTGAACTTTAGCAAGTTTTTCTTCTGGAAGTTGCTCAGCGAAAATAGTTTGAATATTTAATGTTTGAGCAAGGTCATCACATTTACTTTGTTTATCACCACTTAGAAGGATAATTTCAATACCTTGATGGGTAAGTTCTGCTATCATTTCCTTCGCTATGGGTTTTATTTCATCTTCGATATCTAATGTTGCTACTAGTTTATGGTTTTTTAGGATATAAACTTCATGCAATTTGTCATCCGTCAATTCACTCGCCATTCTATATGACCCCACTTTCCAGTTATTACCCATTTCATCGGTTGCAGAAAGCCCAATTCCTTTTACTTCTTCAATGTCTGATAGCGCAATGGCTTTTGCTTTTTCTTTTAAGTTCTCTACAATTGATTTAGCAATTGGGTGCGCGCTTCTTCCTTCTATGTTAAATAATACGTCAATAATTTCTTGCTCATTGCCGTCTATTACATTGAGAGATTTGATTGTGAACTTACCCGTGGTTAAAGTTCCTGTTTTGTCAAAAATAATGGTCTTAGTCTTCGCTAATTCTTCCAGTGTACTTCCTCCTTTTATGAGGATACCTTTTTTTGCGGCTCTACCAATTCCTACCATAACTGCTGTTGGTGTCGCTAATCCCATTGCACATGGACAAGAAATAACCAATACGGCTATCGCTTGCAACATACTTTGCTGTGTGCTTAAATCAAAACCAAATTTACTGAGTAGAAATGTTGTTAATGAAATACCAAGTACGATAGGAACAAAAATAGCACTGATTCTATCTCCTAATCGCTGAATTTCAGGTTTGTCTTGCTGTGCGTTTTTGACTAAGTCAATAATTTTGGATAGAACCGTATTTCGTCCAATAGCTTCAGCTTTAACGATTATATTTCCGTCTGTTAGGATAGTGCTACCAACTACTTTGTCTCCTTTTTCTTTATTTAGCGGAATACTTTCTCCAGATACCATGGACTCATCAATAGTTCCATTTCCTTCCATAATAATTCCATCAATGGGAATTACATCGCCTGTATTTACCAAGAGTAAATCACCGATTTGAATAGCGTTATAAGTAATTTCTTCGGGCTCTCCGTTTGAATTGAACCGCATAGCAGTTTTGACTTGCATAGCAGATAAATCCTTAATTGCAGAGGTTGTTTTGGTTATGGAACGATGTTCAAGTAAATTACCAAGTAGTACCAAAGAAACAATCGAAGCAGAGGTTTCAAAAAACAGAAAATCGTGGGTTAACGGTGTGCCATAGAATGTATATGCACCCCAACTGCTGTAGAAGAAAGCAGATGCTGATCCAATAAAAATAAGAACATCCATGTTGGGTGCGCCTGTGCGCAATGAGGATAATCCACTTTTTCCAAAGTGAAAAACGCCTAAAATAAAAACGGGAAAAGCTAAAAAAGCCTGTAAAATCGGATTTTGAATAAACGAATCATGTGGCAAAAACATGTGCGTTATTAAGGGCAAAGTAAAAATTAAGCTAAACCAAAACTTTTTTTCGATAGATGAAAGTCCTTGCTTTTCATCTATGTCATGTTCTCGAATACGCGATTTGTAGCCGATTTGCGTAATTCCTTTCGCAATTTCATCTGCCGAAATAGAATTTGGAGCAATAAAAGAAGCTTCCCCTAATGCAAAATTGACTTTAATCTCATCTGCACCCAATTTTTTCAATTGGTTTTCAACCCCAATAGCACAATTGGCACAGGTCATTCCTTCCACATCAAGAATGGTTTCTGTTTTTTCTACTGTAGGTTCGTTCATTACAGCACTAAGGTACGAACTTTAATAGAATCAAACTGGTTTTAATATTCCCAATTACTATATTCTGTATGCTTTTCTTTCATGTTTTCAAATAGATAAACCATTCTATCTAAAAACCACATTTTTCCCGCATAGATCAATACCATCCCAAGTAGGGTAGTCCAAAAATGAAAACTGTATAACCCATAAATAAGAAAAGGTAAGCCCGATCCATTAATAGTGTTTAATAGCATCGCCATAAATGCATACTCTTTAGGAATCGGAACTTTTTTACGGTTGATCCAAACGCGTTCGCCCAATACTGCTTTAGAAGCCCAATTTTTTGTTGACTTCGGTTTTTTAAATGCTTTCGGGTTAAGAATTAACCAAATAACGAGTAGTCCCACAATTATCCATGCATACCAGCTAATCCAGACTCTGCTCCATATAGCAAAAACTAAAAAAGGAAGGGTTATCATTCTTGTCCATACACTCATAGGGTTCGCGTGTTTTTCCCATGTTTCATCTTTCATGTTAAGCAATCCCATATTTTGGTTGTTGATTAAGTTTGGTTACTTCTTATAACGCTAAGGCACCAAAGCAATAGGTGTTTTTAAATTGCCTACAAAGCATAGATTGGGCGTAGGCCAAACGTTCTTTTTGATTCTTAAAGTTAATCAATTCTTATACTTCTTGTAAATCCACCATCCCGCATATATCATTACGCCTTGAATCGAAATC
>Ga0209631_10007650_pt1 | contig 10746 bp, 9 predicted proteins | sample COG_08_FD_184752 | JGI IMG/M metagenome (GOLD analysis project Ga0209631, IMG submission 184752) | Pelagic Microbial community sample from North Sea - COGITO 998_met_08 (SPAdes) (version 2) | ecosystem: Environmental > Aquatic > Marine > Neritic zone/Coastal water | place: Helgoland, sampling...
CCCCCGTGGGCCTCACACGATACGTGCCCGACTACGCGCCTCCAGTTGTGAGGAGAGAGAGAAGCCTGTCGGATCTCGTGCCCACGATGTGTTCATCAACAAACTCGAGAAGAGCTCGACACTTCCGACGGCGCGGTCACGCATCATGCGCAGGTGGCTCGTGTTCGCGTTCATCGCGCTCCTCGCGCTCTTCGCGGCGCCCCAGTGCGCCGCCGAGGACGGCGACGAGATCCCAATATTCAAGACCATGAAGATCAAGGAGCTCAAGGCCATCCTCGCCGACAGGGGCAAAGAGTGCAAGGGCTGCGCCGAGAAGGCGGACTTCGTCGCCATGGCTGCCGACGTCTGGTCCTTGCCCGTCATCGAGAAACCCGCGGAGACGGAGAAGCCCGCGACGCCGGACCTGAGCGACGTCGACGATGAACGGATCAAGCGCATGATGGACGAGATGCAGAACGGACCGCGCGCGACGGGGGATCCCGAGCGCGACGCCCTGATGAAAAAGCTCCACGCGTCGGGGATCAAATTCGCCGGGGGCGACGGCATGCCACTGGACCAGCTTCGAAACCTGGAGAAGGCCATGGGGGGCATCAAGATGAAGAAACAAGGGGACGAGCTGTGAGCGCCTTCCGAGCGTCGGGATTCCCCCGTACGAGCGTCGAGGGATCGGATCGTCATTAGGGTAACATTCTGTTGAAAAAACCAAAATCTAATCATCAACCGCCCCCGTCGCCGCCGCCGCCGTCGGTCTCCTTCCGTTTCTCTCGATCCCTCCGTTCCTTGCGCTCGCGACGCCGTCGTCTAGTCTCCGACCCCGTGCTCGACGACGACGTGTAGGACGACGACGTGTAGGACGAATCCGACGTGTAGCTTCCGGAGCCGGATGAGGACGACGACGACGACGAAGGCGAGCGGCGGCGCCTGCGCTTCTTCGCGTCACCCTGCCCATCCTTCTTCCCCGCCGCCTTGGCATCGCGGCCCCTCGAGTCCCCGTCGCGTGCCACGCGGTCGCCACGATCGCCACCTCGTCCGTCCCTCGATCGTTTGTCCTTGCCTGACTTACCCGCCTCGGAGGAACCCTTAGTGGCGTCGCCGGACTTGGCCCCGTCGGCCTTCTTCGCCGCCTTCGCCGCCTCCTTCTTCGCGCGACGCTCCTCGCGCTCGCGCTCGCGTCGCTTCCGCCGCTCCGCCGCCTCCGCGTACTGCATCGGTCGCTCCTTGCGCCGTTTCCGCCGCTCCTCCTGCCGCTCGCGCCTCTCGAGGTACCATCGGATGTTCCCGCTCGTGAGATCGAGCGATCGGTTCGCCCGGGCGGCGTTGCACCTGCAGCACGTGTCGCGTTTCTTGAAGTTTAAGGTATCGCACGGCCCGCAGAGCCAGTCCCCGGGCGTGGGCTGCTGCCCTTTGTTGCCCTGGCCCTGGCCCGCGTCGTTGTTGTGCGGGTAGAGCTCGCGGATCGATGGATTAGGCTTGGGCGCCCCGCGGTCGTAGCCGTATCGGCCGCGGTCGTCGCCTCCACCGCGGCCGTCGCCCTCGTAGGAGTGGACGAACTGGCAGCTCTGGCGGTAACACGTGCCCTTGATGAACTCACGGCATATCCTCGGGTCCGACATCATGGGCGCCCCGACCGCCGCGAGAGGGCGAGTGGTGGCAACCCTCGATCGAACTCTCATTTGTGCAAAAAATAAATGTCACTGAAAAAATTAATCACCTGGAGACCTCGGCGGCTGCGGCCTCGGCGCTCCCTTCCCCGCTCTCCCCGCGCACCCACCACCCGTCGTCCCCGTCATCCATCAGCCGCAGCTGTACCCCGTTCAGGTGCGCCGCCCCGAGCACCGCCACGACGGAGCCCTCGCCCCCCTCGGCCTTAGATTCGAGACACGCCTCGCGAATGCTCCTGCTCAAGATATCGTTCCTCGTCTCCAGCAGCGCCTTTAGGAACAGCCTCGATATGAACACCACCTCCACGACGTCCAGCGCCAGGAACAGCGCACTCACCAAACTCTCCTCCCCGCTCATGACGTACGTACCCGTCACCGCGTCCACCGCACCGGGGGTGACCAAACTCGGGATCTGTTCGATTGTCCAAACAAACGACGCAAACGGAACGATGACCTTCGGGGACTTGATCGCCCACGCCAACGGGTACCTGAACAAACTCACGGGCATACCCAGAAGGAGAGACACGTCGCGCCACAGGTCCACGGCCCGTAGGTTACCGCGCGCATCCCCGCGGCCGTTGATCTCGCGGTCGAAGCCGGTCCGCCAATCGTCTATGAGTTTTTGCCATCCGCCGCCGAGCGGGTTCGCGAGGTCCCGGGCGGTGTCGCCTATGGTCTGTTTGGCGCATGTCCCGAGGTCCTCGATGCGCTGGTCACCGAGCCTGATCTTCGCGGGATCACCCGCCGCGTCCGCGGCGGCGAGCATCTCGTTGTATAGGAACCACCGCATGAAGCTGCCCGGTGGCTGCGTCTGTTGCGTCTTTCGCCACCTCGATGGGCATGACTCGAGGACGACGGCGTGGAGCGCGTCGGCGTCCTTGAGCTTGGATACCGTGCTGCTGGCGAGATCGATGGAGACCGGGTTGTAGTGCATGGTTCCCACGAGGGTGACGTCCACGCCGGTGGCCTTGTCCTTGAACCGAAGTGACTGCCTGTCCCGCACCACGGACTCGTCCGCTTTCTCGGGCGTCGTCTGGGACGCCGATGAGGCGCTCGCCGCGCGTCGAGTGATGCGCCCACGGCGGGTCGCGAGCGCGTGAGGCGCCGAGCGACACGTCCCGAGGGTCGATGTGGTGGAAAACGACGTCATGGTCGACGATGACACCGTGGAAGCGCGCCCCTTCGTCTGGGATGGAGGCCTAACTTTGCCGCGTAAATACCCGTCGGCCTCTCGTCCCCAACTTCAGTCCTACGTGGCACACGACGGCAGCATGACCACTCTCGCCGCGTCCATCAACGCCGTGACCGCGGTCCGCGTCGCCGCGCCGGCCCACCGAGTCGCGCACCGTCGCGCCGGCCCGGTCGTAGCGCTCGCGTCCCGCCCCGGCGTCCCCGCGAACCTCGGCGTCGCTCGCACGCGGTCCCTCGCGCTGAAATCCTCACCCACCCGTGTACGAGGCGAGCGTGTCCTCGCCCGCGCGGAGAACGACGGACGGGGCAAGAACCCCAACGAGGAGATGTACGGCGACGGACCAGGGTTTGGACCGGAGATGATCGGCGTCGCCATCTTCCTCGTCATCGCGCTGCAGTTCTTCGGTACCGGCTTCATGGGATAGACCACATCAGTTGTAGTTGTAATCGATGATGAAAGAATGTGTATCATCGTCGGGTCGTCTACGCTACGCTAAGTGTGCGTTCACTCACTCCGTCTTCTCGTGTCCATCCACCGCCGTCACCGCGCTCGTCATCCCGCTCGTCGCGTCATCCTCCACGTCCTCGCCGTCGACGCGCGACGCGGTGAGATTATCTGTGAGGTCGCCGGTGATGAGACTGTCGAGGTCGGTGAGGTCGTCCCTCGAAGCCGAAGGGGAGGCGCCCGACTTGAACCCGTGCGCCCGCGCCGCCGATGCCGCCACGCCCCCGAACCGTCGCCTCGCCGCCATCCCCAAGCTCATCCTGTGGATGTTAACACGCCCGATGAGGTACACCGCGAAATTAAGAATGCGCTGAACCGCGCGAAGCACCGTGACCCCAATGGTCCTCCACCAGTCCAACGCGTTTCGACGTAACGACGCGTTGTCACCGACCGCCGCGACGATCCAACCGAGCCCAAAGCCGCCAAGTCCACCCCCGACTACCGGCACGCCAGCCTTCGCGGCGGTTTCCACGGACGCGAGCGCACGCCACGTACCAAACATACCAAACGAGAAGCCGGGGACTAAACTTTTCAGCGATGTAACCGCCGGCCCCGTCGCCGCGGCAAAGGCGGTCCATGTCACCGACACCGCGGCATACGTCGGCCCGATGAATACCCTGTACCCGTCCGCCCACAGGCGCACGGCGGAGGGTCCGAGCGCCACGGCGATGGGCCTCCACACGGCGGCGGTCCACGAGCGGACCAGTCGCATCGAGCTCGAGATCTGCGCCAAAACCGGACCGAACATCCGCGACTGCGTGAAGAGGTACGACGCCAGGATGGACAGACGCGCCGCCGCGTGGCGCTCCAGAAAGTCTCCAAGTGGCTTCCAGAACCTCGTGAACACCGCGTCCAGACCCGGCACGTGCTTGTACAGGTCGTAGAAACCAGCGCTCATGGACAGCACCGACACCAGCACGAACAACGCCCGGGCCAGAGTCCGGAGCCAAGGCCGGTAATAAAACCCGTACTGCGGCAGAAAAAGCGCCCACGGCGGCAGACCAGTCTCGTATAAACGCAGTAAACCGAGCCCGGGCGACGACTGCACGCGCCTGCGCAGGGCGTCCGGCAGCAGCGGGTCCGCGAAGTGAACCACGAGGGTCTTGTGCGTGAACACCGTCTCCGCCGGTCGGTTGTTACTTTTGTCCCCAATTGTCCCCGCAAACGCGCCAGCCTTGGGGGTGTCAAACACGGGCGTACCGGTGGACCCGTTCGTGACTAAACCGGGGCGCGGGCGTGGGGTACGCACGGCGGGTAACGTCGGGGTGCTCGCCGCGGCGGATGCAGATGTCGAATCTCCTTCCCCTTCGTTTCGTCCGTCGAGTCCGTCCCCGGAGGAGTTGCCGTTTTCTTTCCATGACACGGATCCCGATCCCAACCGCGAGAGTTTCGACTTGTGCCCACTCGGCGTCTTCCCCCTTCCGGCACCCGATCCGTTCTCCTTGTCCGCATCGGCACCCTCGGCACCCTGCCCGGGAGATGCCACGTGGAACGGCATGAACGCATCCACGCCTGTGTTGGGCGCCACGGCTTCGAAGCGAGACGCCAACGACGGCGACGAGATCGACGAAACTCGCGACCGCTTACGAGCACTCGCCTCCTCACCCGCGCCCTTCTCCCCACCGGGTCCACCCTGCCGCGCCGGTGAGACGTACGTCTTGTGATTGTGTTTCAATGCGTCGGTATTGGCGTCCTTGATGCCACGGCGGACCGCGGAGTTCCTTCGTTCCCCTCCCCGCGCGACGCTCCTCGACCGACCCGACCGGAGCGCTCCGGACCGATTGACGACGCTTTTCTCGTCGTCGTTTGCTTCGCGCTCGAGCCCGTCGAAGAACTCCATCGCCGCCGTTTCGGACGGAAACGCGCGTTTGGTCACCGCGCGGACCTCGATGGCGAGCCGCCCGTCGTCGCACAGCGGGTTCCGATAGTCCAATCCCGCGACGTCCGCGTAGGACACCTCGTAGGCGAGCACGACGTTGACGGGCTGTCGTACTCCCATCCCCATGGGTACCGGCGTGCGTTCGCCTCCGTGGGTGCCCGGGGTGTCACCGCCGCCGATCGTGAACGCGCTGTTCGGAGTATCGGTACCCCCCTGGAGCGGCGTGGCAGCATCCGAGGACGTCGCGTCGACCGCGGCGCCCGCCCGCGCGCTGGCGGGCGCGGCGTGCGTGACAGCCTTGGTAGATCCCGGCGCCCCTCCGCCTCCTTCCAGGTTGAACGGCGACGTCGGCACGGGCAGGCTCGTGTATCGCGACACCAGCTCGGACGCGCGCCCGAACGTGCTCACCATCCTTCGCCTGCGAAACACCATGAACACGAACCGCTCCTTGCACAGGAGGAAGCGAAGGCCCGAGTGCGACCGTGCTTTCCACATTCCCAGCGACATCTGCGACAGAGGGAAGCATCTCGGCTCGCTGTCTGTCCCGCCGTCGACCCACCCGCCGCCTCCGCCGATGGACGCGCTGCCGAAGACGACCTCGGGCGTGGGCGGCGGTGGCGTCCGCGGCGGGGGCGTCGCCGCGACCGACATCCAACGTGAACTCGCCTCCGTCGCGCCCCTCGCGTGTGCCGACGAAAAACTAAACGGTCCCTTCTTGACTCAGCAGGACCTCAGCACTCTCGGAAGCCCCACTTAGCACTCTCGGCTCGCGGGGTCCGCACGCCTCACGTCAACGATGGGCCAGGGCAACTCCAAGTGCGACGGGGTGCACGAGAAGATCCGCGAGCGCGTCCCCGCCGCCTTGCTCCGCGGCATCAACGCCCCGTCCGGACCATCCGCGCCCGGTCATGGGACGAGCGACGAGTCCGCCGCGTCCCATGGAATGCCCGGAGTCCCGCGGGAGACCCGCGTGAAGCTCGTGCTCCTCGGGGACACGGGCGTCGGTAAGAGCGCCATCGTGGTCAGGTTTGTCCAAGGGGAGTTCTCGAATGAGAGCAAGGTGACGGTCGGCGCCGCGTTCCTCGCCAAGGCCCTGCGCATCCCGGAGCACGGCCCAGACGCGGCTGTGAAATTTGAGATTTGGGACACCGCCGGGCAGGAACGGTACGCGTCGCTCGCGCCGCTCTATTACCGCGGAGCTGGCGCGGCCGTGATGGTGTACGACATAACATCCACGGCGTCGTTCGAGAAGGCTAGGTTTTGGGTTAAAGAGCTGCAGAAGCACGCGTCCCCGAACATCAACATGGTGTTGGTGGGAAACAAGAAGGATCTCGAGGGGAGACGCGCGGTGAGCAGAGAGGACGCTCGGGCGTTCGCGAACGAGAACGGCATGGCGATGGAGTGCGAGGCGAGCGCGCTGAGCGGGGATGGGGTGATAGAGATATTCAAGGCGGTGGCCATGAGGACATGGCGGTGACGCATCCGTCGAAGCGCGTCGTCTTTAGACTCTCAGCTTAAAAGTTCAGGAACCATTGACAAATAACTAACCCTCGAGACCGCACACAGGTATCGTCGCGCGTGTGTCCATCCGTGGTCATGCGCGCCCACGCGTACATCGCGCTCGCGATGATCCTCGTGCTCAGCTTCGCACCGGGCGTCCATGCCAACAAGGGCAGCGCCATGTGCGGCGCCTACCTCCCGGTCGACGCGGCCATCCTCGCGCAACCCACCGCGTCGCCCCCTGACTACTCAGCCTGCAAATACGGACACATGAGCGTGAACGATCCGTCCCCAGCGGGCGAAGGGTGCATGAGGAAGCCCGCGGGGAAATGCGAGGTGTGCACGCGCGAATCAGGCGCCGGGAACACGCGCAACCACACCTGCGCATGCCTGACGGAAGCGCAACGAACAAAAGTGTACGATAAGATCAAAGACGCGCGGCTGCAACTCGGAGGCGTGCTTCTCGGGATGGGCGCCTTGTGGCTGGCGCACTCCGTCTGGGTGATGACGGATGATGACAGGCTGGACAGGTACTCGTTCGGCGATCGCGACGGGTGCTCACCAGGGACGTTCAACACTGTCAATGGAGTGCAGTTCTTCTTCCTGCCCCTCTCGCTCGTCGCCGCTGGCGCTGCAATTGTCGGCGTATACAACCAGGACGACACGAGCTACTTCAAAGGTTGCTGCATGGGATACGAGACGTGCGTCCCGTGACGACACGGACCAGAGAAAACGGCGGATATCACCACCGATGAGGGTTCATCGCGCGCGCAAATCTCCGCGGCGTCGTTAACCCCGATATTACTCACGAAACTGTTTGGTTATTTAAAGACGCTTAAGAGTTGTACTTGCAAGCGTCGACCGTCTGGCTCCTCCACCAGTCGCACTCCCGCCGCTGCCACGTCATGATCTCGCTCCCGAACCCTAGCCCACCGTCCCCCCACGCGTACCGCTCCGCGCGCGAATCCCCCGCGAGGTGCGTACGCAAGAACGCGGTCGTCACGCCCACCCAGAACCGCGGGCTCGTGTAATGATTACCCCCCCTCAACGCTCCGACGATCTTCGGCCCGGTCGCCGCGCGATACGTCCGCAGCGTGTTCTCGAACGGCGCGTTGGTATCGTCCGTGCCGCTCAGCAACATGAGCGGCGCTTGGACCTTGGCGTCGTAGTTGGCGTTAACGAGCTCCCACGTGTGAAGCGCCACAACCGCCTTGACCGCGTTGGGGACCATCGCCGCGCCGCGCACCGCGCGCCCCGCGCCGAGCGAGTACCCCGCGACCCCGAGCTTGGCGCGATCGACGGTGACACCGGCGCAGGGTTGAAGGTCCGCGAGCATCCGCGCGGCGTTCACGGTGGCCATCGCGCCGGCGGATCCGTCGGGGATGCCCCGCAAATAAGGACACGCGGTGACCATCCCTGTAAACAAAACACGACGTCAATCTAATTGCCCATACGAAAGTAAAAATAAACTCACCCCACGACGCAAAGTGTTCTAGAAGCTCTGGAAGCCAGTACCCAAAGTCGGGTTGTTCGCCGTACCACTCGGGTCCGAAGCCGTCGACGGAGTTGGCGATGCCCTCGAGCCCCGCGCAGTCGCCGTCGCCGCCGTAGCTCCACGATACGCCCGGAGCCGAGGCCGCGTCGTCGCCGTTTCCGCCGAGGTTGAAGTTTTTGAAAGCTGCTGGTTGGTTCGGTAAAGGCGCGGCTCTGCCGGATGCGGTCACCGGGCAGGCGACGAGGGCGCCGGAGAAGCCGTACATGATCGTCCTCGACGCGTCTATCTCGACGAGGCGGGTATCGTACGGGCCGAAGTCGGCGTACGGGCCCCCGGGTCGCGTGGTGGGCAGAGCGTTGGCTTTTTCGCAGTCGGTGACCAGGCAGAGCATGTTCTTGAACGCGGCGCCCGACCGTCGCGCGCGCCGTTGTTCCCGCGGGGGCACGCGCGTCCTGTCCCACCCGCGCTCTTCCGCCGCCGCGATGTCGACCGCCGCCGCGAGGAGGAGGAGAAGGGAGAGGAAGAGCGCTCGCATGACGCCGGCGTGCGCTGCTTTGTGTGCCGTGGCCCACTCCCCTCGGCGGGCACCTGGGCTCGCGTCGCGAGGCTGGGCGGGAAATGGGAGGCTGAAACCCGGCTCGGGAACGAGGCATCGACCCTCGGACGATACTCCGGGGTTCGGACGCTCGAGACTAGCCGGGCAGCTCAAGGGGCGCGCTTTGACTACTAAGGGTCCTCGTTATCTCAAACTATAGCTAAAAAAGTTGGATTTATCACCCGATCACGAGAAAAAGTACAACGAATCCTTGACCTGCTTGATGTCCATGTCCCCCATCGGCGGCGGCGGCGGAATCTCGTGCGCGCACTCCGGGTACTTCTCCTTGAGCTCCTCGTACAGCATCTCCAGCAGCGGCTCGCTGTGCAGCTCGATGAACTTCTCGCGAATGTGCCGAGACATCTCCGGAACGTCGCCGGCGTGTGTCCAGAACGAGTCGTGCACACCCGCGAACGTGAGCCCCGCGTCGTGACACGCCAGCGCCGTCTTCATCATGTGCGCGCTGTCTATGCTGTGGATGAAGTTCGGGGGAAACGCGCTGCGCTGCTTCGCCTTGGCGACCGAGTTCTCGTCGTTGTCGAACTGAAGCACGAACGATTGCACCAGCGTTCGAATCGTCTTTTGCGACTTGGCCCTGTAGGGCTGCACGACTGGTAAGCCCAGCGGCGTGGTCCACTCCACCGCGCGTCCTTGGCTGCACACCACCCTGGCGCACTCGGCGAGCCACGCCATGACGTCCCGCGCGTTCACGAACAGGTTCGCGAGCGCGTCCAACGTTCGCCTCGCCGCGTAATTGGCCATCTTATACCGCAGGTTTTCATCCTCGACGGCGTCTCTTTCTTTTAACCGGTTTTGGATCTGTTGCCTGGCTCCGATGTGCGTGACGCCGTACACGGACGTCATGACGGTTTGTTTCACCAGCTTGCGGTCCACGTGCGGCGCGAGTGCGATGGCCAGCGCCTGCGTCTCCGGATCCTCCGGGTTCTTCGCATCCTCCGCCACGATGCGCTTCAGCACGTTGGCGATGCCTGTGAATGAACAAAACACGATACGTCAGTCTAATCGCCCACTGCATACGGGAATAAAGTAAGAGACTCACCGGTGTACACATCCCCGGGGCGTTCGCGCGGCATCAAGTTGACCTGCTCGCCCCCCGCCTCGTCGCGCCCCAACGCCGCGTAGTGCTGTAACCCGTTGCAGCTGCCGTCCTGGTGCACTGGGAGTCTGCACATGTACGTCGCGGGATCTCCAGACGCTCGAGCTCGTTCAATCTCGAAGCAGCACGCGAGGCACTGCCACGGATCCTCGGCGTCGAGCCAGAACCCACCGCCAGGTCCGAGCGGGTCCCGCGCCGCTTCTTCCAGTAGGTGCACGCGGTCCTCGATCCACGCTCGGCGCTCGTCCATCGGGAGCTTGTCCACGCCTCCGGCGTAGAGGTTAGCGGCTTGGATGTAGAGCCAATCCAAGCCTTTCTCTCCGAGGGGCCTGGCGTCCGCGAACACGAGCGCGCCGCGGCATATATCGGAGCCGAGGTGGTTGAGGTGCACGTGCATAGTGTACGCCCTGCCGCGGAAGTCGATGTTGTGCGGGAAGTAGATCCGTTTCTCGTCCCTCATCTCCTTCGCGACTTGAAGCTTGATGAGAAAATCGCACCGCTGCGAGTGCAATTCGCGGTTGCGCTGCTTGGTGCGGTTCAGCGAGTGGATAAACCCGGCGACGTCCTGCCGCGAGGGCAGCGCCGTCGCCGTGAGCTGCCCACGCGACCGCCTCAGCCCGTAGGGATCCGCGGGCCAGGCGGGATCGGGAACAGCCTCCCGCGGTGGCACGTCCGCTCGACCACCCCCGGTGGCCCACACCTCCTCCATCACCTTTAACACGTCGTCGTTGATCCGCCACGACGTCCGTCCCAACACGTTCAACGCGTCCAGCACGGGCTGAAAGTTTGGAGTTCGGCCCTCG
>Ga0209631_10007653_pt1 | contig 10740 bp, 9 predicted proteins | sample COG_08_FD_184752 | JGI IMG/M metagenome (GOLD analysis project Ga0209631, IMG submission 184752) | Pelagic Microbial community sample from North Sea - COGITO 998_met_08 (SPAdes) (version 2) | ecosystem: Environmental > Aquatic > Marine > Neritic zone/Coastal water | place: Helgoland, sampling...
GGCCTTGGTGCTGTGATGCCCGCGGTGCTTATCGGGGTGAACCAAGAGGCTGATTCGCTTAAACGCGTCACCCGCCGCGGCGTCCCCGCCGTCCGCGTTCACCGTCCCTTCCTTCGCAGCCTTGAGCTCACAGATCAACGCATCCTTCTGCGACACGCGCTCGCATATCTTCCTCGGCGGGACCCCGAGCCCGAGCGGCCTGGCGACATCCTTGCGAAGCGTGAGTAGGGAGTCGCAGAGCTTTCCGTGCCGGCTGTTACCCCCGCCCTGCGCCTCCCCGCACGCGGTGCCCAGCACCCTATCCGCGGTACCCGCGCCGTCTTTGCTACCACTGCCCGCGAGCTCAATCTTAACCTTCTCGGCGACTGCCGTGAGGAACTCGGCGCACACCGTGCACTTGTTTGGATCCTCCGCTTGTCGTTTCGAGTCCCCTTCACCGCCTTCTTCGCCTTCTTCGCCCCCGCTCGATCTGGACAACTCGGAGGTGGTCCCCGGGCCGCCGAGGTCCAACACGCACCTGTGCACCGCGCTGTGATCCTTCCGCGGCTTGGGCTCACCGGCAGCCTTGGCGTCGTTCGCAGCCTTGGTCGCCGCCTCGGTGACCACGGCGGGACACGCGAGAACCCGCGCCACCTCCTTCTCGGCAGCCGCAGCTCGCCTCTTGGCCGACTCCTCCTCCTGCGCCCGCTTAAACGCGGCGGATTTCTCAGCCTTCTCCCGCCTCGCAGCCTTCTTCTCGCGAATAGCGCGCCACTCCGCGAGCTCGTTCTGCATCCCGCGTAACGCGGACAGCCCGCCCACGAGCAACAGCGCACACACGACCAAGAACGCGACAAACGCCTTGCTGGATATAAATCGGGAAAGTCTGGATTTGCCCGCGGGGTACGCCTCCGCGGCGTTCGTATGCGGCGCCTGTGCGTACTGCGCGTATTGTCTGCCCCCGTCAGGGTAGGCTCCACTACTCGTCGTCGTTTGGGGTCCGTCGTTTGGCGCGTTGGCGTTACTAGTAACGCCCGCGTCTGTTGGAGGCCGCTCCGGCGGCTCTTTCCCGGCAGCCTTGTCCCCGAGGAGCAGCCGGACCACTTCGTGGTGGCCATGTTCCTTCGCGAGGTCACCCGCGGTTTTACCCCACCCGATCTTCACCGTGGTCCGCGCGGCGACCCGCGCGCCAGCCTCCACGAGCTGCCGGACCACCTCCGCCTTGCCCGTCGCCGCCGCCGTCTGTAAGGGGGTCCACCTGTGATGAACAAAACACGACGTCATTCTAATTGCCCATACGAGAATTAAGATGAACTTACCCGGCGGTTCCGCACACCGCTTCCACATCCGCGCCCGCCGCGCACAACGCCCGCGCGCACCTCCAGTCACCAGTCACGTGCAGCGGCGTGCGCCCCAACACGCTGTCACGCGCGTTGGGCTCCGCGCCGAGGCCTAAGAGCGCCTCCGTCGCCCACCCGTCGCCACGTTCCGCAGCCTCGTGCAGCGGCGTCCGCCCATCCCTGTGAATACAACACGACGTCAGTCTAATTGACCATATGAGAGTTAAAAAAGTGAACTCACCTTCGTCTCGCGTTGGGATCGGACCCCGCTCGCAACAACGCGTCCATCGCGCGTCTCTCCGACGCCACGTGCAGCACGGATACGCCGTCCACGTCCACCGCGTTGACGTCCGCGCCGGACGCGATGAGCGAGCTGACGCAGTCCGCGTGTCCTCGCGCGGCGGCGTTGTGTAGCGGGGTGGATCCGTGTTCGTTTCGAGCGTTGGCGTCGGCGTCGTGAGCGAAGAGGAGCTCGAGCGCCTTGGCGTGGCCCTCGTACGCGGCGTAGTGCGACGGCCTGTTGCCGCGCGGGCCCGTGGCGTCGGGATCTGCGCCCTGCTTTAAGAGTTTGCGGCATTCCGCGACGTCGCCGCGTTCGGCGGCGACGCCCAGCGCTGTCGGTTTCGCGGCTCGACCGAGGGATGATGGGATGACGGTCGGGTCCGACGGCCGGGTGCCCTGGGCGCCGGATGATGGCGGTGGATCGGACGCGCCCGCGTGGTTTCCTCCTCCCTGGCGGCGTCGCATGCCCTCCTGGAGCCGGCGGACGCCCTCGGCGGCGTCCGTGTTGCCACCGTACGCGGGCACGAAGCCTTCATCGGGGGCGGAGGGATTCGCGGCACCCGGGGCGTTCATCGTTTGGGGATGATGGGTCGATTGCTGCTGCGGCGCGCCGATGCCGGTGGACGCGTCGCCAACGCCGCCGCGTGAGAGCGCGGGGTGCGCGACGTACCGGTTATTGTGCTTGGACGGCGCGGCGGGACCTCCTTGGGGCATGGACGGGGCCCGGCCGTACATGGCTGTGTACTCCGCGCCGGAGATCCAACGCCCGTCCACGCCGTACGCGCCCCTCTGCGGGTCAAAGTAGACCCCGGTGGAGGGGTTGAGGTAGTATCCGGTCCCGGAGTCGAACCGCCAGCCGGGCTGGCCGGCTCCGGGCGTCGGGCCCGGCATCATCGCGCCGCGCGGACACCCTCTCTGGCCCTCTCTGGCCATAGGGGAACGCTTTTTCATCATAGTGCTACTCGGAGGCGACGACGGACAGGAAGTTGTCGACACAGGGACACGTCGACGACACACATGAGCGCGCTGGCCACCGCTACTAGGCGCCTCGGGCCCCGCGCCGCCCGGGGGTTCGCCTCCACCTCGGCATCCTCCACCTCGGTATCCTCCTCAGACGCCTCCATCGCGTGGACCGTCGGCGACTACGCCCGCACCGGCGTCGCCGCGGGCATCGCCATCGCCACCGCGGGCGTGTGCGAGGCCGCCATCAACGACCTCTACGTGTGGAGCCTGTGCAAGCGAAAGGCGATGCCCGCGATCGAGACGCACGCGCGGCTTCAGCGGAGCCTGGGCGAGCCCATGAGGGCGGACGCGTGGTGGAACGCGTCGGTGACGCATCGCGGGAAAGGGAACCTCGCGTCGTGCGTGTTTCTCCTGGACGGGGCTCGCGCTTCGTGCGACGTCCAGGTGGTCATGGCGCGCGCGCCGTCGCGATCCGAGGGTATGTACGCCTTCGCGGCGTACGTGCCCAACCTCTTAAAGAACGTGTTCGACCCGGGGGCGTGGAGGGTGGTGCGGATGGAGGCCATCTTGCCCCACGAAAGGGAAGCAGGGCTGCCGGGACGGGTGAACCTGCTACAGGAGCCGGAGCCCAAGGGCGGGATCCTCGAGACGCAGGGAGGACAGAAGGGAGGGAAAGGGAAGGGCGGTGGGTGGGGGACGCGGATCGGGCGATGGTTCAGACGTCGCGGATCGGGCGAGTAGATGGACAATTGATGATAGGCCAGAGGCTGTCGGCATGACGCTGGAAATATTCTTATAGATCTACATTAGTTACCCGCCGTCTCGATCTGCGCGAGGATGTTGATGCGCTGCACGACCCACTGCTTGAGTTCGGGTTTCATGCTCCCACCGCGCATGCCGTCCAGCCTCTTGAGCGCGGCGGCCACCTCCTCGGCGGGCTTGCCTCGCATCTTGGCGATGTACGCAGTTTCCTTGTCCGTGCACTTCTCCTGGTCCTCGAGGGAGCACTTGATCTCGAGGTTCTCGGAGATGAACTCCTTGAGGGAGTCGAGGTCGCGGCCGGACTGGTAGTCCTCGCCGGCCTCGCCGGTCTCGGTGTTGAAGTACTTGAGCGTGGGGTACCCGCGGACCTCGAATCGGGAGCAGAGATCCTCCTCGACGGTGCAATCCACGTCGCCGATGACCACCGAGCTGGATCCCGCGTAGGAATCTCCGAGCTCGTTCCACGCCGGGGCCAACGCCTTGCAGTGGCCGCACCACGGGGCGTAGAACTTGACGATGGCGTTCTTGCCGGACTTGAGCACCGTGGCGTCGAAGTTGTCGCCGCTGAGGACGGTCACCTGCGCGGAGGCGACGCCCAGGCAGAGCGCGAGGAACAGCGCGAAGGTCTTCATCATCGTGCGATCGGAAAAGTGGGCCCGCGGCTTGGAAAAGACTGTCGAGAAGATGTAAAATTTTCACTCTGCGACGATACGAGTACTTATCACGATGTGCGACCCTAAACCCGCGTCGTTACCCTCCAAACCCGCGTCGTTCACCGTAGGGTCACGCGGAAGAGCCTGACGGAGTGATCCGCGCCCACGGTGGCCAAGCCCAGCCCCGCCCCGCCGCCCCCCGCAGACGAAGCAGCCGAAGCCGAACCGGCTTTCACTTCTTCGTCGCCGGCATCCTCATCCTCATCCTCTGCATCATTAAATGGACGCCACGCGATGGCGCGCACCGCCGCGACGTGCGCATCCGCGCGCGACACCTCCACCGCGCACGTCCAACGCGCACCCTCGCCCACCCACACGCTCACGCGCCCGCACTCGAGACCCACGGCCAGGACCGAGAGTTCGTTATTCACTCCCAAATTCGTCGGCGAGAACCGCGACGCCGTCGCCGCCGAGTCGAAAAGCGGGAGCTCCGCCGCGACTGCCACGGCGACCTGCGAGTTCGAACCGACGACCTCGTGATCCACGTTCCACACCCTTACCCTCTTATCTCGCCCCGCGCACGCAAACACGCACGCGTCGCCCGGCGCCCAGCCGGCGTCGTAAAGCGCCTTCGCCGACGCCTTGACCCTCGCGATTAAACTCCAGCCGCGTTCGCCCCAAACCCCGCGTTCCTGGTGTGCGTCCACCGGTGCGTACAACGCGACGTGCCTGTCCCTGGACGCCGCGAGGAGACAGTCGCGGTTTGACTTTGACGCGAAATCGAGCGCCACGACGTCGAGCGTCGCGCCGGGGAGCGACCCGAGCGGCCGCCAATCGCTCCCGCTCGCCCACATCCAAACAGCCGCCGCCGACGCGCTCTGAGCGTAACACGCGCTCGCCACGAGCGTCCCACTTGGGTGCGCCGCCACCACGCTGAGATCGTTACCGTGGCCGTAGAGCTTGCGAGTCTCCGGCCAGAGCGTCGCCTGCGCGAGTACCTCCTCGGGGGGCGGACGCGAGAGCACCGACGGGGTCACGCTCCCGATTCGATCATCCCCGTCGCCGGAGGAGTCGGCTAGGTTGGTTACCTTCGATTCACCGGGTGTGTCACCTTCGGCGCCCGGCGCGTGAAGCGCCTTGTTGGAGAGACCCAGCTGCGGGAGCTCCGCGCCGGCGTCGATGCCGGCCGCGAGCGCCGCGGAATCGAGCGCGACGTTGCCACCGAGGCTCTCGGCGAGCGAACCGAGAAACGTGCCGGGCGCTTCAAAGACTCGGAGCGTCTTCTCATCCGCGCCGCTGACAAACACGCGCGATCCGCACTCGGCACCCCCCTCGGCACCCGGATTGATCGAAGGGAGCGCGGCGACGCACACGATCGCGTGCCCGTGCACCTGCGGCCTCGCCAGCTGCCTCCACCCGCGAACGTTCCCGCCGCCTCGCCACTCGGAGTGCAAACGGCACGTCATATCCTGCGATCCCGTCAGGAGCCACCGGCCGCTCGAATCCCACGACGCGCACGTGACGTCCGCGACGTGCCCGGTGCACGCCGCCCTCGGAATCCACTCGCGCCCGCCGTCGGTGTCCCACAGGTGCAACGCGCCGCCGTGCGAATGCGCCAGCATGGCGGTACCGTCGGCGCTGAAAGCAGCGCCGTAGAAGCCGAGGCACGAAGCCGCCGCCTCGCCCACGGACACGTCCGCCATCCACACGGTGGACCCCCCCGCGAGGGAGCCCACGTCCCCGGCGCCCGACGCCGAAGGCGTCCATAGGATCAGCGACCTGTCCATCGACGCCGTGAGCAGCTCGGGGCGCGAGCTCGAGCCGGTTTCATCGCCCCCAGGATTTATCGGTCTCCACGCTACGGAGAGGACCCAGTCGTCGTGGCCCTGGAGGAGCGCCTCGAGGTGCGTCGATAGCCTCGCGTCGCCGCCGAGGAGAGCGGACTTGGGCTTGGGCGGCGCCGCGAGTCGCATGAACGCGTGAACGGGCGCGTCGGTTGACGTTTCATCTTCATCCCCGATGGATCGCGACCGCGATATCCGCCACACCCGCGCGGTTCTGTCCTGCGACGCGGACGCCAGCAGCAAGCCGCCCGGTTCGTGTCCACCCACCCCTTCGATCCCGCTCGAGTTCGAACCGCGGACCTGCCGGTTCGTCCCGACGCCGTCCTCGACGAACGCGAGGTCGCGGACCCAATCGGTGTGTCCTTCCAGCGTCGCCGCGTGTTCCATCGATGCCATCGACGACGAAGTGGATTCCGAACCTTCGAACAATGGAACGGCGCAGAGATGCACGCGGACGTGGCCGTCCGCGCATCCCACCGCGGCGACCACGCGCGCGGGTCCATCGCCCGGGAGCCACGCGAGCGCCGCGGACATCGGCGTCGCCTTCCCGGGCGTCGACATGCTCCCGACGAAACGGGCGGCCGCGTCGGAGCCGTCGTTCATCGGGATCGCGATGATGTTGCCAGCTGTGTCGGTCCTCCCATCGCGGGGCGACGCGGGGCGACGCGGGGCGAGCGCCGTGAGGTCCACGCGCCACATCCTGACCGTGCAGTCCTGCGACGCGGTCGCGAGGAGGTAGACGCCGCGTGATCCGGCCTTCTCCTCGGCACCCTCGACACCCTCGTTCGCGTCGCCGGGATGCCCGCCGCCGCCGCTCATCGCGAGCGCGCAGACGTCCGTGACCGGCGCGCCGTGCGAACCCGCCGCGACGACGACCCACTCGTGCCTCGTGGACGTCGCCGGATCGTCGACGCGGCGCCACAGGAGCACCGCGCCGTCCGACCCGCCGCTCGCCATCCATCGCCCGCACCCGCTCTCATCGCCGGCTCCATCGAGCCACGACACCGCGGTGACTTGCCCTCCGTCGTGCGCCTTTCCCACGGTTCGCACCACGCGCGCGGTGGCTGGGTCGTAGAGCGCGATGGACGAATGGGAGCCGTACGCGAGGAGCCCGCCGCCGGGCCCGCGCTCCGCGTTCCACGCCGCCGCGTGGACCGAGCGGTTGCACCCCGCGCTGACGTAGGTCAGCGTCGCGCTCGCCATCGAAGTGACGAGGGCATCTCACGATGAGTTTCCCTCGGAGCGTCCAGACCTGAGAGTTCATCACTTCAAATCACACGGCGGTGATGGCGTCGACGTCGGGCCGATCGTCGGTGTCGGCCTCCGCCATGAACTACCTCCTCCTGGCGATGGTACGCGACTACCACGGCAAAGGGGAAGTTGGGCGGCGGCAGATGGAGGAGATGGGCGCGCAGCTCGGGTCGCAACTGGCGGAGAGGTGAGCACCCGAGTACCAAACGAAGATCCATCCATCACGACGCCCCACCCACCCGTACACGAACCCAATCGCTGAACCTAAATGACCAAAACCTAATTCAACTCAGGTACACCAAAGACCGCGCGCGGTTCACGGAGCACACCGAGGTGGTCCTCTGGACCTGCAAAGAGTTCTGGCAGGAGGTGTTCGGCAAACGGGTGGACAACCTCAAGACGAACAACAGGGGCGTCTACGTCCTCACCGACACAGCGTTCGTCTGGATGGCCGGCTTGAGACCCATCGGCGCCACCGAGGAAGAAGGGATGTCGACGATGAGGTCGTACGCGGAGAGCTACGGGCGGTTCGCGGGCGGGGTGGTGCGGGGCGCGCTGGAGGCGCTCGGGTTACGATGCGTGGTGAGCTGCGAGCCTGTGTGTTCAATCACCGGAGATCCGCCGCCGGGGTGTAAGTTCACGGTACGGCTGACCGGGGGTCTAGGGTTCGGGGGAATCGCGTGATGTGTACGTAGCGCACGTATGAGGGCGTACCGGCACATAGGTTGGGGTGCCGCGCGGGATAAGTCGGCGTTTGTCTATCGTTTCATTAGGTTACAAATACAAATATGTCGCGTCTCGTCGTTCACACTTTCGCTCACAACGACTTCACCATGAGGTAGCGCTGCTTTCCGAGTAACGCGTCCACCGGCGGGCACGTGTCGTCCACGACCACGTACCCCCGCCTGGTATACAGCTTGATCGCGGCTTGGTTCTTCTGGAACACGTGGAGGCACGCGCAGTCGTACCCCCACTGCCGCGTCACCTTCTCCGCGCCCTCCATCAGCGTATCCGCCACACCCATGCGCCGATAGTCATCCTTGACGCACATGCATGACACGTACGCGTACTCGTCCGCGGGTGCGCCGCCCACCCACCGCCCGGGCCTCGGTCGCATGTTCCGCGCCTGCGACCTGCGCATCGCCCATCGCTCCATGTCCCCGCCGCTCGTCCCGAGCCCATCCGACCACCTCGTCGTTGATGAACTCAATCCCATCCCGTCGTCGCCGGGGAGGGGGAGGCGCGCGAGGACGTCCTCGTCGCGCTGGATGCTGAGCTCGACGACGCCCATGATGGGCGCGGCGGCATCCTCTGGGGACCCGGCGTCCGCGCTGGCGTTCGCGGGCCACCGGCCGCTGAACGACAGCCCTTTGGTGCCGAACCGATTACCAAAATCGTCGTCTCTCTCTTTAACCGCGACGAGCGGTGCGAACCGTCTGCTGTCCAGGTACTCGTACTTCCTCCCGAGCGTCACGCTGACGTCGCCCCTGAAGTACTGGAGCAGCAACGGATCGATGAACGGCATGACCGGCTCGAAGAACGCCTTGGCCTGGGTCTCGCTGATGTCCAGCAGTTGCGCCTCGGTCCCGTAGCTCACGTCCCATCCTTTGGCGGGGAACCGCAACACTCGCGTCCCCGCGGGGGAGCCCCTGGTGAGCGAGGCGGTGCATCGGACCGCACACGCGCGGCCGACGTGGGGTGCGGCAGCCCGGGATGGATGAACCCGGGTGGGCTGCCCCCCGCTGAGCACCCGCGCGCTCATCTCTGAAAAATTAGGGTAGCAATCCACGTCGGATTGCGGGAGAAGATTCAGTCGACAGATCACACGGGCGCAGGTGGACGGCGACGAACCCTGAACTCATCCATGAAGCGGGATGAAGCGGCGCTGTGCGACCTACTCGAGGTGACCAGGCGGGTCATGCGTCCGGCGAAGGACAACGGCACGTTCTGGTGCGAAGGAGTGAATCCGCTTGCGATGTGCGAGTGGGCACTGTCGGTGAGTTCCTAGGCACACCCCGATCCCGACGCCCATTGCCACTCCCCACCTTGCCTAGGCGCATCGCCGACCCATTCCCGCCCACCACCCGCCGCAGGAGCTCGCCGAGGTTGAGGATGAGATCAAGGCTGTGCAGTCATCCGTTGAAAATCACTGGACCGACGCCGGCGACGAAGACCCACACCGCGTCGTCGTGGAGGCCAAACGCAGGGTCCAAGACGAAGTCGGCGACCTCATCTTCGACGTCATCATGCTCGCGTGCGTCTGCGAACGTGACTTCGGCGCCCGCGAGTTCACCCTCGCGGGCGCCGCGGAGCACGCGAGCGCCAAGGTCAAGCGTCGATGTCCTTACTCCTTCGGCGTGAAAGCCGCGGATGGACCGTGTCCGGACAGGGCCACCGAGGAAGCGGCGTGGGGCGCGGTGAAGACGGCGGAGAAGGCGTCGAAGGCGCCGGGGGGTGAGCCCATGCCCCCGCCGCCGCCGACGTACGACTCGGTGTATCAGTACGTCGCCAGGAGGGGATTGAGCGGTTTAGTTGGGATGGATGCGGCTTATGGGTTACCGGCGCTGGCCGTCGCGTTCGGCGTCGGCGCCGTCGTCGGTTCCCGATGCGGTCGATAGGTCTATGGACGCTTAGTCTTTGAAACAACGCACGCGCGCGATGGATGATTTCATGTGAGGTTACTTTAGCATATGTTGGTACACTACTTGTGCGCAAGCTGTGCGACATGCTCGATGGTGTTGCCGTCACAGCCTCTCCTTCAGCCTCTCCTCCAGCTCCTCGATCTTCATCTGCGCTCTGGTCACTTCCTGCCCGCTGGCCTGCAGCTTTGCGGCGATGGCGACGAGCGGGAGGAGGAGGAAGAGCGAGGCGAGGATGGACGGGAGGGCGATTGGGATGTAGTGCGTCCCGGCGACGACGCACACGTTGCCCCAAGGAGCGCACGCCTGCGCGTGGAACGAAGAAGTGAGGAAAACGTTGACGTGATGTCCGGGCGGTCGCGTGGGGTACGCACACGGGGCGGGTTCGGTGCGGGTCACAGAGGGAAGCGCACCTCGAGTAGATCATCCGGGTACAGCGGCACGCCCATCATCTCCGCCGCGCGCGTATCCCCCGCGAGCGCTCCCCTACCGTTCGCGCCCGTGTTCCTCAGTCGATGATGTTTTCGGGCGCCATCGGGTCGGGACCCGAGCGCGCCTCTGGCCGACCGCGACGGCCGCGGCCGGGACAGTGCGACGCCACCGCGCGTGGAGACGCCGAAGGAAGATGTCAACGTCGTCATCGCGGACACTCGGCTCGATCGTCCGCGGACTCGTGACGACGGCGACGGAGGAATGTGTGATTACAGTTACACGTCGCGTGGTCTTAAATACACTGATGAAAGTCGCTAACCTCATCACGCGGCCGCCGCCCTTCGCGCGCCCCTCTCCTCCTCCTCCTCCCTCCCTTCCACCTCCATCACGACCGCCGCGGCAGCCTCCCTCGCACGCCGCACCGCCCCCGCGTCGTCCTCCTCCAGCCGCTCGATCAACTCCATCTTCTTACCGCTCACCTTCAACCCGCGCGACTTGCACTCCTTCCCAAGCGCCTTGCCCGTCATGCCAAAGTACGGCCCAAAGTAAGGTAACGGGTCGTCGGGGCCCAGGCGCCTGCGCATGCCGCTCGCGG
>Ga0209631_10007654_pt1 | contig 10739 bp, 3 predicted proteins | sample COG_08_FD_184752 | JGI IMG/M metagenome (GOLD analysis project Ga0209631, IMG submission 184752) | Pelagic Microbial community sample from North Sea - COGITO 998_met_08 (SPAdes) (version 2) | ecosystem: Environmental > Aquatic > Marine > Neritic zone/Coastal water | place: Helgoland, sampling...
CTTCTTCTTCTTCTTGTATCACAAACACACTCGCGCAGAAAATCAATCGCAAGAGGGGATGGAATTTGAAGTGATGAGAAGTGAAGTTTGATTTCCCATGAAAACGACTGCCCTTTTTTGAAAGAAAAAAAAGAAAAAAAAAAGCAGTCGAAAGAGAAAAACTTCATTCAAAATCATCTCGAGATCGAATCATCTCATCGCGAGAGAACAACTTGAATACTCCTCAAAAGGAGAAGAAGAAGAAAAAGAAGAACAAAATGTCGAAATCGCTTTTAGGTAGCGTGTACGTGACGTACCCACCGACCATCGCGTCGGTTCGAGCGATCAAACCTCGCGTGAGTTTTACACTCTCTAAAAACAACACACGCGTCGGTCTGTACCATCTCCCGTTTCTCGCGTTACTGGTGTATTTCTTTCGCGAGTGTTACGAGACGAGCGGGAAACCGTACCGAATTGCGATGGAACATCACAAGAGTCAAGGGTACGAACCGACGGAGTTCGTGGACGGGAAGTTGGTGACGAAGAAGAGTGGATTTGGGGGAGGAGACGATGGGATGATGACGAAGCAAAAGTTTGAAGTGAAGGACGAGTGGGCGACCGAGGACGATGGATTTGGCGGCTTCGAGGAGGAGGAGGAAAAGGAGGTGAAAAATGGAGCGGAGGAACCATCTGGAGAAGCATCAGCTTCGTCAGTATTCAAGAACGGATTGTTAGGAGAGGATCTGTCGTCGGTGAACCAAACGGTGACGTACGAGATTCCTCCGACGTTGCCGGCGTGGTGGTTGCCGGACTTTGTCGCGGTGATTAAGTTTGCTTCGGTCGCGTTCGCGCACGCGTTGATCATGTTCGCGCAGCACTGGTCGGTCAGAGTGAGACGGTTTTTCCGGTATCGCAACGCTACGGAGGTGGACGAGGATACGTATTTGGAAATCATGCCGCACGCGCACCAAGGGAAACCGGAGATTACGAAGATGCGTTTGCTGAGTTCGGTGAGTAAAGAGGACGGGTTTACGTACACGTCGACGTTGTGGTGCACGTTTCAAAGGCAACGGTACGAGTACGTGGAGGTGGAACGAGACGCGAAGAGCGGCAAGGCGAGAGGAGAGTTGAGAGAGTTGACCTGTCCGGTGGATTTACCGATTTCGAGTTACTTCAAAAAGACCGCGACTGGAATGGCGCCGGATGAAATCGAGGATTGTATGAATCGGTACGGCGATAATTGTTTGCACGTGGAGTTGCCGACTTTTATGGAAATGTTCAAGGAACAATTGACCGGACCAGTGACGGTGTTTCAAATGTTCACGTGCATGCTTTGGTTGATGGACGAGTATTGGAAGTACGCCCTGTTCAACATGTTGTCGATGTTGATTTTCGAAGCGACGACGGTGTTTTCCAGGAAGAGGAACATTACGGCGTTGAGAGGCATCGCGGTGAAAACTGGCAGAATTTACGCGTTTAGAAATAACATCTGGGAGGACCATTCGACGGAAGATTTAGTTCCCGGAGATATAGTCAGCGTGAAGAGACAGCCGGAAGGTGAAACGACCATTCCGTGCGATTGCTTGATTTTGCAAGGCTCGGCGGTGGTGAACGAAGCGTCTTTGACCGGCGAATCGGTACCGCAAATGAAGGAGGCGATCTCGTACGACGATAAAGAAGACGCGAGGTTGGACATCGAGGATCTTCACAAAACGCACGTGTTATCCTCCGGAACGACTTTAATGCAACAGTCTTCGGATAGTAGTAGTAGTATTAATGGGCCGGTAAAAGTGCCGCCGACGCCGGACGACGGGTGCGTGTGCTACGTTTTGCGAACTGGGTTTTCTTCCACGCAAGGTAAGTTAATGCGCATGATGGAGTTTTCTTCGGAGCAAGTCACCGGAGATACCAAAGAAACGATGATTCTGTTGTTCATTTTGTTGGTTTTCGCGTGCATGGCTTCGTATCACGTCTTCACGGTTGGCATGAAGGACGGCAAACGTTCGCAGTACGAGTTAGTGTTGAGATGTATTTTAATTTTGACATCTGTCGTGCCTCCGGAACTTCCCATGCAAACTGCCATGGCGGTGAACACAGCACTTTTAGCGTTGATGAAATCGGGCGTGTATTGCACGGAACCGTTTCGAGTACCGATGGCGGGGAAGATTGATTCGTGCTTATTCGATAAGACCGGGACGATTACTTCGGATAAACTTGTCGCTGTTGGTGTCGTAGACGCGTCGGATTTGAGTAAAAATATGTCGTCGGCGCAAATTGCCACGCCGATCGAGTGCTCGAAAACGTCCGCGATCATCATCGGCGGGTGTCATTCTTTAGTCCAAATCGATGGGAAAACGTACGGCGATCCGTTGGAGCAAGCTGCCTTGTTCGCCGCCAAATGGGAGTACGATCCGAAATCGAGTAAATCGAAACCGAAATTTTCCGAGGAGATCAAGAAACGAACGTGGAAAGGTACCCCGAGCGCCAAAATTTTAGCGCGCAATCACTTTGCGAGTTCTTTACAGCGCATGTCCGTCGTCGCCACCGTTCAGCAAAATGAAGGCGAAAACGAACAAACGTGGGCGCTGGTGAAAGGATCGCCGGAGAAAATTGCTACGCTGTTGAAGAGTAAACCGGATGGGTTCGACTCGCAATATCGCACGTTAGCGGAAAAAGGTATGCGCGTGATTGCGCTCGCGCACAAAGTGTTATCACCTGGGGATTCGAAAAGAGTCAACGACGCGAAATCGCCGTTATCTCGAGACGAAGTCGAATGCGATTTGGAATTTGCCGGATTTTTAGCGTTTGCCTGTCGCGTTCGAACGGATTCGGAAGAAGTTATCAACGCGCTCATCGCTTCGAGTAATCGCGTCATGATGGCGACTGGGGACGCTACCTTAACCGCCCTTCACGTCGGGAATGAAGTTGGCATCGCGAAAGGAGGGTTAGCCGGCGCGGCAGTGCTCGAGCTCGAGCAATCGAACAACAAAAGTGGTGGCAGTCTTCGATGGGTCTCCGCGAAGAGAGATAAAGATGGAGGCATTCAAGTCATCGGGAGTTACAAAGATTTGAGCATTCCACAATTGGCTCAGAAGTATTCGTTGTGCGTCACCGGGGAGAGCTTGAACGCGGCCAGCTATGCCGCGACGACGACGACGGAGAGCGGCACTTCATCAGAAAGCGAGCTTTGGGATTACTTGGATTCTGTGTCTATCTTTGCCAGAATGTCTCCGGACGATAAAGAGAGGGTCTTGAAACGTTTGAAACAACAGGGGAGACACACGTACATGTGCGGCGATGGTGCGAACGACGTCGGCGCGTTAAAACAAGCGCACGTCGGCGTCGCGCTCCTCTCCGGCTTTGGGTCCGCAAACACAAAGAAATTGAAACAAGAAGGCGGCGACGAGAGTAAAGGAGAAGAAGAAGGCGACGGAGAAAAAGGTAAAAAGCTCGCCAAGGCGGAAACGTTCCAAGAGAAGATGCAAAGAGTGAAAGAGCAAGCGGAAAAAGTGAAGAAGGCGAAAATGGAGGAGAAAATCGCGCAGCAAAAAGACACGAAAGAACTCCAAGCGTTGCAAAAAGTCTGGTTCGAGGAAGAGTTCAAGGAAAGAATGGCGCGAGGCGAAAAGTGGGCGCAGTTTACCGCCATGAAAAATTCTACGCAACTAATGATTCGCGAATCAAAACGCAGAGCGATGGAAAGAGCTAAGGCAAGACAAGGCGGACAAGGCGGTAAAGCGCCGAGCATGAGCGACATGATGCAAAACTTGGACGATTTAGACGGCGAACTTCCGCAAGTGAAACTCGGCGACGCTTCCATGGCGGCTCCGTTCACGTCTCGCTTACCGACCATTCGGTCTGCGGTAGATATTATTCGACAAGGCAGGTGCACGTTGGTGTCCTCGATTCAAATGCAGCAAGTGCTCGTGTTATCTTGTTTGATTTCCGCGTTTTCGTTGTCGGTGTTGTACACCGACGGCATTCGATCTTCGGACAATCAAATGATGGCGAGCGGTTTGTGTTTAACCGCGGCAGGTTTAGCGTTTTCGTACGCCACCCCAGTGCACACGCTATCCCCTGTTCGACCGTTGCGCTCCATCTTTCACCCGGCGTTATTCTTGTCCATCGTAGGCCAACTCGTCATCCACGTCTTTGTGATGAACTACGCCACAGAGTTGGTCCACGCGGCGACAGGTGAGAAAGCCGCGTTCCCTGAGGCGATTCCAATCGCGAAAGTTTCCGAAGAAGAGAAGAAAAACGCGAGCGAAGCGCAGAGATCGTTCTGGGAACAAGGCCCGCCGTTTGAGCCGTGTTTGTTAAACACGGTCATCTTTCTCATCGAAACCGTTCAACGCGTCTGCGTCATGCTCGTCAACTATAAAGGCAGACCGTTCATGATGGGTTCCTTGGAGAACAAAACTTTGTTGCTCTCCTTAGCAGCTTTGTTCATTGGTTCGTTCATGGCAGCCTTCGAAGTCGTTCCGTATTTGAACAACAAGTTACAGTTCGTCTCCATGCCGGACGACGCGTTTCGATACAAAGTTTTAGGTCTCTTACTCTTCACCGTCGTCGGCACGTACGGTTGGGACACGTTGTGCCAATTTGTTTTTGCCAGAGAAATTCTTCTCCAAGGCTACAGAGACTCTTGGAACGTGTTACCGAAAGACCCGAAGTATTTAGAATTTATGGCGCGACGAGTATTCGTCATGTGTGGGATTGGATATCTGTACATGATTACCGACGGGTCAGGTTTCGTCCTCGTCGCGGGCTATTACGCGTACAAGAAGGGCGTGTTTTAATTTAAATACTTAGTAGAGTTCGTTTTAATTTTCAACCACGTTCGTACGTTTAGGAATCGTTCTCTTCTTTCCCTTCTTCTTCTTCTTCTTCTTCTTTTTCACGTGCGACGATAACTTCTCCTTCGGCAAGGCCGTGCTCGCCCCTCCTAACAGCGTCTCGAGCTCGATTTTATTCGTCACGACCAACCCTGCGAGGACGCCAATCGCCCCTAAAACAATCACTTGCAACGAGTTTATATTCCTGAAAAATCCCAACACGTCTCTTTTCCTCTCCGGCATTGCCCCTCGTTTCCAACTCTCCGGCATTTCCCGTCCGTCCCCAAACGGTCTTTTCGTCCCGGTTTCGATCATTTTCGCCGCTAACTCTGGTTTCATCTCGTCCACTTCCGAGTCTAAAAATTGCAACTCGTTCGTTAATATTTCCCGCATGGCGGAGGTGATCATGAATTGCACCGAGGCGCCCATTTTATTTTTCTAGTTTACGTCTTTTTATATGTAATACTTAAAGAAAGCGTTCGTGTGTCTTCCGCGTGTCTCTGTGTTGCGTGTTCTTCCTCTTTCTCTCTTCTTCTTCTTTCGTCTCTGTCTGGTGTTAAATGGCTTAAAAATGACCTAAAAACCAGCCCCCCCAAAGTGTTCTTTTTTGAAGATTTTTTGAATTTTTCAACAAGCAGACACCTCATTTTTTCGCCGTTTTCTACACACGCTCGAGAACAACAACACGCAAACATTCAGAGAAGAAGAAGAAGAAGAAGAAGAAGAAGAGAGAGAAAGAGAGATCAGGTCGAGAGTCGTCTCGTCTCGGTGGTTTTTATGGTGGTATTGGTAGAGGAGTGACACGTTTTGTGGTCTTTTGTTGAGCGCTGTTTTTTTAAGATACAAAATCTCGAGTAAAAAGATGAGTTTCTTCAGCGACGACGAGGACGATTTGATGGACTTGGCCAAGTTTGATTCCATGGTTGAAACCGCCGCCGCGTTGCGAGAGAGAAGGCAGAAAGAGGAGGAGAAGGTGCGCGGTGTCGCCGCCGAAAACGCAAAGAAGAGGGCGGCGACGACGACGACGAATAATACGCAGATGATGATTCGGAAAGAAAATTTTGGAGGCGAGCAAAACGTCGTCTCTGGGGAAGCAGGTGCACACATTTCGAATTCAAACGCGGCGCCGGCGACGATGAAGCAACAATCGATCGCGCGGATGTTCGTAACGACGACGACGGATACTAATAAAAGTGATACTAATAATACTAGTAATACTAATAACAGTAGGAATAACGTGAGCGCGCAGCAGCCGAAAAAGGCGACGCAAACGCAAACGACCAAGAGAAACAACAACGCCGTCGCCAAAGGGGGAGGGACGCAGTTAACGTTACCGTCCGGGTATCGACCAAACGCGTTTGAGAATCCCGGTGAGTACGCGCCGAGAGTGTTTAATACGAGTCACGATAATATTTCGCGCGGGAGCGTTTTAGGGAACGCGATGACGACAAACTTGCAACGAAAGCAGCAGCAGCAGCAGCAGCAGCAGAAACAACAACAACCGGTATCTGAAATTGATTTAGCCGCCGCGCAGACATACATTTACCCAGCACAAGTCAATCGGAGAGAGTATCAATACGCAATCGCCGCGAATGCGCTCTTGAACAACACCTTAGTGTGTTTACCGACCGGTCTCGGCAAGACGCTCATCGCCGCCGTGGTCATGTTGAATTATAAGAGATGGTTTCCAAACGGGAAAGTTATTTTCGTAGCGCCGACGAGACCTTTGGTCGATCAGCAAATGCAAGCGTGCCACGATATTTGTGGCATCCCGTCGGAAGAAACCGTCGTGCTAATGGGTAGCACGAAGAAGAAAGGGAAAACGGTCTCGGATTCGCGCAGAGAGCATTGGAAGGAGAAGAAAGTATTCTTTTGCACACCGCAGGTGGTGAGCAACGACATCGAAACGGGCGATTTGAACGCGAAAGATGTCGTCTGCTTAGTCGTGGACGAAGCGCATAGGGCGGTTGGGAATTACGCGTACACGCAAATTGTCGCCAAGTTGAAAGAACGCGGCGCAGTGTTTCGAATTTTAGCGCTCACGGCGACTCCCGGGAAAGAGCTTGAAAGCGTTCAAAACATCGTGTCGGCGTTAGATATTAACAGAGTTGAATTTCGATCCGAATTAGACGTAGATGTGGCGAAATACACGTTCAGAAAAGATCTTGTCGTCGAGCCGATTAGCCAGGACGATGTTTCCGCGGGTATTTTGACTTTATTGAAGGACTCGATGAAACCGCATTTGAAACAAGCTACGGGATTTGGCGCGTTTAACCCCGTTGATAACAATAATAATCACGGGATACCGGTATCAATGATGAATGGACTTGCATATAACGTGAAACGGTTTCTTGACCTTCCAAATGCTGATCCACCGGCAAAATTTTTACTGCAGCAAATGTCGACGTTCGTACAAAGAGGTCTAATTCCGACGAGAAATAAAGACGCCTGCGGGCACTCTTTGCGACACGCGCAGCATATCACACACATCATCGATTTGTTCACAAAATTTGGTGCCTCTCAAGCGTACGATTTCATATCACGTAATCTTTCGCACGCGAAAGTTTTGAGCGACAAGCACATAGAGTTCAAAGAGGCATGCGAGCTGATTCGATCGTTAGCCTCGAACGGCGCAAAGCACTCACCAAAGTTGCAGAAGCTCGTAAAAGTTGTCGCGGAGCAATTTAGTAATAATAGTAACAATAGCAGTGGTAACGATACGCGCGTGATGATATTTTGCAGTTATCGAGACACCGTTCGAGATATCGTCGAACAGTTGAGAGAAATCAAACCGAGAGGCGAGAACGCGTGTGGAGTAAAAGTTGCACCTTTTGTCGGCCAAGGCTCTGGAGAGAACGCTCGAGATAGGCGCAATCGCGAAAAGCAAGTTTTAGCGCAACAGCAACACAAGAATAATAACAACATCAAAGCAGGAGGAGGAGAGGGTGCCGCGGATCCTTTGATTTTCGAGAAACAAAAAGGGCAGAAACAAGCAGAACAAAAAGCGGTACTCGAAGACTTTCGAAATGGCAACTTGAACTGCTTAGTCGCGACATCGATCGGCGAAGAAGGCCTCGATATTCCAACGGTCGATTTAATCGTCTTTTACGACGTGGTTGATGTTATTAGAACCGTGCAGCGTATGGGTAGAACCGGTCGCGCGAGAAACGGAAAAGTTGTCGTGTTAGCAACCAAAGGAAAAGAACACAACAAATTTACCTCGGAATTGAAAAAATACCACGATTTACAAGGTAAGATGAAAACGCCGGATCGATACGTCGTGATGTGCAAAGACACTCCGCGGATGATTCCGGACGAGATATTTCCGTCGTGCGAGTTGATTTGCATCGAGAGTACGTCTAAGAAGGAGAAAAACGGCACGAAATCGAGAACCGCGGCGTCACTTGCGAAGAGAACGAAACTACTGCAAGAGAACCAAGTAGGAAACAGTAGTAAATCGAGGAAGTACACGTCCACTTCGACGCTCATTTTTGACTCCAATCCGGCCAAGCAATATCAAGCTTTGGATGTTGGCAACGAATCCCTCCTCATTGCCTACCGCCTAGAGGCCGACGAGATGAGAGGAAAGGCAGCGGCGACTGCGACGATGGCATCTTCATCGCTCGTTTTTGAAGAAGACGAGCAGCGAACGCATCTGCAAGAGATGAAAGAGAAAGGTTTCGCGGGAAGCTTGCCATACCAGTGTCAATACCAAAAGGTGTACAATTTTGAACACGGTGCGATGACTAAGTTTCTTGTTCGCTCCATGTCGAAATTACAAGGCATCGAGAGAAGTCCATCGGGACCGGGAGGTTCAACCAACACTTCAGTCGATGACTTTGACGATGAATTGTGGTGTGGAGATGCTATTGCTGGTGGTGCGGTGAACGAAAAGAGACAACACGCGCAGAGGATTCGAGATGGCGTGAACTTGCGCGTAAACGAAGGCGTCGACATCGACGAATACGATCGAAAAATTTTCCCTCTCTATCCCACGGATGCAGAAAACGAAGAACACTATGACTACGGCGCTGGTGTAGATGGTGTAGATGATGATATTCCGGTGATAATAAATGACGATGAAGCCTATTCGTTCGAGAATAATGAAGTTGTCATCTCTTCCGACGTCGATGACGAGGATGAGCTCTTACCGGAGGTACTCCGGGAAGAAGAAGAAGTAGTAGCAGTTCAAGATATGCCTCCTACCGAGGCAGGTACTCGCGCTGATCAGCCGATTTTGTTCTCAGACGAGGAGGAGGAGGAGGAGCAAGAGGAAGAAGTCCCGGTGATCGGTACCATGGAACCAAAGAAAGAGGAAGAGAATGACGACGATGAAGTCATCGTAATCGAAGAAAAAGAATCCCTAAAGGTGTCACCAGTTCCTGAACCTCGACCGCAAAGATCTCCGTCGGCAGCAGAAGCGGCGCGAATGCGCTTATCTTTGGCTGCTTCTCGTGAACCGTCAGTACCACCGTCGTTGCGCAAAAATTCTGCTGACGCTGCACCGATACTCTCGCGCGTCTCGCTGGCAACAGAAAACCAAGAGTTAGTCGAGAAGACGCTCGATCACATGCCTTTGAATATTTTGAAGGAGCACGTGCTGATCGCGAGAGAGAAAGCGGAGGAAGCTGAAGAACAGCGACGTCGAAGCGTCTCGATGCCACCTCCCGATCCGCGCGTACCGCGAACGAACTCCTCCAAAAAGAAGAAAACTCAACAACAACAACAAAATTCGGAAGGCTCGTTTCCGAGCGATGAAAGTTTGCGCTTCAAGAGACGACGACGCGAAAAAGTCCCGAAAGAGCCGTCTCCTGTGCTACCAGTAGCTCCCAGCGTTGCCGCTCTTGATGTCGTCGCAAACAATAGACATCAAAAACAGCAACAGCAACGCAAGAAACCTTTGAAGAAAAAATCGACATTTTTGGACGATATTGCCGGTGGCGAAGGAGGTGACGACGACGACGCGAACGAACAGGATTACGACTCTGATGATGCCCGTTTCATCGACGACGAGTCTCCAGAGACTGGAGGTGATGGACATCGTCATCATCCGCAATACTTTAGTTCGGCTGGAAACACGGACGGCGATACGAACAACCGCAATGTGCCATTTACAAATAACAGTGGGAATCCGTACACGCAACCGACTCCTATGGTGAATCTGGGTGATACTTTTGCTCGGTTTGGTCCGCGAAATCAACAGTATAACGTCCAGGACACGCCGCCAGATTCTTCGATGGAAAACCACACTCAAACTACGGACGAGTACGAGGATTCGTTCATCAATGACGACGAAATCGATTACGACACAGAAGAAGATGATGGTGCACTTCCGAGCGTTCGAAAACCTGATGAAGAGAAAAGGAAGAAGAGAGTTCTGGTTAAAAAATCAACGCATAACGTGACGAAGAAACGCGTGAGTAATGATAGCATGTCTTTGAGCGACCCGGCGATGATGGCGAAGATTTCGGAGTCTCGCCACGGCGTCGTATCGACTTTACCTTCGAACAACAACACTCAAGAAGAGGAGGAGGAAGGAGGAGAACACAAACGAAAGATGCCGGCGTCGCATGTTCCGTTCGTGCCAGTACCGCCTGTGATCGTAGACTTACTCGATGATGAGTTCGAAGACGACTGGAACAAGGGCAATTCCGACGACGACGATTGGTGAAAATACACAAAATATAGAAGAATTTTCCAGTAGAGAACGTAGTAAAGGAGCATATCATTTCAAATGAGCAGTAGTATCAAGAATAGTAATATCGTTAGTATAGTATAGTATCGTGTCGTATCGCTTTATTGCTGTTCGTGCGAAACATCTAGCGACGAAACGCCGCTGGAAGTACCTTTTGAATTTCCGTCTTTGTATTCCGTCTCGGAGTCGATAGAGTCATCATCCACGTGTAAGCGCTCGGCGACGTCTTT
>Ga0209631_10007658_pt1 | contig 10734 bp, 9 predicted proteins | sample COG_08_FD_184752 | JGI IMG/M metagenome (GOLD analysis project Ga0209631, IMG submission 184752) | Pelagic Microbial community sample from North Sea - COGITO 998_met_08 (SPAdes) (version 2) | ecosystem: Environmental > Aquatic > Marine > Neritic zone/Coastal water | place: Helgoland, sampling...
GCTCCTCTGATATCTTTTATACTTGCACATATGAATCCAACTTGGCCGGAATGCAATTCTTTCAAGTCTGTTATTTTGGGAGTGTAAACTCCGATTTTGTCCACGTTATGTTTCTCTTTTTTTGAAAAAACTTCGATGGAATCCCCCTTTTTAATGGTGCCTTTTACAACCCTAACCAGAGACACAACACCCAAATAATTATCAAACCAAGAATCTATGATTGATGCTTGTAATGGTTCTTCAATTAAAACCTCTGGCTCAGGAATCAAAGCAACAACTTGCTCAAGAACTTCTTCAATGCCAGTGCCCATCTTTGCACTTATGCACGGAGCTTCCGAAGCATCCACTCCGATTATTTCTTCTATCTCTTTTCTAACTCTCTCAGGATCCGATTGATCAAGGTCCAGTTTATTAAGGACGGGAATTATTGTTACCCCCTCTTCTACAGCGCTGTAGCAGGTTGATAATGTTTGTGCTTCTACGCCTTGAGAAGCATCAACTAAGAGAATGGCCCCCTCACAAGCAGATAGAGATCTAGAAACCTCATAAGAAAAATCCACATGTCCAGGTGTGTCGATTAAGTTAAATTGATAGGTTTCTCCATTCTTCGCTTTATAAGAAAGACTCACTGTCTGAGCTTTTATTGTAATACCCCTTTCTTTTTCTAAATCCAAAGTGTCCAAAACTTGTGAGGTCATCTCACGACTCGAAAGACCTCCACATAATTCTATAATCCTGTCGGCAAGGGTAGATTTCCCATGGTCTATGTGTGCAATAATTGAGAAATTTCTAATATTCATGAATAAAAAGCAGCTTTAAAGGCTGTGAATACTGAGAAGGATAACTACTTTGTAAGCTTTAAGCTAAGAATTCTTTTGATCCCATTGCGAGCCACGCCAATAGTGATGTTTTTATCAGATTCAAGTTTTTTGAGAGCGTTATTAAAATCCGTTGTGTTTTCTACCGGAATGCGTCCTATTGAATAGACAACGTCTCCTTGTGCAATTCCTGCAGAAGCCGCTAACCCAGTAGGGTCCAGTTCTTTAATTAATACTCCAGGTATACCCCCTTTAGAGTCTTGATTTTCTACTATGACACCCAGTATGTTAGCAAATGAGTTGGATTGTGAAGAAAAGGCCAAACTTGGATCTTTTGGTAATTCACCCACTTTCACTCGTATTGATTTCTTTTTTCCGTCTCTTAAAACCACTGCGGTTACTTGAGAATCTGGTTTAATGCTACCCACCGTTTGTGGTAAATCAGCTGAATAGAATATCTCCTCTCCGTCAAACGAAAGTATTACATCCTCTTCCTTCAGACCGGATTTTTCAGCTGGACTATCTTTAATGATTTGACTGATCAATGCGCCTTTCGGTATTTCCATGTCTAACGCTTCAGCTAATTCGGTGGTCACTTCCTGTATGCTGACTCCCAACCAACCTCTAGCCACATAACCTTTTTCTTTTAGTTGGTCTGCCACATCCATTGCGTAGTCAATAGGAATTGAAAATGAGACACCCATGTAGCCGCCGGACCTTGTGTATATTTGAGAGTTAATTCCAACAACTTCGCCTTCAAGATTGAATAGAGGTCCTCCAGAGTTACCTGGATTTATGGCGACATCAGTTTGCAAGAAAGGTACGTAAGTAGTATCTGAGCCATTTGGAATGCTTCTTCCCTTGGCACTGACGATTCCAGCTGTTACAGAGAATGAGAGCTGAAAGGGAGAGCCTATAGCTACAACCCATTCTCCTACTTTAAGTTTCTTTGAACTGCCGATTCTTAAGACAGGCAAGTTATCTGCTTCTATTTTTAGTAAAGCAACATCTGATCTGGCATCCAGTCCGATAATTTCTGCCTTATATTCCCTTCTGTCTCCTAAACTGACCATCACTTCGTCTGCCCCTTCCACAACATGGTTATTTGTTAACAGGTAACCATCTTCAGATATTATGAAACCGGATCCTGTTGACTTGACGGGTCGCTGCCGTTGTTGATTTGGCCCTTGTTCTCCAAAAAATCTTTTAAAGAATTCATCGTACCTAGGATCTTCAAAACCTCTTTGTCCGAACGGACTGGACTGTCTGTTAGAAACAGTTTTGGTGCTGGTAATATTAACAACAGCAGGAGTGGACTCTTCAGCTAAATCTGAAAAATTAGGTAGATCTTTTGCTACAAGCTGGCAACTCACCAACAAGGCACCCACAGTTAAGGTAAGAAATTTAATTTCGCGCATAATTTTATATTTAATTTTACTTTATCTGACTAGAGAAGTAATTTGCATTTTGAAGTATTCTAGATTTTTTTTCATCTGTTATGTTTCCGCTAACAGAAACAACAAAAACCCCTTTGTCTGTTTTAATGAAAATCCTTCTTAATTCAGGTGCTTGCTTGACCTTGTATTCTGATAATACTGGGGACAGGCTAACTCTGAACTTTTTGCCATCTTTTGGAAATACATAATTAGCATGCATCCCCCCTCCTGAAACATAATTAAAATCTCTTAACTTTGCGTTCATGCCCATAACTGAATTGTTCAATACTTCCAAAGCTTCTGGACTTGCTATTGCGTTTGCGATTGTTTGGGATGCTTCATCTGAAAAGGAATCTGTATCTGTATACGATGGAGTTATAACAAAATTAATTCCAAAAACTAATGCGAGGCCTGCTGTGGCAGCTAAATAGCTTTTATAACTTGGATAAGAAGAATAATTTTTTACTGCATGAGGCTTTCTTCCTGACAACTCTCTCCTTACGCGGCCAGATATATCAATTCCTATATTTCCTAAATCTTCATTGATTAAACTTCGACGAGTTATCTGAAGTAAATCCCAATAATTTCTTAAATCAGGTTCTTTTTCAATTTCATCTAAAACCCTTCGAACTTCAAATTCAGACAACTCTCCATCTGCTAGGGCTGAGATCTTTTCTTTTATATTTTCATTCATACTATTTCTTTATTATTCATGACTTTAAACTTATCTGTTATCGGCGAGATTAAATTTTCTAAGGCCTCTCGCCCTCGAAATATTCTTGAACGAACTGTACCAACAGGGCAGTTCATAATTTCTGCTATCTCTTCATAGTTTAAACCTTCAAACTCTCTTAAAGATAAAGCGGTTCTAGTGTCCTCAGGAAGCCCACTAAGTGCATCATAGATAGTGTCCTTAAGGCTCTGAGCCATAAGAATTTGTTCTGGAGAGTCATTGGTGGGTAACTCAAAAAAATCTTCATTTTCGAAAATACTCAACTCTGATATAGAGGATTCTTTTCTACGACCTTTAGAAACTAAATAATTCTTAGCCGTATTAGCAGTTATTCTATAAAGCCAAGTATAAAATGCACTTTCCTCTCTGAACGAATCTATAGATCTGTAGGCTTTAATAAATGATTCTTGGGAGATGTCCTCTGCTAGTTGAATCTCTTTAACGAACTTAAAAGCAATAGAAACAATACGAGATTGATATTTTAGAACCAAAAGATCAAAAGCTCGATAATCTCCTTTTTTGGCTCTTCTTACCAAGGCAAGATCTGCTTCTTTATTTGTTTGTTTTTTTGATTGCTTATCAACCATAATGAAATAGACCCAACAATAAGGTAAAAGTTCTTATTAATAACAGTTCTTTTAAAATTAAATAGATCTTAAAGCTCTCTTGCAAGCTTTAAGGCCCCTCTAAAGCCCAAGTCTTGTGGTTTAACTCTGAAAATAGGAGTTACCTTAAGTAGACTATTCATCGTCTCGCTGTCTTCAAATATCTGTCTAAACTTGCTGTTGTCTATATCAAACAATAAGGAATTTGTTATCGATCCAGCTAAATAAACACCTCCAAGAGCACCCCAAGCCAATGCAACGTATCTTAAATAAGCAGCAAAAAGATAGTTCATGCTCTCTTTTACTTCTAAGCAAATAGCATCTGTGTTGTAATTTAATAAGATTTCTTCATTTGTAAGACTGCATTTATCTTGGCCTGAAAGAACACAATAAAAGAAGTTCAATCCTTTACCTGATAAAAAATCTTCAAAAGTAGGCATCCTTCCGGACTGATGTCTAAAAGCTTCTATAATTTGATCGAGGCTTTCTTTTTTTATCTTAGCAGGAATATTTAAATGTCCAGCCTCAGTTGAAACAACCTCTTCATTTACTATTCCTGCCATTCCCAAACCAGTTCCTGGCATTACTAAAACTTTTGGGCCCTTAGCATCTAAAAAATTTTGTCCAATTGTTTCTAGCTCAACTTCCTCAAGCAAATTAACTGCGTGAGCTTGCAAAGCCAGATCATTGACAACCTTAAGCCCATTTGGAAATAAACTTGATTGCAACTCTGATTGGCTAAATTCTAAATCACAATTTACAAACGTGATGACATCTCCTATTACTGGTGCAGCTACCCCTATAAAAGCCCTTCGTATATTGGTAGTTTTTATTGATGAAAGGTAACCCATACAAAGATCGCTCATAGAGTTGTATTCAGAGACCTTCAACTCCTTAGGATTGTGGTATGAAAGTCCGTCCTCGGTTATGGCAAACCTCGCATTAGTTGCGCCCAGATCGGCTAAAAGCGACGGCTTAAAATCCATTTTGGTTTTTCATGTGTTTATCTATGATTAAGACAGTCAAATTTCTAAATTCATTATCTATTGGATCAATCTTATTAACAAAAATATCAAAAAGCTCTATGTCCTCGTATTGTAATAATTTTTGAAAAAGTAATTGATCTTCCTTGTTTAAATGTTCGAAATCATTTTCTACGAAAGGCAAAAGAATTTGGTCGAGCTCCCACAAACCCCTTCTGCATTGCCACAATATTTTTTTCTTTAAATCTGTCAAGCTGTTTGCCCTATAATGGTAAGTGATAAAACCATGAATGCGAAAAGATTAATAAACTTAAACTATTTGAACATACTTGAAATAGTAGGTGAAGGGGCAATAGAGTTATTACAAGGGCAATTGACTTGTGATATGGGCAAAGTTAGTTCTAAAAGTCCCACCCAAGGAGCAATATGTAATGTCAAAGGAAGGATTATTAGCTCTTTTATTGTCGTTGCTCCTAATGACGAAAACACAAATAAGTTTTGGTTAATTGGTCCTGAGTTAATGATGAAAAAAACACAGGATGTTCTAAAAAAATATTCACCCTTTTATCAAGTAGATATTTCAATACTATCTGATAAAGATATATACGGTGCCAATAACGATGCCTTAGAGAGTTTTTTTCCTGATTTAAATTTTAATGACAACCAGTATATTCGCCATAGCAGTTTAGTTTTAGGTTATCTGGATAAAAAAATTAGACTCGTCATTACAAATAAAGGTGATACTGTTTTTAAGGATTCGGGTGAAATTTCCTCTGATTTAGGTGATTGGCATTTAGACAACTTCCTTATTAAAGACGTTGAAATAACGGAGGATCTTTCTGAAAAATTAACGCCTCATGAAATAAATTATGATGTTTCAGAAAGGGTAGATTTTGAGAAAGGTTGCTACACAGGCCAAGAAATTGTTGCAAGAATGCATTATCGAGCTAAAAGCTTACCAAGATTATATTTAACGGAAGGATCTAATGATCTCGCCGAAATAAATATGTCGGTGGAAAATAGCGCGGGAAGAAGAATTGGCTCTGTGGTAAAAGTACTGAAACATCAGAAAGGAAATTACGCCTTGATATCTATTAAAGCTGATGAGCTAGAGGAAGATTATAAGACTTCTGAAGGCAACACCTTGCTTAAAATAAACAAATAACCCTACCATCTAATTTCTGTCAGGTCGTTTTCCTTCAAAAATTTATTACATTTTAAAAAATGACCATTCCCGTGAAACCCTTTATATGCTGAAAGCGGTGATGGATGGACGGACTCCAAGACTAAGTGTTTTGATCTATCGATAATAGACCCTTTCTTCGAAGCATTTTTTCCCCACAACATGAAAACTATATTATCTGATTGGTTTAATTTACTTATTACCTTATCAGTAAATTTCTCCCAACCTATTTTTGCATGAGAGCCTGGAAGACTTTCTTCAACAGTTAAAACACTATTTAAGAGAAGAACTCCCTGTTTTGCCCATTTTGTCAATGAGCCATCAGAAGATTCTAGATTTCCTATACTTGTGGCTATTTCTTTATAGATGTTCTTAAGCGAGGGGGGAATTACTGCTCCAGTGTTAACTGAAAAAGACAGTCCATTTGCTTGGCCTGCTTGGTGATAAGGGTCTTGCCCTAGTATTACAACTTTAACTTCATTAAAAGGAGTCATTTTCATGCATGAGAATATGTTTTTCTCTTCGGGATAGATTACTTTTCCTGACTTTTTCATCTCCTCTAGGAGTTGACTGATAGTTGTCGTATATTCTTTATTTAATTCAGTTTCTAAAATCTCTTGCCAGTCGGATGGAAGAGTAGAGAATATATTTTGTTGAGAAACTTTCATCTTTAAGTAGCCTATTCTAAAGAAAAAAAAGACGCCAATAAACCAAAAAAAAATTAAGAATTTTATCCACAATTTCTGTGGATAAGTCTATGGATAAGTTTTACATATGTTGAAAATGCTTCTGTAACAAAGGAGTGTCAGCAAATTGTACAAATTTTGATCTAATATAAAAAAAAATAATAAAATCAATAGCTTATATTTTAGGCACTTTTTTTGTGCAAAAAATTATCCGTTCTTATGAGTTCATTGCTTAAGTGAGTAAAACTCTAGGTTTTATGTGTAAAAGATTGAAGCTAAGAAATTAGTTGAATACTTTAAATGCTTTTTATTATTTTAATAATAAATACAAGTAGATAGCATTCTAGCTTAAATTAAATAGCTGAGAACTCATAGAAAAAGAAAGGTAATTAATTTTAATAGAAGCAAATTAAAATGATTTTTAGATTAAATGTTTAGTCCCTACTTCCAGAGAAATAAGAATAAATATTGAAATAATTAAAAAGGTTTTTATTTGCTAGAATCACTTTTAAGAAGCCTAACATTAATAACATTTTCGATAGAGGAAAGAGTGTTTATAGCCTCCTCTTGTACTGTATTTTCTATATCAATAATGTTGTAAGCAATATCGCCTCTGCTGACATTAGTCATTTCAGCAATATTAAGATTTAGCTCTCCAAGGGAAGTAGTAATTTGCCCGATCATGGCTGGTACGTTCTTATTCGTTATAGTAATACGGCTAGGTGTTGTTTTGTTTAACTGAACATTGGGAAAATTAACAGAATTTTTAATATTGCCATTCTCGAGGAAATCAACCATTTGATTAACCGCCATAACTGCACAGTTTTCTTCAGCTTGAAATGTGCTGGCTCCTATGTGAGGCAGCAAAGTAACATCTTTATGTTGATTAGCTCTTTGAATTAAAGCAGGTGTTGGGAAGTCCGTTATGAAGTTATCTAAATTATCAGTATCAAGCATTTCTAAAACATGTTCTGTATTTACAACTTCGTGTCTAGCAAAATTTAGTAATGAAGCTCCTTTGCAATGCCTCAAAAGATCTTTATTTATAATCCCTTTCGTGGAATCTAAAGCAGGAATATGAATCGTTATGTAGTCGGAATTCTTAAATAATTCTTCCGGTGATTCTGCAGGAACAACTTCACTAGGAAGCTTCCAAGCTGCTTCAACCGAAAGAGCGGGATCATACCCAATAACAGCCATTTCTAAAGCGACTCCCATTTTAGCTACTTTCGAACCAATAGCTCCGAGGCCCACAACTCCTAACGTGGAACCGGCCAATTCCTTTCCTTTAAACAATTTCTTATTTTCTTCTAAATAAGGTTCAAGATCTTCCATCTCAGAAAGATGTTCTAAATTGTTTACAAAATCTATGCTAGAAAAAACATTTCGACTAGATAACATTAAACCTGCAAGAACCAATTCTTTTACAGCGTTTGCATTAGCGCCAGGGGTATTAAAAACAACAATACCTCTGTCAGTGCACAAATCAATTGGTATATTATTCACACCTGCTCCAGCTCTAGAGATTGCCCTGAGAGAACCACTAAGGTGACTTTCGTTTAATTTGGTGCTTCTAACCAAAATACCGTCTGGTGCTTCAGACGTTTCAGTAACACTGCAATCTGTTCCACTAAATTTTTCCAATCCGGTGACAGAGATATTACTGTAAGGTCTTACTTGAAAGCTTGTCATTTTAAATGTTGTCCTCTAAAAAAAAGCGCAGGATATCATTAATTGCTATGATTCTCGATAAACTATATAGTCGACGGCTTTTTTTAATGCACACAAGATGAACAAACACTTTTTAAATCTTAAAGAATATGGATCTACTGCGGTGGTAGATTTAGTTTATGGCGCCCTTGAACTAAAGAAAGGGTCACAACAAAAGAATCTTAATGGTAAGTATTTAGCTCTTATTTTTGAAAAATCTTCTACCCGGACACGTTTATCTTTTGAAGTTGCGATGAACCAGCTCGGAGGCAGAGCCAGCTTTCTTTCTGTAAGCGACCTTCAGCTTGGACGAGGTGAACCCATTTCAGATACTGCCAAAGTTATAAGCTCGATGGCTGATGGAGTAGTTTTGAGAACCATAAAGCACAGCACTTTAGAAGCATTTGCTGAAAGCTCAAATTCACCAATCATAAACGGTTTAACTAATCTATCTCATCCGTGTCAGCTGCTGGCTGATATGCTTACTTTTATAGAACACAAAGGTTCATTAGAAAACAAAAAAGTTTGCTGGGTAGGAGATTTCAATAATGTTTGTTACAGCTACATGGAAGCGGCGGAAATTTTTAATTTTAATCTGACTATAGTCTGTCCAGATGAATATAAACCAAAAGATATAGTCCTGAATGGCAATGTAGAACTGACCAGTTCAATTAATTCTGGACTTAAAGAAGCTGACTTAGTAACCACAGATGTATGGGTTTCTATGGGAGACGAGAAAGATAGCGAAAGAAGGCTTTCTTCATTTTCAAACTATCAAATATCTCCAGCAGTTATGGACAGAGCTAAGAATGATGCGTTATTTCTTCACTGCCTTCCTGCTATTAGAGGGCAAGAAATCTCTGCCGATATGCTTGATGACCCAAGAAGTAAAGTTTGGGAGCAAGCAGAAAATAGACTGCATGCTCAAAAAAGTCTTCTACTTGCTCTTCTTTAAAAGGCTAGGCTAAAGTCTTCCTTATTGCTTCTTGCCATCTAAGGTATTTTTGATTGCCTTCTTCTTGATATGTTGATGAGGGAATAAACTCCCTATTAACTTTCCACACATCCTTCAAAGAATCAAAACCTGAATAGATACCTGCATTTATGCCTGCAAGAAAAGCAGCTCCCACAGCGGTAGTTTCTATAACTTCAGGCCTATAAGTCTTGATGCTTAAAACATTTGCTAACTCTTGACTAAACCAAGAATTAGCAACCATCCCACCGTCAATTTTTAGTTCTTTTATTTCTGCTCCATCTTGTCTCATGGCCTCTAAAAGGTCTTTTGTTTGGTAAGTAATCGATTCAAGAGTGGCCTTAGTAATTTCAGCTGCACCACTATCTCGAGTTAGGCCATAGATAGCCCCTCTGGCTTCAGGATCCCAATGCGGCGCGCCCAAACCAGTCAGAGCCGGAACTACCACAACCTTAGAATCCTCATGAGCTTGTTGTATTAAGGTTTCCGTATCTGATGCTGATTCAAAGAAATTTAAACCATCCCTAAGCCATTGGATAGCAGATCCTGCTACAAAAATACTTCCCTCCATACCATAAGTTATCTCTCCATCTATCCGATAAGCAATGGTAGAAAGAAGTTTATTTTTGGACTTCAAAAAGTCTTTTCCTGTGTTTAAGATAACAAAGCACCCAGTTCCGTAAGTACTCTTAACATCACCCTCTTCAAAGCAACACTGACCTATCAAAGCCGCTTGCTGGTCACCGGCCGCTCCCCCTATTGCTATGGAACCTCCAAACAGATTGGTCACTCCGTAGTCATGAACATTGTCACACACTTCAGGCAGCATGCTTTCTGGAATCTTAAAGAGATTTAAAAGTTCAACATCCCAAGAATTCTCTGCTATGTTAAAAAGCATCGTCCGCGAAGCATTGGTTGCATCTGTCTTGTGTTCCTTTCCCCCTGTTAATTTCCAAACCAAAAAACTGTCAACGGTACCGAACAGTAAATCACCATTATTTGCTCCTTCTCTTGCTCCATCAACATTATCAAGAATCCAAGCTAATTTAGTGGCTGAAAAGTAAGGATCTATTAACAAGCCTGTTTTTGCTTGTATCATTTTTTCTAAGTCAGGTGTCTTAAAATTATTACATAACTCAGAGGTGCGCCTATCTTGCCAAACAATTGCTGGATAAACAGGTCTGCCTGTTTTTTTATTCCAAACCAAAGTTGTCTCTCTTTGATTGGTGATGCCTATAGATGCAATATCAGAAGGCTTTAGGTCCAGCCTCTTTATTAAAGTTTCTGAAACAGAAAGAACAGATTCCCATATTTCATCCGGGTCGTGCTCTACCCAGCCATCATTTGGAAAGAATTGTTTAAACTCTTTTTGTTCGTAATCTATAAAACTTCCATCCTGATCAAAAATAACAGCCCTGGAACTAGTTGTGCCTTGATCAATAGCCATAATTTTTTTATTCATACACTCACCAAAAAAACAGAAAACAGAAAAAAGTTACTGATTTAAATATAAACACTTATCCACAGCAAATACACAATAATTTTCTATATTTATAGTATTGTAATTTACTATAAAACACAGTATCTTGTGTCTAGAATTAAAAAAA
>Ga0209631_10007664_pt1 | contig 10731 bp, 8 predicted proteins | sample COG_08_FD_184752 | JGI IMG/M metagenome (GOLD analysis project Ga0209631, IMG submission 184752) | Pelagic Microbial community sample from North Sea - COGITO 998_met_08 (SPAdes) (version 2) | ecosystem: Environmental > Aquatic > Marine > Neritic zone/Coastal water | place: Helgoland, sampling...
GGTAGAATTACTTTTAGATTTTAGGCCTTGTAGCTCAGTAGTAGAGCAGTACCCTGAAAAGGTATGTGTCGTAAGTGCGATTCTTACCAAGGCCACCATCACTCAGTTTTTCACATCGAAATATAAAAATTAATCTGATAATTGTATATTTATGGATAAAAGAATTGGACTATTTTGGTTGAGAGATGACTTTAGAGTTACAAAAAATGACGGACTTATTGAGGCAACAAAAAATCATGACCAAGTTGTGGTTTTTTACCTTTATAAACAAGCAACCTATCAGAAACAGCAAGCTCAAAAATGGTGGCTCAGCAAGTCTCTTCTTAACTTTCGAAAAAAATTAAACAATCTCAATATAAATCTCGAAATAATAGAAACAAATTCCTATAAATTTTTTTTTGATAAGCTTTTTAAAAACAAAGACTTTAAAATTTATTGGAATAAAGTTTACGAACCAGATTATATAAAATTTGATAAATATTTATTTAGAAATTTTAAAAATAAAAATATTGCTTTTAAAATATTTAAGGGAAACGTCCTTAATGAAATTGATGAAATTAAAAAAAAAGATGGCACCCCATTCAAAGTATTTACACCGTTTTGGAGAAATGCTGAGAAATACTACATTGAAAAAATTCCTTCAAAAAAAAAAATGATAAAAAAATGTAAAAAAAAAATTAATTATTTCAAAAATTGTATTGAACCAGAAAAAATATTACCAAAAAAAGATTGGTTTAAAAATTTTGAAAATATTTGGTTTCCTGATGAAGAAAGTGCTTTAAAGGAATTACAAAAATTTATTCAAGATAGAATTTCTGGCTATTCTGAGGGAAGAAATTTTCCAAATATAGTTGGGACGTCTAAATTATCTCCATTTATAAAATTCGGCCAGATACACGTAGAAACAATTTGGACCGAATGTAGAAGAAGAAAATTAAAAAGTATAGGAATATCAAAATATTTAGCTGAAATTGGTTGGAGGGAATTTAATCATTCATTAATAAATCACTTTCCTTTCATGTTGGAAAATAATTATTCGAAAAAATTTGATAAATTTCCTTGGGAAAAAAATTCTAAATTTTTAAGCGCTTGGAAAAAGGGTTTGACCGGCTATCCAATAGTTGATGCAGGGATGAGAGAACTTTATGCCACCGGATGGATGCACAATAGAGTTAGAATGATCGTAGGGTCGTTTTTAGTGAAACATTTATTGATTAACTGGAAAGAAGGTGAAAAATATTTTAAAAATTGCTTACTAGATTATAGTCCAGCCAGCAACGTTGCAGGCTGGCAGTGGGTTGCCGGTTGTGGTGCGGATGCCGCTCCTTACTTTAGAATATTTAATCCAATTTTGCAGGGTGAAAAGTTTGATAAAGAAGGAGAGTATGTTAAAAAATGGGTTCCAGAATTAAAAGATCTTCCAAAAAAATTTATTCATAAACCTTGGGAACTTAATGAAAAAAAATTTAAATTAGGAAGAGATTACCCCTATCCGATTGTTGAACATAAGGTTGCTAGAATAAAAGCTTTGAATGCATTTAAAAAAATTTAAGATTTAAATATTTCCGTGGCAATATTTAAATTTTTTTCCCGAACCACAAGGACACTTTTCATTTCGTCCAACTTTTTTTTCTGAATTGGCTTGTTGAATTTCATTTTGATTTTTTTTATTCGTTTCTTCATTTGATACAACTATATTAAGATTTAAAAGAAATTTAATTAAGTCATTTTTAATTTTCATCAATAGGCCTTCAAATAAAATAAAAGCTTCTTTCTTAAATTCTGATAAAGGATCTTTTTGTCCGTATTGTCTTAAGCCAATGACCTGTCTTAGTTGTTCTAAATATTGTAGATGAGATCTCCAAGAAAAATCGATAATTTGTAAAAATATTTTTTTCTCCAAACTAATATTTTGATTTTTACCTAAAATACTTACTCTTTTATCTTTTTTTAAAGAATATAAACCTTGTATAGTTTTTTTAAATTCAATTTCCTCAAGTTTTCCAAATTTTAATAATTCGATATCAGTAATTACATTTCCAGTAATAGACTTTATTTCTGTTAGATAGTTTTTTTCGCTACCAGACTTTTGAAAATTTACCCGAGCTATATTTAGATTTACGAGTATTTCATCAAAAAAATTTTCTAAAATTTCATTGATGTTCTGCTCTTTTAGAATTTTTAGTCTTTGAGAAAAAATCACCTGTCTCTGATCATTCATTACATCATCAAACTTAATTAATGTTTTTCTTATATCAAAGTTTCTACTTTCAACTTTCTTTTGAGCTCTTTCCATGGCTTTATTGATCCATGGATGATCAATAGACTCATTTTCTTTTAATCCTAATTTTTGAAGCATTCCATCAATCGAGTCTCCCCCAAAAATTCTCATTAATTCATCTTGTAAGCTTATAAAAAAAATTGTGCTCCCCGGGTCACCTTGTCTGCCAGCTCGACCTCTTAACTGATTATCTATTCTTCTACTTTCGTGCCGTTCGGTTCCAATAATAAATAATCCACCCAGTTTTTTAACTTTTTCTTCATTTTTTTTTATCTGTTCTTCATTTTCTTTTTTTCCTTCATAAATAAAATCTTTATTTCCCCCCAATTTAATATCTGTCCCACGTCCAGCCATATTGGTAGCAATTGTAACTGCATTGATTTTTCCAGCTTCTGCAATAATACGCGCTTCTTTCTCATGTTTTTTCGCATTTAAAATATTATGTCTAATTTTTTTATTGTTAAGAAAAGATGAAATTTTTTCAGACTTTTCAATACTAGTTGTTCCTACTAATACTGGTTGACCTTTTCTATTACATTCAATTATTTTATTTGTAATTGCATTATATTTTTCTACTTCAGTTCTATATATCTGATCATTAAAATCTTTACGTAACATTTTTTTATTTGTTGGGATTGAAACTACTGGTAACTTATATATGTCAAAAAATTCCTCTGCCTCAGTCATTGCAGTACCAGTCATTCCAGATAGTTTTTGATACAACCTAAAATAATTTTGATAAGTTATTGATGCTAATGTTTGATTCTCCTCTTCAACTTTTACATTTTCTTTAGCTTCGATGGCCTGATGCAATCCATCTGAAAATCTTCTGCCGTCCAAAATTCTTCCTGTGAATTCATCAATTATTTGCACCTTGTCATCTCGAATTATGTAATCAGCGTCTTTGTTAAAAAGTAAATTGGCTTTTAAAGCTTGATTAACATGATGAACTAAATCTAAATTAGATGGATCGTAAAAATTATTATTTTTTAAAATTCTTTTTTGAATTGCAAGTTTTTCAATTTTGTCAATTCCTTCATCAGTTAGTATTACATTTTTATTTTTTTCATCTAATTCATAATCGTTTTTTTTTAAATGACTTATAAATTCATTTGAGGTTTTATAAAGAGTTGTTTTATCTTCAACTTTTCCAGAAATTATAAGAGGTGTTCTAGACTCATCAATTAAAATACTATCCACCTCATCAACAATGCAATAGTTATGATTGCGCTGAACCATATCCTCTAGTTCATATTTCATATTATCTCTTAGATAATCAAAACCTAGTTCATTGTTTGTTGCATATGTTATATCGTTTTTATAATTTTTTTTTCTTTCATTATCATCAAGATTATTTGTAATACACCCAGTTGATACACCGAGGTATCTAAAAACTTTTCCCATCCATTCAGAGTCCCTTTTAGCCAAGTAATCATTCACAGTTACAATGTGCACACCTTTTCCTTCTAAAGAATTTAGATATGCAGGCAACGTTGAAACAAGAGTTTTACCTTCACCTGTTTTCATTTCGGCAATTTTTCCTTTATGAAGAATTAGTCCGCCAGCGAGTTGTACATCGTAGTGCCTCTCACCTAGAGTTCTTTTTGCAGCTTCTCTGACTAGAGCAAAACTCTCTGGAATAATATTGTCAATAATTAAAGATCCATTTTGAGCATATTTTTTGAAATTAAATGTCTTTTCTTTAAAATCTGTCTCAGTTAAAGATTTTAATTCATTTTCTTTATTATTAATGGCCTCTATTATATTTTGAATTTTGTCTAATTCTTGTTGATTAGAGCTTTTAAATATTTTACTAAAAGTTCTTGTAAATAAATTCATTATACATCTATATATGTATTATTAATTTAAATTAAACAGCAATAATGACAATAAATATTAAAAATTTCTTAAACAACAAAACAAAATTATCTAAAATGGGTGAGTTTCAAAGCCTAAAACAAATAGAGGGATTAGAAATGGCAGCTATATCTGCAGATCTATATAGAGATGGAAGAGACGATCTAGCATTATTCTATTTTTCAAAAGGAGCTAACTATGCAACTTTGAACACTACTAATAGTATTACTTCTGAATTTATTCCCTGGAATAATAATTCTCATAAAAAAATTATAAAAGGTCTACTTGTTAACACAAAAAATGCAAACACGTTTACAGGAAAACAAGGAAAAGAGAGTATAGATACACTGGCAAAAAATTTGTCAAGAATTCTTACTATTAAAGAGTCTAAAAATCAAAAAGGAACTAGTGAGACTGTAAAAATAAAGGATTTAATATTCGCTTCTACTGGAGTTATTGGAGAAGAATTTCCTGTTGAAAAAATTAGAGAGAGATTACCTGACTTAGTCGATAGATTAAGAGATGTGCACAATAAAATGTATTGGATAAAAATTGCTTCAGCAATTATGACAACTGACACTAAACCGAAGTTGGCTTATGAGGAAATTATTATTGGCGATGAACTTATAAAAATTTCAGGTATTGCAAAAGGATCTGGTATGATAGCTCCAAATTTAGCAACAATGCTTTCATTTATTTTTACAAATGCTGATATTAATTCTAACTTATTAAAGACACTTTTAAAAAGAGCAGTTGCAAATTCTTTTAATGCAATTACTGTAGATAGTGATCAGTCAACTAATGACATGGTTTCTATTTTTTCTACCAGAGCTGTCAAAATTGGGCAAAATATATCTCTGAACGATAAAGCTGTTCAAAAGTTTGAAATGGCATTGAAAAAATTATGCTTAAATCTTGCAAAACAAATAGTTGTAGATGGAGAAGGAGCCAAAAAATTTTTAACAATTAACGTTATTAATGCGAAATCTTTAGGTAGTGCAAAAAATATTGCTTTTTCAATCGCAAATTCACCATTAGTTAAAACAGCAGTTGCTGGAGAGGATCCAAATTGGGGAAGAATAGCTATGGGTATAGGAAAATCAGGAGAGATAGTTGATCAAAAAAAACTAAAAATTAAAATTGGAAATTTTCTAGTCGCAGAAAATGGAAAAATTTCTGAAAATTATGATGAGCAGAAATTAAAAGAATACATGCAGTGGGACTCAATCGAAATTGAAATTAACTTAAAACTTGGAAGTGATGCTTTCAAATGTTATACATGTGATTTTACTCATGATTACATAGATATTAATGCTGATTATAGAAATTAGATGATAAAATATAATTTAAAATGTCAAAAAGATCATGAATTTGAAAGTTGGTTTTCTAGCTCAGAAGAGTTTGAGAAACTAAACAAAAAAAAAATGCTTGAATGTATATACTGCTCATCCAAAAAAATAAAAAAATCAATAATGGCCCCAATGATTTCCAATTTAAAAAGCAAGAAAGAAAAAATTGTAACTATTAAAGAAGATTTAAAAAATGAAAGGAATAGACTTTTACAAATAAGAAAATACATAGAAAAAAATTTTGAGTATGTCGGAAAAAATTTCAGCAAAAAAGTTAGGGAAATTTATTATGATAAAAAAAATAAAAAAGCTATTTATGGCACAGCAACTCCTCAGGAAAGAGAAGAATTAGCTGATGAGGGTGTAGACTTATTATCAGTGCCTTGGATTGAAAAAGATAATTAAATTTTTAAACTACTAATTATATAATTTACCGATAGATCATCAGATTTTTTCCATTTTTTCAATAACGGATTAAATGTTAAACCTTTAATATCTATAGTAGAAAATTTTTCATTATTTAACATTTTTTCAAGTTCTTCTGGTTTAATAAATTTATTCCAGTCATGTGTTCCAATAGGCAACCATCTCAAAATATACTCAGCTCCAATAATTGCTTTCAAATAGGAAGTAAAAGATCTATTTAAAGTAGCAGTAAACATTAGGCCATTTTTTTTTAATAATTTATTACAAGATTGAATATATAAATTTACATCACTTACATGTTCAATTATTTCAAGATTAAGAATAATATCGAAATTTTCAAACCGGTCAAAGTTTTCTGGTGAAGCGTTGAGATAATCTATTTTCAGCCCATTTTTTTTAGAGTGTAGTTTTGCAACTTCGATATTTTTTTCAGATGCATCAATACCGGTTACGTTACCCCCTAGTCTAGCCATTGGCTCACTTATAAGACCACCTCCACAACCTATATCCAAGATATTAAATCCATTTAAAAAATTAGCCTTATTTTTTTTTATTCTATAATGATTTTTAATACTTTCCGTTATGTACTCAATTCTTATTGGATTAAACATATGCAAAGGTTTAAATTTTCCATTAACATCCCACCATTCATCAGCTAATCTTGAAAACTTTTGAATTTCTTCTTTATTTATAGTAGTACTCATTTTTAATAATTTTATTTTTTTTTAAATATCTATAATTTATTATATTACATTCTTAAATGGTTAAAAAAGTACTAAAGTTTGGTGGAACATCTGTTGGAACGACTGAAAGAATACGGCATGTTGCAAATATAATTCAAAAAGAAAGCTCCTTAGGCAGTAAAATTATTGTAGTAGTTTCAGCAATGTCAGGTAAAACTAATGAACTTATAAAACTTTCAAAAGAAATTTCAAATGAATTTAATAAAAGAGAACTTGATGTTCTACTTTCGTCTGGAGAACAAGTTACCTGCGCACTTCTTGCTGGTGCTTTAATAAAATTAAGCATTAAAGCAAAGTCCATGTTAAGTTGGCAAATTCCTATAATTACAAAAGGAGAACATACCAATGCTAGAATTATTAATATGCACGTTGAAAAAATAAATAAGTGTTTAGATAATGGTGAGGTTATAATCATACCAGGTTTTCAAGGTATCTCAAAAAATGGAGATGTTACTACAATTGGAAGAGGAGGTTCTGACGCAACAGCAGTTGCAATCGCAAAAATATTTAATGCTGACTCTTGTGAAATTTACACAGATGTGGATGGAGTTTTTTCAACCGATCCTAATAAAATACCAGTGGCGAAAAAAATTGACAAAATTTCTTATGATGAGATGCTAGAACTATCATCTTTGGGTGCAAAAGTGATGCAATCATCTGCTGTTCAAACAGCCATGATGTATGACATCCCTCTTGAGGTGAGGTCAACCTTTACAGAGAGAAAAGGTACTAAAATTTTTAGCCAAGAAAATATTGATTATACAAAAAGTGTAACTGGAGTAGCATATTCAAAAGACGAAGCTAAAATTACTGTTATTGGCGTAGAAGACAGGCCCGGGATTGCCGCAAATATATTTGAGTTATTGAGCAAAGCTCAAATAAACGTTGATATGGTCATCCAAAATATCTCTTCAGATCAAAAAACTACTGACATAACTTTTACAGTTAAAAGAGACGATGTTTCTAAAACTAAACAAATTTTAAAAAATAATAAAGATATAAAATACGTAGCGATAATTCAAAATGATAAAGTTGCTAAAATTTCAATTGTTGGCGCAGGGATGGTCTCGACTCCAGGAGTTACTTATAGAATGTTTAGAGCTTTATCTGATGAAAATATTAATATTTTAGCCATTTCAACTTCAGAGATTAAACTTTCAGTAATCATTGAAGAGAAATATACTTTAAAGGCTATTAAAAAACTGCATACAATTTTTGATTTAGATTAAAATGGAAATTAGACCATATAGAGCTATTAAAAGAAAAATTACTAAAAAAATAAAAGTAGGAACTGTAAGTGTTGGTGGAAATTCAATTATTAGCGTTCAATCAATGACAAATACATTAACCACAGATATTAAAGGGACAATCAGTCAAATTCATGCTTTAGAGGAAGCAGGAGCAGATATAGTTAGAGTTTCTTGTCCAGATGAAGAGTCAACAAAGGCAATAAAAGAAATTGTTAAAGCAGTTTCAATTCCCATTGTAGCCGATATTCATTTTCATTATAAAAGAGCCATTGAAGCAGCAGAAATGGGAGCTAGCTGTCTAAGAATCAATCCAGGAAATATTGGAAACAGCCAAAGAGTACTGGAGGTTATTAAGGCGGCTAAAAACAATAATTGCTCGATTAGAATTGGAGTAAACGCAGGATCCTTAAGTAAAAATTTATTAGAGAAATATAAAGAACCTTGTCCAGAGGCTTTAGTTGAGAGCGCACAAGATAATATTAAACTTCTTGAAGATAATGATTTTTTTAATTTTAAAATAAGCGTAAAATCTTCTGATATATTTTTAACTGTTAAAGCTTATAGATTATTATCAGAAATTTGTGATTATCCTTTGCACCTAGGAGTAACAGAAGCAGGAGGACTATTGACCGGAAGCATAAAATCTTCGATTGGAATTGGTCAACTTTTAATGGAAGGTATTGGAGACACCATAAGAGTTTCTTTGTCATCAGATCCCCTTGATGAAGTAAGAGCTGGTTATGAAATTCTTAAATCTTTAGGTATTCGCTCAAGGGGAGTTAATATTATATCTTGTCCGTCTTGTGCAAGACAAGCCTTTCCAGTTATAGAAACTGTGAAATTATTAGAAAAAAAGTTAGCTCATATAAAAAAACCTATTAACCTCTCAATAATTGGGTGTGTAGTCAACGGACCTGGTGAAGCTGCTCAAACAGAAATTGGTTTGACTGGTGGTGGGCAAGATAATAATCTTTTATATCTTTCAGGCATTCCACACAGCAAGGTTCCAAGTTCTGAAATTATTGAGAAGGTTGTGAAACTTGTAGAAGAAAAAACAAAAGAAATATAATCCAAATGATGGTCCCCATAAATAAAGTGAAAGATATCATAAATAAGCATGATGCTCTAGAAAAAGAATTATCGTCAGGAAATATTGATCCTAAATTTTTTGCAAAAAAGTCTAAAGAATATTCCAGCTTGGGAGGTATAATTAAAATTGCAAGAGAATATCTAAATTTTGAAAGTGAAAAAAAAGATTTAATAAATATGGTTCAAGATAAATCGATTGATAAAGATATAATTGAATTAGCTCAAAAAGATTTAGATGAATTAATCTTAAAAAAAGAAAAATACGAAAACGATCTAAAATTATTTTTATTGCCCAAAGATGAAGATGATAATAAAAATGCGATTGTGGAAATTAGAGCGGGCACTGGTGGATTAGAAGCCTCTCTCTTTTGTGCAGACTTATTTAAAATGTATGAAAAAGTTTGCTCAAAGAAAAAATGGAAATTAGAAATTATAAATATATCAAAAAGTGAAGCAGGTGGATTCAAAGAAGTAATCTTTTTAGTGAATGGAGATGATATATACTCATATTTAAAATATGAGTCCGGAGTACATAGAGTTCAAAGGATACCTGAAACAGAAACTCAAGGGAGAGTACATACATCAGCAGCAACCGTAGCGGTATTACCTGAAGCAGAGGAAGTGGACATTCAAATAAAGGAGTCTGATTTAAGAATTGATGTGTTTAGAGCCGGTGGACCAGGAGGTCAATCTGTCAACACAACTGATAGTGCAGTTAGAATTACTCACATTCCAAGCAACGTTGTTGTAAGTCAACAGGATGAAAAATCTCAACACAAGAATAAAGCTAAAGCGTTAAAGATTTTAAGGTCCAGAGTATATGAGGCAGAAAAAAGAAAAAAAGATCAAGAAAGATCTAGTAGTAGAAGAAGTCAAATTGGATCAGGTGATAGATCGGAAAGAATAAGAACTTATAATTTCCCCCAAGGAAGAGTGACAGATCATCGAATTAACCTAACTCTTCATAAATTAGACGAATTTTTAAGCGGAGAGATACATGAGGAAATGAATCAAGAGCTTAGATTAAAAGAACAGAGTTTAAAACTTAAAAATTTAAATTCATGAATACTTTAGAGGCAATAAAATTTGGTTCGAATTTACTCAAAGAAAAAAAAATTCAATCTTATATTTTAGATTCAGAGTTATTACTCTCAAAAACATTAAACAAATCAAGAGAGAAAATTTTGACTAATCTAGATGTGGGGATTAAAAAAAAAAATTTTAATATTTTTAAAGATTATTTAATAAGAAGATCTAAAAATGAACCAATAGCTTATATATTTGGAGAAAAAGAATTTTGGAGTAAAAGTTTCAATGTAAATAAGCATACTTTAATTCCAAGACCTGAAACTGAGTTGCTGGTTGATGAATTATTAAAAATATTTAAAGGCAAAAAAATATCAATTTTAGATATTGGCACCGGTTCAGGTTGTATTATTGTAAGTTTATTAAGTGATCTAGGACAATCCATTGGAACAGGTGTTGACGTTTCCAAAAGCGCAATTTTAATGGCAAAAAAAAATGCAAAGAAGTATAAATTAACCAATAGAATTAAATTTTTAACTAAGTCTTTTGAAAATATATTTGATAAAAAATTTGATCTAATTGTATCTAATCCACCGTATATAGAGCGAAATGCTATTAAAAATTTAAGTGAAGACATAAAAAAATACGAACCTAGAATGGCACTAGATGGTGGAAATGATGGGCTTGACCTTATTAAAAAAGTTATCTAC
>Ga0209631_10007667_pt1 | contig 10729 bp, 15 predicted proteins | sample COG_08_FD_184752 | JGI IMG/M metagenome (GOLD analysis project Ga0209631, IMG submission 184752) | Pelagic Microbial community sample from North Sea - COGITO 998_met_08 (SPAdes) (version 2) | ecosystem: Environmental > Aquatic > Marine > Neritic zone/Coastal water | place: Helgoland, sampling...
TAAGGCTACTGGGGCGGTAAAAACATCCGCAAGCATCGATCTTCTTGGCGTTAAGTGTCCATTCAATTACGTCAAAACAAAAATCAAATTGGAAACGATGGCTTCGGGAAGCGTGTTGGAAGTATTATTGGATGATGGAGAGCCTAGCGAAAATGTACCCAAGAGCATTAAAAACGATGGGCATAAGGTCATCTCTCTCGTTGAAGAGCAAGGGCATTACAAACTGACCATCGAAAAGGCGTAAGAGTTAATGCTCACCAGTATGACCGGGTTCGGCCGGGCCGAATGTCAAGAAGGAGATTACACTTACCAGGCAGAAATTCGGTCGGTCAATAATCGTTTCATCGAAATCAACACCCGACTTCCAAAGGCCTATGTCGATCTAGAGCAGCCTTTAAAAAAACTCATTAAATCACACTGCGCTAGAGGCTCTATTAACCTCACCATCAGCCTTGCAAACTCGAACGAAGGATCCGGTGAATGGGATGTTAAGCCAAACTTGTCACTTGCGACTCAATATATCGAAGCCTTGAATCAAATTCGAGATTCATTAGGACTGCAAGGAGAAATCGACCTAAAATCTGTAGTCGGCTTGCGAGATATAATTAAAATTGAGCCCGTTGCCCTTGATCCTGCAAAAAAAGACATGATACTCAATATCACAACAGAAGCCTTGGTCTCTTTGCAAAAAATGCGTTCAGAAGAAGGCGAAAATCTACAAACAGATCTGACCGAACGTATTGACGCTATAGAAAGTCACGCGGCGGAAATTGAATCGCGACATCCAGAAGTCATAAAGGAGTATCAAGAAAAACTTAATGAAAGAATAAAGGCTTTGAATGAAGGAATTGGCCTCGATGAAGCACGACTCTTCCAAGAGGTTGCCGTTCTAGCTGATCGTAGTGATATCACTGAAGAAATGATCCGTTTGAAAAGTCATTTGAATCAATTTAGAAATTTTTTCAACGCAAAAGAACCCATTGGCCGCAAGCTGGAATTTATAACCCAGGAAATCAACCGGGAAGTCAACACCACAGGCTCAAAGTCCAGCGATGTCATAATTTCCAATCGAGTCATTGAAATGAAAAGTGCGCTTGAGAAAATCCGAGAGCAAGTACAAAATATCGAATAAGCTACATTGCTTCGCGAATCTTACAATGATAACAAGCACAGGATGAATGGTAAATGACGCAAAAGGGCCTATCCATAATAATTTCTGCCCCTTCTGGAACAGGAAAGACAACTACATGTAAGCGTTTGATACAAAGAATGCCCAACCTTAGGATCGCTACATCGCACACCACGAGAAAAATCCGTGATGGAGAAACCGGTGGAGTCGATTATTTCTTTATCTCAAGAAAAGAATTCGAAACTAAAAGAGATAACAAAGACTTTCTCGAATGGGCTCAAGTACATACCGAATATTATGGGACATCTTTCGAGTCCATAGAAAAACCTCAGCAAGAAGGCTTTGATATTTTATTAGAACTCGATGTTCAGGGAGTGGATTCTCTGCGCAACATGAAATTCAATGGTGCTTATATCCTCATCCTCCCCCCTTCAATAAAGGAGATGATGAATCGCCTCAGAAAAAGAGGCACTGAAACCGAAGAGAGCATTGAAATACGCGTCAACACAGGTAAAGAAGAAATTAAAAATTACAAGAAATACGATTACGTCATCACAAATTTTGACGTGGAAGAAACGGTGGAATCCATTCTTGCAATTGTCCAATCAGAAAAGTCACGGGTTTCCCACTACATCCCAACCTCGGATGACATCAAAGAATTGTTAGGTTGAAAAGTTATGACCGAAATCAATCTGATGGAACTCGTATGCGAAAAAGTTAAAAGCCTTAAAGCCTACCATGTCGAAACAGTAGAAGAAGGCATAAAGCTACACGCTAATGAGAACCCCTACCCGCCTTCCCCAGAACTATTAAAAAAAATTTTGGATCGTTTTGAAAAACTGGATTTAAACCGATATCCCGATCCTGATTGCAAAGCATTAAAAGAAGGGATTTCAACTCGCATTGGGGTACCCACAAATCAACTTGTGATTGGAAACGGATCCGATGAGTTGATTCAAAGTTTGATGCAGGTCTTTTGCAATGAAGGTGACACCATCGCCTTCCCTGATCCTACCTTTGCTATGTACGCTATCACTGCAAAGGGCATGGGACTGAACGTCCATGCTTTTCCTCTTAACGATAATTGGGATTTTGAAGCAGCGCCCCTTATTGAAAAGCTAATTGCAAGTCATGCCCGTATTGTATTTATAAGCTACCCCAACAACCCAACAGGAAACTGTTTTTCTCGAACTGAAATTCAAAAACTCATAGAAAATTTTGAAGGAATAGTGGTACTCGATGAAGCTTATTATGATTTTTCCGGGCAGACCTTTCTTAGCCAAATGAAAGACCACAACAATCTGGTTATTTTAAGAAGTTTATCCAAAATCGGTCTGGCGGGATTGAGGGTCGGTTATGGAATTTATCCCAGCATCCTAGTGGATGAAATCAATAAAGTTCGCCTTCCATATAATTCAAATTCAATTTCACAAATAGCCGCAACGGAGTTAATCAATAATTTTCATACAGTGCAAAAACAAATCGATTCTATTAAGGAAGAGCGAATCCGGTTAATCGGTGAATTAGCGAAAATCAATCCCATTACAGTCTTTCCCTCAGACGCAAATTTCATTTTGTTTCAGGCTTCTCAAAACGGAGAATCTATTTTTAGAAATTTGATGAAAAACGGTGTTCTGGTAAGAAACCTGGGAGCACACTTCAGGCTAAAAAATTGTATGCGTGTTACAATAGGAACAAAAGCTGAAAATGATCAATTTCTGGATCAGTTGACCAAAGCGATTCAACAGTTAGAGACTAATTAAATAAATATGCGCACAACCCTCATCTCATGCTTCTGGGGTTTATTAGCACTCATCTGGATTATTTTGGGTCTGCTTTACTTCCAGGCTTCGCGCCCCATGAGTGGTGACACCCAGCTCCAGGTTTTTAATGTCATACCTGGAATGACATTAAAAAAGGTCTCGCAGGAACTTTCCCGTCAAAATCTCATCCGCAGTGCCATTGCCTTCCAAGCTATTGCCTTGATTCAAGACAAACAAAAATTAATTATGATTGGGGAATATAATGTTTCACCCTCCATGCTTCCTGCAGATATATTGCAAAGAATCACATCGGGTAAAACAGTTCTATACCCCGTCACCATCCCCGAAGGATACCGCATCACAGAAATAGCCAACCTATTGGAAAAACAAGATCTCGCTGATAAAGATACTTTCCTACAACAAACAAAAAATATGGAGCTGGTAACAGGAATTTCTGCTGACTCTCTTGAGGGCTACCTTTTTCCAGAAACCTATCATTTCGGGAAATTTACTGCCGAAAAAACTATTGTAAAAAAAATGGTCGAGACATTTAAGGAACGAGCCTTGAAAAAAGAATTTCTTAAACGCGCTAGAGAAATAGGGTTTACTTATCACGAAATCATAACACTCGCTTCGCTAATCGAAAAAGAAACGGGAAAAGATTCCGAACGCAAACAAATATCCTCTGTTTTCCATAACCGCTTGAAAAAGAATATGAGACTGCAGACCGATCCGACGGTAATCTATGCAATAGAAAACTTTGATGGCAATATCAGAAAGCGCGACCTTAAAATCGATTCTCCCTATAACACTTATCGCTACAAAGGCCTGCCGCCAGGTCCTATTGCTAGCCCCGGTCTCAAATCCATTGTTGCCTCACTTTATCCAGCAAAAACTTCAAACTTGTATTTCGTTTCACGTCAAGATGGGAGTCATCAATTTTCAGCAACGCTCAATGAGCATAACCGAGCCGTACAGAAATACCAGTTGCGAAGAGTCCGCCATTAGCGACACCTTATATTTAAACGAACCTTTCTCTTTTCTATATTTGCTTCATCATTTATGATTTGGATCAGCAAACGCGAATACTCTTCTGTCAGCTGATTGAAATTTTGAGCCAATATATTATTAGCTCCATCGAGCATAGCAGCAACTTCCTCTCAACTCATTTCTTCACAGTTCGGCTTCATAGTTCTTCTCCTTCCAACTACAAACGACGCTTAATACCCACTGAGAGCCCCATCTAAAGTTAGTTGAATATTTAATAATAATACTGTAATATAAAATAATTAAATATATTTAAAAAATAAAATTATTAAAATGACTAATAATTTAAATAAAAGATTAATTTTTGCAAGAAAATTAAAGGGTTTTAAGCAAAAAGAATTAGCCAATATTTTAAAAGTATCCTTGCCTACGATGAACCATTATGAAAGTGGTAAGCGCGCTCCAAATTCCGAGTTGCTGTCTCAAATCGTAAAAGTTTTGGAATGTGATCCTGGTTGGTTGCTCACCGGCGAAGGGCAAGCGGAGAAAAAAGAAACCAATTCAAATGAACCGACATCATCGTCTACTCTAAATGATTTCGTTCTAGTACCCCGATACAATATTGAAACTTCAGCGGGTGGGGGGTCTATCATTCATTCAGAGCAAATTGTCGACCACCTTGCCTTTAAAACGTGCTGGGTCAGCAAAGAACTTGGGGCCGATCCTAAAAACTTGCTACTCATTCACTCTATTGGCGACTCCATGGAGCCGACATTACGCGCAGGAGACCTGTTACTGGTAGACCGCAACAAAGCCCGAATGAAAGGCGATGGAATCTATCTGATCAACTTCGATGATGGATTAATGGTTAAACGACTGGAGTGGATGATGGACAGCACAGTGGTTATTCGTGGAGACAATACCAGCGTTTCCAGAGAACAGAAACTTACTGCCGTTGAGATGGAAAAGCTTCACTTGCTCGGCCGTGTGGTCTGGGTGGGTGGCAAAGTATAATGACTAATTTCTGGGTTTATCCTGTAGAAATAGAACAAGGTTACGTACCAATATATTATAAGGCACCGCAATATTCCTTTTTGTCCCCTCCTTTACTACAACACCATTTATGGCTTCAATTTCGGTAACCTTTCCAGCTCGCAGATCTTGCAACATTGAAGACTCATGTTCATAGGTACTGGGCAATAACTTCCCATAAAATTCCTCAAGATAATCCTGTTCGCTCTTCCAGTGAGTTTCATAACCCATAGCTCGCATCACCGCAAAAACTTCATCAACGATGCCTTCCATTATCTCTCGAGTGCTTTCTTTTTTCCCAAGCAGCCCGTACGGAACTTCCAATAAGGCACCCAGAGCATTGAGAGGACAGTTGTAAAGCATTTTCGCCCATAGGTCTCTGGCAATATGCCTTGTCACCGCACAGGGAAGACCACCCTCTTCAAAAGCCTTGGCAAGAGGCTCAAGACATTCCAGATCTCCACCAAAAAGCGAACCCAAATGAACTGGCTGCGCGTGAACGGTAACATCAACTCTATTTTTTTTTGGGCGAATGAATCCGGTGATCACCCGCGCGTTAAAAATATTCTGAAAATATTCTGAAAATATTTCCGCATTACCCCAGCCGTTTTGACAAAGTACAATTCTTGAAGTATTAGAAAGCCACTCCTGCAATTGTCGTCCTGCATTTTCAGTATCAAAGGATTTCACACAGACCAAAACAAAATCAAATTCTTCGTCTTGAGCGGGACCGTGAAAAATCTCAAATGAATCAGAGTGAAACTCACCAAAAATCCCAATCCGGTACAATCCATTTTTTTCAAGCTCGGTATCCTCTCTCCCAAGCAAACTAACACGGCAACCCGATTGCATAAGAAAGCTGGCCAGCCCAAGCCCTACTGCCCCTGCCCCCACAACTAAAACTTTTAACATATCAGGACTTTCTATCATATGAAGCCATAAAACTGGCGACACTAAAGATCACAAAACCGCACCCCATAAAACTAAATTAGCATATTCTCTACAACGCAACCAAACAAGCGTTTGATTCATCTATAAAAGAACGATAAGATGACTCCACATAATTTGATCTCTCATACCATACGGAATGAGTTAAGGAGGCAAACATGAATATGGAAAATCATCAACAATCCCAATTCAATCATGAAGAATGGATAAATCGTTTATTTCGGTTTATTGAAACAGCCCGACAATTTTCTATTGCGTTTGCACAAGCCTTCAAAACCCTTTTTCAAAAAGGCCTGACTGAAGCCTGGAAAGAAATTCGAGCCGCAGCTAAAAAACTTTCGCTGGGTGATTTCATTTTCACAGGCACTCTGACATCGATTGCAGTATTTGGAGGTATAATTCTGCTCGCAGGAATCAGTTTATTGAGTTACCAATCTCTCTTATGGTTGCAAAGCGGTGTGTGGACAGAGTATCCCGTGCTAACTGTTTTCAACTTCCTATTTGAAAACACACCTCTGCATCAATGGATAATTAATCCTGAGTCATGGATTGGAATGCAAAAACTGCTTTTATGGGTTTTAGAATCCATTCCCGTATCACTTGCATTAATAGTTCCAGGATTTTCAATAACCATTATGGCTGGCGGCATTTTAATAGCGGCTTTGGTCTTTCGATTTTACCAATTCAAAAAATGCGATGACTGAAGATTCACAAGCCCTCAAAAAAAAGCTGGAAGGCTCCAAAAAATATCTCCAGAATGCAGATCTCAAAGGAGCCGACCTTGCAGGGGTCGACATGAAAGGTGCACTGCTAAGCGGTGCCGATCTTCGCGGTGCCAATCTGTCTAAAGCATTTTTTGGCGATGCAATTCTTGCCAAAGCCAATCTAGCTGAAGCCAATCTAGAAGAAACTAATATAAACAGTGCAGACCTGAACAAAGTAAATCTAAAAGGCGCAAATATGCGTGCGCTTTATGCCCGATTAGCAGATTTGAGAGGGGCCAATCTAAGCAATGCAGATCTCACTAAAGCAAACCTTCGCCAATGCTCCATGTTTAAAGTCTGGATGAGAAACTCTGACCTTACCGGTGCCAATTTGCAAAATATAAAAGGTGCACAATCGCAAATGCAAGACTCGAAATTTTGCGGTGCAAAAATGGAAGGGGCCGAACTTTCAGGAGCCAGGCTAGATGGAGCCGATATGGAGGGAGCCGGGTTACAAGTGGCAAACCTGAGCAGAGCCGTCCTAAAAAATACCAATTTTAAAGGGGCCGATTTAAAAGGGGCCAACCTAAGGTACGTTACCGGGTTAACAAAAGAACAAATGGAATCCACACTCATTGACAGAAAAACACTTCTACCTCATTACCTAAAGATAAAATGGATAACCGAAACCGAATTTGAGTGCCACGATTCTGAAGATAAGCCGCATTATTAAAAACTACATTTCGTTTCGCTTGTCAATTTCTCCCAGCAACTCATCCACCGTACGAACATTCACAAGGTCTCGATAACTCGATACCATGCCAATGATATTAATACTTAAGGGAAACGGTTCATCCCGATCGCGCAAAATTATAGTGCCCGTAATATCCTGCTCATTAAATTCAACCAGGTTTTCCGAAGAAACAGGCAATGAAACCTGTTCCACTTCAATAGAAAAAGAATATTGTTTTTCCAAATACTTTTTCAACTCGTCCCCTTCCTCTTGAGACAAAAGATAGTTTGCCCGCCGCTCAACCCATAGCTTGGCCTTACTTGTCTCAGGCAAGTTATGATAATCTTCGATCAAACTTTCAAAAGGCAGCAAAGGTTCATCCCTCAAATAACAAACCCAGTCGACTTTAACAAAGTTATCAGGGTTCTGCCCAGATAAAAGCCTGGAAGAATCAATCAAAGAGAATGCGCGAAACAGTTTCAAACAGTATTCCTTCCCAACAAAACGGACTATTTAATATGACTCGTTAATTATAAAGAGTATGATTATATTTACACAATATTAATCTGCAAAAATGAATTTCCACGGACAACTAATGACTAACGAAAGAAAAATAATTAAGTTCGGTGCTGCAACCGGATTTACAGTGGTGCTGGAGTTTCCTAATGATGCCGAAATGACGGATTACCGCAATAAAATTGAAAATGCCGGTTTGAAATGCGAAATTCTCGCCGATTTCAACCTGAATTTTGATCAGGCCGATTTGTTCATGGACATGAGAAGCACGGAATGCAGAGAGCAGTTCGACATTGATGACTGGGTATAGCCGAATATTAATTCTCTTTCCTATCTGACCGCAAGACTTCCAAGCGTTCAGACAAAGTTTGCCCCCCTTCTTTTCTGTTTTGTAAAAAGCGAGTGAACCAGTCCAACCCCTTTCCCAGTTGCGGATCCATTTTTATGGCTTTGGTATAGTCTTCCAACGCCAAGTCATAGAGCCCCATGCGATCTTCTAAAATCCCTCTATTGGCAAACGACACTGCAGAATTTGGATCGAGAGATAAAACTTCGTTGAACGCGTCAAGGGCTTGCTGATCTTTGCCTAACTGCATGAGAGTTCTTGCCCGTCCCCTTTTAGCGTGAATAAAATTGGGATTTTCCAACACAGCGGTATTATAAAATTTAAGCGCCTCCTCAAATTTTCCGTCTGTGTAGAGCCCAATTGCTTTTGTAAAGGAGGGGCGTTGTTGTGAAGGTGTGGAGCTTTTGAAAACAGCCCAGCTGAGGGAAAGAAATATCATGCCGATACCGCAAAATCGGATAACGCGATACATTTTATCCGTTTCCATGACAGCTAAATTTATTGAGAGTATTTCCAATGAGCGAGCCGGACATCGCTCAAACGCTGGATAAGTCTATCGATAGAACCCTCGTCAAACTTATCATTGTCGAATACAGCGTTCACAAAGTCCGCAACAACACCCGATTGGGCTTCACCAAAAGAAGGTACTTTCTTACCAACAAAGTCATAGGTAGATTCATCTGAAGTGTAGAACCGGAAAAAGGTGGTGAGATATAAAATCATACTGTTACGTGCGATATGACTAGGCTTGCCATTTTTGCTAATACTGGAAACAGGAAACTGCATGCCCGCAATTCTCCTACGGGAATCTAGATTGTGTTTGGCAACTTCAAACTTTGAGGCTTGAAAGCAGGCGGAAAGAACAGAGCTCTCGAGATTTCCATAAGGAAATTCATTATCCCCTTGACGAAGACGTTTCATTTTATCCATCGCCTTCTTGCCTTTTGGGGAATAGCAAAACCGGGCTCGCCATGACCTGAACTCTTTCACCGTTCTAATCATCATTCCCTCTAATTTTGGACAGCAGGATCGAGTTGCAAGTTTTGTTCTGCAACGTAGGTTTGATACCCCTTTTGATGAATCAGGACATGGTACCAAGGTTCATCTTTCGGTGGCCTGCTTTTAGCCACCTCATTATACCATTCATCAGTCGACTTAAATTCTAAGTCAACTCCAAGAATAATACCTCGATAATCGAACAGTTTGTGGTGGATCAATTGACCGACACAAAATTTTGCTTTTGACGGTTTGCTCATTCTTCACCTGAAGTTTGAATATTTTTAGGCTGGTTTACTAGACAAGTTTACACTCATAGGTATCTTCGGAGGTCCATTTGACTTCAATATAATCTGGAACCTTTGTCTCACTATCAATCACAGAAGACTGAAGCTCCTCTGCAGAAATATTTTTGACCGAACTTAAGTCCACCCCATGAAACTTGGTTTCAATGAGTTCGGCACCTGAAAAATCACAGTCAATAATATGCGCTCCCCTAAAGTCCGCATCTCCTAATTTAGTGTTCACAAAACAAGCAGACTTCAAGCGGGCATGCTTAAAATTTGCCTCGCTTAAATTTGCGTTTGTGAAATCAACATCGGTGCAATCCGTTTCCATCATGTCCGTTCCCGAAGCATCTGCGCCTTGCATTTTAGCACCGACCAGCACTCCCTTTTTCAGATTGGCACCTCTACTAAAATAACCTTCTCGTTGGTATCTGCCGGTTAGTTTGGCTTCACTTAAATCGGCACCTGTTAAGTCGACACCAGGAAGATTGGCCTCTACAAGTTTGGCTCGAGTAAGATCGGCTTTCCTCATATCTGCATCGGAAAGATTGATGCCCGTCATATCCGCATCATTAAAATTCGATTCTTGCAGTTTAGTTCTGGTCAAATTTGCCTTAAGCAAGTTAGCACCTGAAAGATTGGCCCCAGAAAAATCTGCTCGCATCGCTTTAACGGAAAACAAATTGGCCCCAACCATAGATATTCCTTTTAGATTAGTACCCGTCAAAATAGCAGAAATCAGATTTGCTTTGTCCAAATTCAAACCAGAAAGATCCAAACCTTTGAGATCAGCATCTACAAGATTATTTATTGAGCTAGCGACTTTATCTCTATCCCAAGTTGTCATTTAGAACCTGTCGTTAAATTTTTAAAATCGCTGTTAAGCATTGGCATATGGGCTATTAATCTATTCATGTGAAACGCTAAAGTCAAATGGTTATCGAATTTTTTTAGATATGAGTTAAACCGTCTCAGAAGTAATTAAAAGGTGACTAGACCCCACTATTTATACCAGATTTAGGAATTCAGTTTTCATAATTCATAATTGTATTGGGAATCTGTATTGTTTCAGGCGCTGGCGGTCGATACCCCAGACTCGTATAAGGAATGTGAGTGGCTATTTAATAATCCGAATCCAAAAGCACAGATTAAATAACTGAAACAATAGGTTAAACACTATATGGGCTGATTATCTATCCAGCCCTCACCCATCTCCACCAGTTCCTAAGGAAGGATAGATTTTTGCTTCTATAAATGTTAAATACAATACTCCAAATTATAAGACTTA
>Ga0209631_10007682_pt1 | contig 10713 bp, 6 predicted proteins | sample COG_08_FD_184752 | JGI IMG/M metagenome (GOLD analysis project Ga0209631, IMG submission 184752) | Pelagic Microbial community sample from North Sea - COGITO 998_met_08 (SPAdes) (version 2) | ecosystem: Environmental > Aquatic > Marine > Neritic zone/Coastal water | place: Helgoland, sampling...
GGGGGTGGGAGCCGCCGGCATCTCCTCCTCCCTCGCGGCTTCCTCCTCGGCCTCCTCCTCCTCCTCCTCCTCCTCCTCCTCGCTGTCGGACGCCTCCTCCTCCTCCTCTTCCTCGTCGGACTCCGCCGCCTCCTCCTTCTTCTTCGGGGCGGCCTTCTTCTTGGCGCCGCCTTCGACAGCCTTCTCCAGCTTCTTGAGCAGCGCGGCCTGCCTCGCGGCCAGCGCGTTGAGCTCAGCCTTGATACCCTTGACGTCGTCCGGGAGCTTGCCAGACGAAACCTTGGACCTCTTGGAGGCGGCCTTGTCCTTCTTGGCGGCGACCCTGTCGCGCTTCTTGGCAGCCTTCTCGCGCTTGGCGTCCGCAGCCTCTGTGGTTTTCGAATACGAGTTGGGTTGGGAGATTGTCAGAGACGCGTCGAGGTGGGTATCGAGTTGGGTCGGGCGGTTGGTCGGGCGAGACGATCACATCATAACATCGATGGAAAAAGGTGGGCACTCACCCTTGAGGTTCTTGTTGCCGGACGGCGCGGGCTTTATGAGCCAGTCGAAGATGCGTTTCTCCTTGGCCTCCTTCTTGCCATCCTCGCCGGACCCGCGGGGCAGGTCGAAGAGGTCCAGCAGCGCGTTCAGGGTGGTGGCGAACGCTCGTTTAAGGATGTCCTCCGCGCGGGACTTGGCCTTTTCGTCGCCCTCGGGCAGGCCGGAGAAGGCGCGGATGTTCTTCTTGATGATCGTCGCCTTGCCGGGGGTGCCGAACATGATGCGGTGGACCGTCTTGAGGAACTCATCGTCGGACCTGAACTTGCCGAGCGCGAACTCGACTGTGGAATCGTCGAGGAGTGGGAGGGTCAGCGAACGGGATCCAAGTCGGATCGATCAAAAGCAATCGAGATTTTGAAAAGTGAGTTACGCACCGTTGGGGATGTCGCCGACCTTGGTGCCGGCACCCTCGGGGATGACGAACTCCTTCTTGGTGGGCGAGGCGATCGAGTAGACCTCGACGGTCGCCTTACGTTCGCGCTTCTCGCGGGGTTCCTCCGCCATCTTGCGTGCGATTCAATGGAGTCGGGCCTGATGCTGCTTTTCGGTTTGAACCCCGACCAGACAGACCAAAACTCGACGGCACACGCGGGTCTTCCAGTGTCCAGCCAGGGCGGTGAACAGTTTCGTCGTGCACTCGCATCTCGTCAATCAACTCGTGCAACTCTTACAGTAAATGAATGCTAGTCTTTACGGTTACCCCTTCCCAACCCCTCGGTGCGCAGCTCAGCCTGCAAGGGGTCCATCTCGTCCCCGTCCCCGTCGTACGCGTCGTAGTCACCGTACGGATCATCCGGCTTGAGCCACGCCAAGTCCAAATTTTCTCCGCCAGACGCATCAGCGCTCGTCTCCCGCGCCCTGTCCCTACTTCGCTCCCGCCGCGCACGTTCCCACTTGTCCTTGACATCCTGACGCCGTCTCGGTACCGGGGCATCGTCCGCGTCGTCCTCGTCCTCGGAGTCCCCAATCTCCACGACGCCGGCGACGTGATGCGACCGCTGCTTGGTGGGCATCTGCGCGGCGAGCCTCGCCTGTTTCTTAGCCGTCACCTGGTGCCGGAGCTGCGCGCACACGTCAAAGACGCGCCACTCGGGAACCTTGGACCGTCGACAGCACGCCTCCAGGAACGCCAGCGTCACCTTGCTGACCCGCACGTCGTACAGCTTGATGTCGTCGAAGATTTCCAGCGCGGTGTTCACGTCGCCCTCGTGGCAGCACGCCTCGCACAACACCTCAAACGCCTCGCGTCTCGCGCCGCCATCCTCCGCGTTGGCCTCCGCGCCGTGCACCCGCGTGGGCTTCAACGCGGCGCGGCCCCCCGGGGCGCGGTAGAGCTTGAGCGCGAATTTGAGCTCGCCGCTTCGCGCGGCGGCGGCGATGAGCGAACGAACGGCTCCGGGCGATAGCACCTCCTCGGGCGGTACCTTGCCCCTCTTGACCACCGCGGCGGTCTTGGCGGCGACCTCGCCCTTGAGCGGGCACGCGGGTCCGAGCGCGACTGGCTCGTCGTTCGCCAGGCTCCAGTCGCCGACCGCGTCCCAGCTGGACTGATGATCCTCCATGGACGCAATCTCCTGTTCCACCGTCATCCCGGGCGGGCCCAAACCTTTTTGATCATCCTCGTCCTCGTCCCACGCGTTGGTCTCGCCCTCACCCTCCGCGGCGACGCCCGTCATCGCGGCGCGTTCGAACGCCTCGATCGCGCGCCGGAGCATCTCGCGCGCCTCCCCCGAGTCGACCGCCACCGCCGCGCGGCACAGCGCCTGGGTCAGCGCGCTGCACGTGGGTCGGTCCGGGCGATACCCCAAACGGTTCATCCGCTGGTGCAGCGTCCACGCCCACTGCACTTGGCCCTCGGTGGCGCACACCTGCACGAGGGCCCTGTACGTCGGCGCGGACGGTGAGTACCCGCGAACGTCCATCCAGGACAGGATACGGAGCGCGCGCTCGGCGTAGGACGCGCGGCAGAGGGCGCGAACCACCCCTTCGAGCGTCGTGCGCTCAAACTTTCCGCGGCGGCGCGCGATCGCCTTGACCTCGTCGAGCATGTCGTCGATCCGCCCAGCCTCGGAGACGACGCGCACGAGCGCGTTCTGGCACCTGTCGTTGGGCACCACCCCCCTGTCGCTCATCTCGGATAACAGGGCGTACGCGAGCTCGGCGGGATCGATCGACTCGTCGCCAACCTTCTCGGCATCCTCGGCGGCGAAGAGTCGACACGCGTTGAGCAGGCAGCCGAAGGTCACCACCGTCGGTGAAACCCCGGCGGCTTTCATCTTCCCGAACGTCTCGAACGCGGCGTTCGGGTCCCCTCCCTTGCTCTGCGCGTCGATGAGCGCGGTGTAGATGAACTCGTTCGCGGGTCCGACGGTGTCGTCGGCTTCCGCCTCGGCGAAGACCTTCGCCGCCGCCGCCGCGCCCTTACCTTCGGGGGCGGCTCGCGACGCCGACGCCATCAGGGACACGTACGTTCGCTCCGACCTCGGCACGCCCGCCGCGATCATGTCCGTCAGCAGGTGGGACGCGCGCGTGGATTTGTTGGACGCGACGCACGCGGCGATGAGGGTGTTGTAGGTGATCGTGTCCGGAGCGTTGGACTCGAGAAAGTTGGCGTTGGCGGCGGCGGCGCCCTCCGTTCGCATCTCCTCGTAGAGCGCGAACGCCCTGTCCGCCCTGCCCCGCGCGGCGTACAGCGCGATGGCGGCGTTGCGAACCGCGGTGGTGTTGGACGCATCGGTGGGCGCGCTCTCAAACACCTCGAGCGCCGTCAGTTCCTCGGCGGGGGCGCCCCGGCACGCGGTGAGCGCCGACGCCAGCGTGTACGGCTCCAAGGGGTACCCTTTGTCGCGCATCAGTGCCAGCGCGCCGAGCGCCGCCTCCGCGCGTCCACACCTCGCGCAGACGCTCATGAACGCGCTCCACACCGCCGCGTTGGGAACCTTGGAACCCGGGTGGTTGGATTGGAAGTCCACCAGGTCGTCGACGATGGATTCGGCTCGTTCAACCGCGTCGTCGCCCGACCACGACCCGGATGCCACGCCGCGCGCCAACGTGGTCAGCAAGCTGGACACCGCGTGGTTGTTCGCGCCGACGCCAGCCTCGGACGCGCGTCTGTACACGTCGATCGCCCACCGCACGTTCTCCGCGCTCCGTGCCACGTCATTCGCCGCCGCGGACAACGCCGAGCCGAAGGTTCGATCCGTCGGCTCCAACTCGTCGGCGTCCAGCTCCTCCAGCACAGCCTTCGCGGCCGACAGGTTCCCCGCCCTCGCCGCCGCGGTGATGAGCGAGTTGTACGTGCGCACGTTCGGCGCCACGCCGTGCTTTAACCGCATGGTATCGACCGTCTCACGGGCGCCCGCGTAGTCGCCCATTCGAGCGCACGCGTCGACGTAGGCATTCATGCAAACCTGGTCACACGCGCCCGTCTCGATGGCGCGTCGGAGCGCGTCCTCGGCACTTGCCATGTCCCCGCACTTGCCCGCGGCGGAGATGAGGCCGCTGTAGGCGAAGGCGTCGGGCGCGATGCCGTGGTGTTCGTAAAGGTCAAACGCTGACACCGCGGATGCGTAATCTTTGGCCTGCGCGCACGCTCCGAGGAGGGATGAGAGGAGCCGCGGGTTGGGTGGCAGGGACCTGGCGTAGGCGAGGGCTAGGTCGAGCCTGCGCGCGTCTTTACACGCGGCCAGGAACTGTTTGTGCGCGGGGTTGAGCCTGCGCCCGACCTCCCGCATCAGCCCGCGGTGTCTCTTCCCGGTGCGTCCTCCTCCTCCTCTGGGGGGATCGTCGCCGCCTCGTGTGGCGCCGACCCATCGGTCGTCCGGGGAGTCAGATGGGGCGTTGGATGGGGCGCGCACCGCGGCGACGCATCCTTCGAGGTCCCCGCGGCGCAGCGCGGCGTCGAACGCGTCCATCATGGACGCCGCGACGCGGACATCCTCGGGCGAGAGGCTCCTGAAGTTGCGCAGCGGCGACGACGCGCGCGAGCCGCCCCGCCCCCCTCGACCGCCCCTCGTGCCCCTTCCGTGGGCGCCCCGGCCACCGCGGCCGCGGACGGGAGCGGACGAACGGCCGAGACTCGGCGTTTTGACCGCGTCGTCGTCGTCCACCCCGGCCCCGCGCGGGTCCGCGACCGCCCGAGGGGCGACGTCGCGCTCCCTCGACCCCGGGCCCGGGTGCCCCCCGTTGGAGCCACGCCGCGTTGTTCGCCAATCGCCGCTCCCGGGTGAGGGCGTCACCGCGGCTGTCCACGGCCTCCGGGACGCGCCGCGGGTCACGGACGCGGGCACGCGCGACGGTCGCGCCGTCAACACGCGCACCGCGCCCCCGAACCCTCCGCCCATTCGCCCGGGGTGGCACGCAGCGGCCGCCATGTCGTCGCGAGGATAAAAAGCGCGCTCGTGACTCGTGCACCGCTGGTTTTGTGCAAAAAGTCCTCATCGTATGAGCAAACATCGTACGAGAGCCAGCCAAAAGGCGACTCAGAATCAACGGTCTAAATCTCCCACTCATCAAAAAGGCGGCACACCAACTCTTCACGGCGAGCTCCGAGACTCTCCATTCCTACCGGCGCCGCTCATTGACCTCGAGGATGGAGGAGTACGACGACGAGGGCCTGACGTGCCACACCGCGCCCGGCGTGGTGTTCACCACCATGGACGACCTGAAGGAGCACTACCGCTCCGACTGGCACCGATACAACCTCAAGCGCAAAGTCGCGGGCCTGCCCGTCGTGGGCAACGAGCTCTTCGAGCGCGTCATGCAGCAGGCGGCGGCGGGCAAGAACGGGTCCGGTAAGGTGACGGGCACGTCCCACCTGAAGCGCCCGGAGCAGCTCCCGAGGTCCGTGCAGAAGGCGCAGAGGTTCGAGACGTGGGCGGAGAACCACCAGGATGAGATCGAGGAGGCGCAGGAGTACGCGCGCAGGCTGGCGGCCGGCGAGATCTCCGACGGCGAGGACGCCCAGTTCGAGGACGAGGAGCGCGACGAGGTCGGCGCCCTCGGCGACGAGGGCGACGACGACGACTGGGAGTCCATGGCGTCGGACGAGGCGGAGGAGGTTCTCGCGCGTATGGAGAAGATGGCGATGGAAGACCAGGACGACATGGTGCGACCCGAACCCCGAACGACCCAAGACGGCCACGAGATGCCGCCACGAGAAGCGCCCGAGTTTTTCGCACTAATTTGCACGCGACTGACTCCCCCCTTTATCCCTCCTCCGCCACCCCAACCCCACAGGACTACGATTCCGAGAGCGACGATGACGAAGGGATGCAGCTGGACCTCTCCAACGCCCCGGTTCGCCTCGCGGACAACGGCTACGAGCTCATCATCACCCGCGACGACGGAACCAAGAAGCGCATCGGGCCCAGAGAGCTCCGCCGGTACTACAGGCAGCGGCACAGGCCCGAGGATAACAGGCAGTCCGTGCTCGCGATCAAGGCGGAGAACGCCGAGCGCGGGCTGGTGTCCATGCGCGTGGGCGGCGGCGGAGATAAGCTCGCGAGGTTTGACCAGAACGGGCGCTTCTACGGGGTGCCCGCGCACATCGCGGCGTTGGTGAAGAAGGCGCAAAAGGCGGCGAGGCGGTACGAGGGGAGTCGCATGATCATGGGCGGCAGCGGGAACAAGAAGTTCGACCTCAACGGGCAGAACGTCAAGACCAAGCTGCCCAAGGCTTGCCCGTATTAGTCCCATTGTAACGCGAGTTCGTCTCCGAAGGTGTCATTCGTGTTAAAATCTAGATGAGGTCGAGGGCTCCGTCTTCGAGTAGCCCCTTGATGAACCTGTACCGCACCATGATGATGTCCCCTTGGTCCAGGTCCATGGTGTTGTCCGGATCGTTCGGGTCGAACATCACGTCCCGCCTGTCCTCCCGCACCCTGCAGAACACGTGCTTATCGAGGTTGGGCTCGGGAATCATGTCGTAGTCGGTGTCGTCGTCCTGGATCTGCTGCAGCATGCTCGTGTACTTCTCGGGCATCTGATTCAAGACGCTGCCGAAGTGCTCGTCGAGCATGTTGACGTATTTCTCGGCGTATTCCACCTCCTGCGGGGACAGCTTGCCGAGCTCATCCTTCGCCGTGTGCACCGCGTACTTCTCGATCTTGAACAGCCTGGTGCGGTAGTACGCTCGGATCAAGAACCGGACCCTGTTGAGCTCCGCGTGGTAGATGTGCGCCATGAGGTCGTCCACCCCGCCGCCCGCGCCGCCGCCTCCTCCGCCGCCGGCCGCCGCCGCGGCATCCCTGTTCTGCTGCACCACCAGCTCCTGGTCCTCCACCTTGGCCATCACCTGCGCCAGGAGGTCCGTCTCGAACGGCAGGAGCTCCGGGGCGTTCTTCTCGTTGACGTACGCCCGCTTCAGTCTCGCCACGATGTTGGTGGGATCCTGCTCCATCTGGCTCGCCTCCGCGAGGATATCGGCGATGTCCTCATTCTGGGACGCCTCGGCCATCGTGCCTGCGGCTCCACGCGCGTTCCTCCAGTGCTGGCCGCTCTGCGGATGTTTCTTTGAACTTGAAACCAACTTGCTTGGGGTTTGAGAGGCTCTTGACTGAATCCTCCCGCGCACTTCCCTTCGCACGCGGCCGCTCGAGACTTGGTTTCCGACGTCGTTTGGAATCCAAAAAGGAGAAGATGGATACCAGGGATGCCATGCCGTGGGCCACCCTGGACAGGGCCGGCGAAGGGTACGAGGACGCGGTCAAGGACGAGCCCCTCAGCGACGAGCCAATCGAGAAGCGCACGCTCAAGGAGCTCGTGCTCATGCACCAGAAGGCGACGCTGGAGGCTTTCGGAAAGGATAACTGGATCATGTCGCGCCCGCCCATGCACGAACGGAGCGCGAAGATGAAGATGTCCATCAAGGTGCGACCTCTACCCCGCGTCATTCAACCGCCCCCCGCGATCACGCACCCCAAACGAACCGTCCAACGCAGTAAACCTAACTGGTTCGTCCCGCGATTTCCTCACGCAGATCCGCGACGAGTACCAGGCGGTGCGCAACATGCCCCCGCCCGAGATCCAGCCGTCGAAGAAGAAGAAGAAGCGCGCCGGCGAGGAGGACGAACGCGCACAGACCGGCGCCGCCGCCGCGCCCGGCCCCGCCTCCGCGGACGCCGCAATCCCCGGCATGGACGCCGCGAAGGCTGCCAAGAAGGGCAAGGAGACGGACATCTCCAAGCTCATCGACTCCATAGACGACGTCCCGGCCGCCAAGCCGTTCGGATCCGGCGGCGCCAACGCCATCGTCGAGTTCAAGGGCGAGGCCGGTTCCATCGTCCCAGAGACCAAGAAGCGGTACAACTTCAGCGCGCAGATCATCCCGAGGCTGGCGAGTAAATGGCCCAAGCCCGAGTGGAGGGCGCCTTGGAAGCTCTACCGCGTGATCAGCGGCCACCTCGGCTGGGTGCGTTCCGTGACGGTGGATCCGTCGAACGAGTGGTTCGCGACCGGGTCCGCGGATCGCACGATCAAGATCTGGGACCTCGCGTCCGGGCAGCTCAAGCTGACGCTGACGGGCCACATCGAGCAGGTGATGGGCATCGCGGTGAGCGACAGGCACCCGTACATGTTCAGCTGCGGCCTCGACAAGATGGTCAAGTGCTGGGACCTCGAGTACAACAAGGTGATCCGACACTACCACGGGCACCTCTCCGGCGTGTACTCGCTCGCGTTGCACCCCGCGCTGGACGTGCTCATGACGGGCGGCAGGGACAGCGCGTGCAGGGTGTGGGACATGCGAACCAAGACGCAGGTGTTTTGCCTCTCTGGCCACGACAACACCGTGGGCTCAATCGTGGCCCAGGAGAATAACCCGCAGGTCATCACGGGCTCGTACGACAGCACGGTGAAGCTGTGGGACCTCGCGGCCGGTAAGTGCGCGGAGACGCTGACGTACCACAAGAAGGGCGTGAGGGCGCTCGCGCTGCACCCCAGGGAGTTTACGCTCCTGTCCGCTTCGGCGGATAACATCAAAAAATTCGGTCTCCCGCACGGCAAGTTCATGCACAACATGCTGTCGCAGCAGAAGTCCATCGTGAACTCGTTGAGTGTGAACGAGGACGACGTGGTGGTGAGCGGCGGGGACAACGGGTCGCTGTACTTTTGGGACTACAAGAGCGGGCACAACTTTCAGCAGGCGGCGCCGAAGGTTCAGCCGGGGTCGATGGAGTCGGAGGCTGGCATCTTCGCGTCCACGTTTGACCGCACGGGGACCCGTCTGATCACCGTGGAGGCGGACAAGACGATCAAGATGTGGAAGGAGGACGAGGACGCCACGCCGGAGACGCATCCCAACCTGGAGTTCCACCCGCCGAAGGACGTTCGCAGGTATTAGACCCTCTTAGCCGCATTATCAATCGGTAACATATTCGTCAAACGAGACTTACTTCGCGAACTTTCGGTAAGAGGGGGAGAGATCGTGCACGCGCTGGCACATCCTTAGGCGGCTTCTTCACCGCCGTTGGGTGGTGTCGACGCGATGGGTAACAGCGCGGGGAAAGAGGCGACGGTTCAGGAGAGCGTCGCGGGCGATACGGGTCAGCCGGCGCCACGTGAAGCGGCGACGAGCCGGCCGCCCGCCGCCAACGAGAAGGAAACCGCCGACTCCTCCCACACCCTCCCCGGCGGCCTGCGCCTCGTCGAGGGCGTCGTCGACACGTCGGGGTCCCCGTCGGAGCACGATGTACTCGTGGCATGGATCCGCGACGCGCTCGAGCGCGGCCGCGCGGGCGAGCTCCCCGGCAACACCTACGCGCCCATCCCGGAGAAGTGGCGCGTGCGCAATCAGAGCCGAGAGATGCTCCAGTTCGGCACGTACACGCACAGCAACCGCGTGGAGACCCACGTCCCGGTCGCGCCCTTACCCGACGAACTCGAAGCCGTCGTCGACACCCTCATCGCCCGCGGGTGCGTCACCCCGAGCCAACGCCCGGACTCGTGCACCGTCAACCTCTACGGACCCGGCCAGTGGATCCCGCCGCACATCGACAACCCAGCCTTCGACCGCCCGTTCGTCACCGTCTCGCTCTGCTCCGAGCAGTCCATGGTGCTCGGCCGCGGGATGGTCTGGCCAGGGGAAGACAATATGGTCAAGGAACGTCTCAACGAGGAGCACGCGCTGTCACTTCCGGTCGGATCAGCCGTCGTCGTCGACGGAGACGCGGCTGATTTATACGAACATGCGGTGCCGCCGGTGACCGACACGCGCATCTCCCTCACGTTCAGGCGCCGGGGTGAGGACGGCGCCGCGATGGACGCGCGCGTGGCGAGGTCGGAGCGGTGCAGGCGGGAGTTTCGTGACGTGAGGCGGGCGGCGGCGGCGGCGGCGGAGGCGAGGGCGGGCGGGATCCGGCGCGGGTTCGGGCTCGTCGGGCCCGTCGGCGCCGTCGGCCGATGCGGACCCTTGCCGCAGGCGCCGGCGGCGAAGCGAACGGGGAGCGTGATCGCAAAGGCAATCACCGAGGATGTGGACGCACGGGCGGCTGACGGCGAAGCTGTGGTGTTGAGCAAGAACGCGGCGAAGAAGGAGGCGAAGAAGGCGGCTAAAGCCGCGGCGAAGGCCAAGGCGAAGGCGGCCAGGGCGACGGTGACTGCGCACGACGGCACGGTGTTCGAGAAGAAGGAGAAGGTTCGCTCGTGCCCCGCGTGCCCCGAGAGCCTTCTCACTGCAGCCGCGGTAGGGGACACGAAGGAAGCTACCGAGGAGGACGGCGGCGTCCCAATCGCCGAGGCGCTGCCGTCGGTTGAGAGACTCCACGTTCAGAGCGTGTACGACGCCGTCGCCAAACAGTGGCACGGCACCAGGTACAGGGCGTGGAGCGGCGTGGAGGACTTCATCCGTCGCCACGTCCAGTCCGGGTCCCTCGTCGCCGACGTCGGGTGCGGCAACGGGAAGAACCTGCCGGAGGTTGAGTCCCTGGGCGGCAAAGGCGTGGGTTGCGACTTTTCAATCGGGCTCCTCGAGATTTGCGCCGTGGAGAGAGGCCTGGAGGTGTTCGCCGGCGACGCCGTGTGCCTACCATTACGCTCCAAATCCTTCGACGTCGCGCTCAACATCGCGGTGCTTCATCACATATCCAGCGAAGTTCGCAGACGTAAGCTCGTCACGGAGACCATGCGGCTGTTGACCGTGAACGGCGTCGCTTTGTTCTACGCGTGGGCGCTGGA
>Ga0209631_10007686_pt1 | contig 10709 bp, 8 predicted proteins | sample COG_08_FD_184752 | JGI IMG/M metagenome (GOLD analysis project Ga0209631, IMG submission 184752) | Pelagic Microbial community sample from North Sea - COGITO 998_met_08 (SPAdes) (version 2) | ecosystem: Environmental > Aquatic > Marine > Neritic zone/Coastal water | place: Helgoland, sampling...
ATAGTGAGTACTTTTGGATGCTGTTCGGCCATCGCCAACATCTCTTTACGAATCAATTCGGGCTCAGTTCCATAGGCAACCCCGATATTGATGGTACGACGGACGCGTGGATCTTTGTAGGACCAGTTTGTGACAGTCTGACTGATGAATTCTGAGTTTGGTATAATCAATGACGCATTATCATAGGTCTGTACCAACGTTGAGCGAACGTTGATTTTTTTGACAACTCCCCAGATTCCATTGATCTCAACAACGTTTCCTATCTGAATCGGTCGTTCAAACAGCAGAATCAGCCCACTGACAAAGTTATTGAAGATATTCTGTAGGCCAAAACCCAAGCCGATACCCACTGCTCCAAAGGCAACCGCCAAAGAGGCACTATTCACACCCAAAGCCCCCAAGCCAAATAGCAGCCCAATCCCCCAAATGGCATAGGCCCCAATAGTGGCTACAGACTCTTGAGTGCCCTCTTCGATGTTGCTGTGTGCCATCAGCCGTTGCTTGAATAGGTAGCGCCAAAGGAGTACAAACACTCGGGTGATCAGCAAGATCAAGAAGGCGTAGACAAAGCCAATCAGGCTCAATTCCAGGCCACCTACTGTCAATGGTTGACGGATCGCCTCCCAAGTGTGTAGTAGCACTTCCTTCTCCGCACCCCAGGCCAACAAAAGACCTAGACCAATCAATCCTGCTCCGAACAACCAAGCGATTCTTCCAATCAGCCAATCGGTGGACTGTTGTCCCAGGGTTTGAACATCAACTTCCAGTATGTCGGTTTGGAGGGGTTGTGCATCTAAACGGGCATCCCATTCTTGAAGACATTTCCAGCAAAGGAAGCCCCAGAATAGGACAATCCCTGTCTTGCTCAGAGAAACTGACCAGTAGAGACTGAGGTAAGAATAGCCAGCTAGTTCTAAAAGTAACCCACCTCCAATAATTAGGGTTGGGAGTGAACCCAGGACTAGGCTCAAGGTAGTCTGCCCGAGAGCAGGCCAGTGATCTTGAAGCTGCACCCAACGACGCAGTTGACGTCCCAAATCAATGCTCAAAACCAGCACACCGATACCTAGTACTAATCTGCCAATAAGAAGCATCAAACTGTTGCTACCCAGCAACTGTTGCAATAACAAATAGCTCAAACCTAGACTACGAGCCCAGCGGAGTAGGCGCTGCGCTGCCAAACGAACTGGTACAAAATTATTTTCATCGAATCGCTCTAGTGCTCGTAGGCACCAGAACACGAAAATCCATAGCAGCAGCATGTTGCGAAAGAGCGCCAGCAATGGATTGAGATTTGCCAGGATCATGCTCTGTTCACAAGTCCACAACAGACTGATTGCGCCGATTGGCATCAGCGACTGTAACAGTAAGTGTAAGGTCCAGTTTTGCCAGATGGGCAGATCAGTTTCTTTGAGCCAGCCTAGGAGGTTGTGCTTGGCTTTTCTCAAGAGGATCAGGCCAATCACGAACAGGAATGGAAAGGTAATCAGCAAAAACCGATAGCTTTCCCACAATCCTAGGATGCCTGATTGAATTTCTGCAGGTTGGCTCCAGCGACCCACAAGTCGCAGGAATCGTTCTAATTCAGTAGCGATTTCAGTTGGCCCAAGTTTGGCCAGTGAGATCTCCTGCTTCTCAAAGAGCATTTCTTGACGGCGTTCCTCCAGGCGCCTCTGAAGTTGTTCCAATAATTCTTTGTTCTCATCCCGAGCCGCTTGTAGACGAGTAATCTCCTCTTTTTTGATCGTAAGTAGTTGATCGAGATTTTTTCGGTTGTTTTGTTGCGTCAGACTAATCTCGTCGACCAGTATCAGTAGCGAGTTGGGAATACTGACCTGAGGCAGGCTTTTCAACTCGTTAACCTGTTGTTGATAGACTTCTTGGCGAACTTGTGCACGAAGTTGGTGTTCTTCCAGAGGTTGTATTGACTGGGCCCTTTGAGAGACGGCTGTTCCAAGCTCTTGAAGAGCCTGCTGTTGTCGAGCGATTCCCTGGCTCAACTCATCAATGGTCGTACTACTAACTAACAAAAGGTTACGCAGGGTAGAGGCCTTTAACCGATAAAGACTGAGTTGCTGTGCCAGTCTTTGAGTGTCCATCTGCGATTGACTGAGTTCACCATTCAGCCTATTGGCGATGCCATCCTCCGTCATTTGAGTCTGCTGGAAAGACTCCTGAAGCCTTGATTGATGCTGTAGATTCCCTTCCGTTTCAGAGGTTTGTTGTGCTCTAATGAGTGGTGGGGCTATTGATAGGAAACCAATCAATAACCAAAGACATACCCATCCAATGGGAAACGCCGACTGGCCAGTCGTTCGAGTAGTCATTTGTGATTTTGAGGATTTGAATTCAATCTTGGTGAGCCAGACCCGAGAGTGCATGGGTCGGGGAAGTAATCTGAGATTGAGGCAGAAGTAAGAAAATTACAACCAATTTTGCATTCTACGAAAACTTCCTGGGCTGGAGGATGGACTTTTGCAGCAACTGTGGGTATTAGACAGGGTGATTTACCTTTTATCTATTTTTGATGCTGGAGAATTCATGCTGAACCCTACCCAAAAAGACATTCAGGATTTGCAGAAAGAGTTTGAAGACGATGCTCGGGAACGAGCAAAGGAAATTGCTCAAAGTGAGCAACTCGATAGTGAACTGATGAAAAAGAGAGAAGCTGGTGAGATTGGTGCCAGCCACGGGACCGACAATTATGTCAGCTTCCTGATGATTGGCCTTGCTCTATCTGTATCTCTAGTACTGTTACTAGCGACCTTTGGTACTCCTCACGTCTGGCTTTGATAGATTGAGCGAGCTAGAGATGTTTGGTCGACATACGCTGTTCGTATTCCTCATCGTCCTGTTGTTGTCATCTTGCCATAGCGGACGATTCTACGACTGGTGCGTTAAGCGTGATTTTCCAAGAGTTTGTGAAAAGTATTTCTGAGTGGTTTGAATGCGTATTGGGATCCTCTGCGCAATTCCTGAAGAGTTGCGACATTTCTCTCCAAGTTCACTGCCTGTGGCTCGATTAGGAGGGAGAGATTATTTTCAAGGGAAGCATGGTTCCCATGAATTAACTATGGTTGAATCTGGTATTGGTAAGGTCAACTCTGCCGTGGCCTCGACCATGCTAATCCAGCACTTCAACTGTGAACTACTAATTTTCTCTGGAGTTGCTGGTGGTTTGGATCCAAGCCTAAAGATTGGAGATCTGGTGATTGCGGAGGAATTATGGCAACACGACTACGGAACCATTATTGACCAAGAGTTGATCGCGCATCGAGCTGGTACTCTGCCTATGGGACTTCCAAAGGAAAATCCACCTTTCAGACTGGACGAGGAACTGAAGGTCAAGATCCATCAAGCTCATCCTGATGCCTACTTTGGCAGGATCCTCTCTGGAGATACTTTTCTCAATTGTAAAGAAACCCGCCAACAACTCTTCGAAAAATTTCAAGCGCAGGCGATAGAAATGGAAGGCGCTGCTATTGCGCAGGTTGCCGAACAATTCGGTGTTCGATGTATGATCGTCCGAAGTTTGAGCGATCTCGCTGGAGAAGAAAGTATGGAAGACTTCCCCACCTTCCTGAAAGAGGCCGCTGCCAGGAGTTACCGTGTCGTGAACGCCATCCTTGGAGTTTTGTAAGCTCTCTCCCAAGTTACTTATTAAGAGATTTACTCATGTCCTTACCGAATCATCTTGATTCGATTACTAGTTTTCTGGCGATGGAGGTCTTTGGACGCGCCCAGGAATTGGAAAAACAAGGACACAGCATTCTTCATCTAGAATTTGGAGAGCCAGACGTTTTACCGCCTTCGGTGGTTGGTCAGCGACTCCAACAGGTTGCTAATCAACATTTTGGTTACACCAACACCTGCGGTATTGCGGAGTTGCGTGAGGCAGTCGCTCAGCGGCACACTCGGCTTTACCAAACCCCAGTACGACCAGAGCAGGTATTGATCTCGAATGGAACCTCCCCACTACTGTTCCTCGCTCTCCGTCTGATTGCACCACCTGGTAGCGACATCTTGCTCACCGATCCAGGTTACGCTTGTTATGACAACCTGATCTTGATGGCAGGGCTAAACCCAGTGAGAGTACCCTTGCATCTTGAAGATGGATTCCAGCTGAAATCAGAAGTGATCCAACAGTGCCTCACGAAAAATACTAGGGCGATTTTGCTGAACTCTCCCATGAATCCAACGGGAACAGTCCTAGACGAAGTTTCCATGCGTGCGATTACAGAGCTAGGCTTGCCGGTTATCTCAGATGAAATCTACCTAGATCTAAGTTACGACGCAGCACCACTTTCGTATTTACGATTCTCAGAGAATGCCTTGATCCTTCATGGCCTTTCAAAATCCTACGGGATGACAGGCTGGCGGATGGGGTATTTGATTCTACCCGACGAATGGATGCCGACGGCAATCCGGATGCACCAAAACCTGATGATTTCAGCAAACACTTTGATGCAAGAGGTGGCACTGGCTGTACTGCAGGATGATGGTGGAGCACTAGAGAGAAATCAGCAGGAGTTCCGGCAACGTCGAGATATGTTTCTGCAAACACTCCGCAACCATGGGCTGGACCCAGGCTATGATCCAAGCGGAGCATTTTACGTGTTTTTCCGCTATAAAAAGGCAATGCCGTCGCTAGAGATGGCATTGCAGATTTTGGAAAAAACTGGTGTCGCTTTAACTCCCGGTAGTGATTTTGGTCCTGGGGGTGAAGGATTTTTGCGCTTCAGCTATGCCAATGACCTCAGTGTGCTGACAGAAGCTGTGAGACGCCTGGCTCAGAGTGGACTACTGAGCGCATAGTGTTCAAGGTAAGGGGAAAGTCTGGGAACCAAAAGTCCCCAACTCTGAATATCTCGAGTACGTGAAATCAAGCGGGGACGAGTTTTCCGGGGTTGAAGAGGTTCAATGGATCTAGAACCTGCTTGATCTGCCGCATCTCCACAGATTCTACGTGCTTGGCGCGCGCTTAGTGAATCTTACCTATCCCGACACCATGTTCACCGGTGCAAGGCCCTCCCATTTTCAAAGCCCGCTCAATTAAACGATCATTCAACTGCTGAAATTGCTTCAGATCTTCTGCCTCGTTGGCTGAATCGATCAAGAAAAGTAGATGAAAATTCCCGTACCCCACATGACCTACAATGGGTACGGTGAGGTTTGATGCGTCGATGTCGGCCCGAGTTTCTAGAATACACTCCGCTAGTCGAGAAATAGGCACACAAACATCGGTAGGCCAAACCTTACACCCTGGTTTGAGAGCCATTGCTGCATAGTAGGCATCATGTCGAGCATCACAGAGTTTCTTTCGTTCTGCTTCATCTACTCCACACAACACTTGACGATCTCAGCAACTTCCTCGTTACTCTTCACGAAAGCGACACATCAGGTGGATGAACCTCGTGGAAGGAGGCGTCTTTCCCATGTAACTGGCGTACATCGCTTGCTGTAGAGGAGTGATCGCCCATTAGTGCCTTCAATTCCGATAAACACTGCTGAATGTCTGTGGCTTGCGACTTTTGTTGTGGGAGACTCATGTGGATTCTCCAGAGTAGGTTTATTGCAGAAAGCTAGATGATTGTCCGTTTATTCACTTTTCTTCAGTGGCCACACCAATTCTTCGTAGTTTCCGTCTCGCCATGCCCTTAATCTTAGGTACTCACGGAAAACATCAGGTTTGTAAATCGACTTGCCGAGCAGCATCCGCACGCATTCCTGTATACCTTCGATAATCGAAGGATGGGGATGTATCAGTTCAGCTAATTCACCAATCCCTTTTTGCATGGAGATCAGTAGAGCTACAGCCTGGATAGCGCTGGAGGCATGTTCTCCAATAGCACGCATCCCAAGTATTCGCATCTCCTCATCATCTGTTACCACAATCTTGAAAAAACCTTCACTGTGGCGCATTGCGATTGCGCGTGGGATGCAGCGGTAATCGAAGGAGGCCACTCGGAAGGGGGCCCCTGCTTTGCGAGCCTGTGCTTCGTTCATTCCCACTCCAGCGACCTCTGGAGCGAGGAACATAATGGTAGAGATATTTTCGTAGATCAGAGGTCGGCCTGGTTGACCAAAGATTTTTTCCACGGCATGTCTGCCTTCGAGTTCCCCTACGTTGACAAGGGCGATATCCGCAGTCATGTCTCCTACAGCGTAGATGTTGGACAGGTTTGTGGAAGTGTCTTCATCGTCAATGCAGCCAGTTCGATCCAGTCTCACTCCTAATTCACGGGCTCCAGTGTTTTCAATGTTGGGTACTCGACCAATGGAGATCAATGCTCGTTCAACCTGATGAGTTTCTTCACCTTGTGGAGTTCCAATAACGTATTCAACTTCTCCACTAACAATTTTCATGGAAAGCAGAGAGGATTGTCGATGGATCGTCACCCCACTTTTTTCAAGATTACGCTCTATAATTTTGGTCAGATCCTTATCTTCAAAGGGAAGAATACGGTCATCTCGGGCAATCAACCGGACATCGGTGTTCCCAAAATTCGAGAAAATACTGGCGAACTCACAGCCGATCACCCCAGCCCCAACAATGATAAGACTCTTCGGGAAGGAACGAAGACCACTCATGCCGTCACTGGTCATGATGATGCGCTCGTCCACATCCACATTGGGTAGCATCCGAGGACGGCTCCCGGTCGCGATGATAGTGTAGTGGGATCTCACTACGTAGGGCTCAAACTCACCTCGCATTTCGATCTTGTTTGGCGTGAGTAAACGACCACTTCCCTTGACAAAACAGAAGTTTTCTCCATCACGATGAACAATTTGTCTTAGGTGCTCTTCCAACTGAGCAGAACGTTCGTAGACGGCATTATCAACTTCTTCCAAGATGCTACCAAAGGGGATCTGAGGCATTTTCATTCCGTAGCTGTCCAACTTATGACGCATGGAGGCTATTTCCTTGGAGAGCTCCCAGAACGTCTTGGAAGAAAGTGCTCCGTTGTAGACCCCGGCTCCTCCCAATCGGCTTCTCTCTACGAGAATGACTTTCTTGCCAAAATCAACGGCACGCATTGCGGCAGCATAGCCCGAAGGTCCTCCTCCTAGTACGCACAAGTCGTAATTTTCCATCCCTTTCTCCTTTGCCGATATAGATCAGTCTGTGTTGACTTTATGAAGTGAATTAATCCAATTCTTGTGTGGTGCGTAGCAGGTCTGTATAGCGTTCTGCCCGACGGATCAGTTGAGCTTGTCCATCTTTTACCAAAACTTCTGCTGGCCGTGGCCGAGAATTATATTGGGAACTCATGGAAAAACCGTAGGCTCCAGCATCTGCAATCACAAGGCAGTCTCCCACTACCGTTTTTGGCAGGTCACGTTGGATGCTGCCTTGATCGACACTGAAAAAATCTCCAGTTTCACAGACATTTCCCACCACAGCGACTGTCTCGAGTTCATCTTCCATTCGGGAGGCATTCCAGATCCTGTGATAGGAACCATACATGGTTGGACGCACCAAGTGATGAAAACCAGAATCAGTGCCAACAAATTGATATTCAGGAGTGTGTTTACGGTTAGTGACACTCAGCAGCAGAAATCCAGATGGTCCAACAAGATAACGTCCAGGCTCAAGTTTCATGGAGAGAGGGCGACCATATTCTTTGCAGAATTTTTCGAATCTCTCTGTCATCTGTTGGCCTAGTGCATTTACATCCATCTCTTGTTGTTCTGGACGATAAGGAATGCCAAAGCCACCCCCAAAATCGATGAATTCCAGTTCAGTGAAGCGTTCCGCAAGCGCAAGGATCATTTCCATCGCTTCTAACATTGGCTCTGGTGCAAAAATGCCGGTACCAATGTGGGACTGAATCCCGATGATGCGGAGGCTATAGCGCTGAGCCAGTTCTTGAGCCTGCTCCAGTTGATCATGGTAGATGCCGAACTTAGAGCGTGGCCCTCCTGTGATGCAGTGAGCATGATGCCCAGCACCGACCCCTGGATTAACCCGTAATGAAATATTTTGTCCAGAATAGCGCTTTCCGAAGTGTTCCAGCGTTAATAAAGAGCCGATGCTGAGCGGAACTCTATTTTCCACGCAGAAGTCCAATTCTTCTGGAGCAGTGTTGTTGCCTGTGAACAAAATTTGTTCTGGCCTGTAACCGCAGTCCAGTGCCAGTTGCACTTCAAAAGGAGAAACGGCATCAATCCAAGCGCCTTCTTCTCGCAAAATCTTCATGATTAAGGGATTAGAGTTGGCCTTCATTGCGAAGTGTAACTGTAGTCTTTGCTGTTGATGTAATTCCTCAAAGCAGTTCAGCAGACGGCGACACTGACTCCGAAGGGAGTCCTCTTCATAGACATAGAGAGGAGAGCCAAAGTTGGTACGAAGGGCTTCCACACTCAGTCCACCGAGGTGCAGTTGGTTGTTCTGAATCTCCATGTTTTCTTAAGAGGGTACGAGGTGGTCAGGATTTTTGATACAAAATCGGAGGGGATACACTGATTTTAAGAAGAACGCCAGCATCTTGTCGATAGCAGATCTGGAATGAAAAATTTCTATGTTGATGGAAATCGAAACTCAGGGCAACTTCAAGTCGACCCAGACGAGACGATGATCAGAACTTGGTTCGAGCCAAGTTGCCTCTGTTTCATCGGGGTTGGGCCAAAAGACTCCGCCACGTAGAATTTTCAGTTCCCGAGCGGGGAGCACGTAATCGACTCGTAACCCCCAAGCAGCAGTGTCTTCAGCGGGATCCCCCCTGTGTGGAGGATTTCGGAGTTTTTGGAATTTTCCACCTTCACTGCGAGGAACCCGATTATCATGCCAGACGGCAGGATGAATACGCTCATGCTCCAATAATTGGCGAATCGCTTGATTGTAACTGTCACCATCGACGGGATCTGCGTTGAGATCTCCTAGAACAACAAACAGATTTTCAGAATGCAGGCCACCAGATTTACCTGCATCATCAATCAAATAATTCGCGTTCTCCCCGACACTTAGGTAGTCACTCCAGAGACGAATCTCATCATGATTTCGTCGACCATTACGGTTTTCTGGCCCATCAAAAACTGGTGGTGTTGGGTGCGATAGTAGTAGATGCAATCGATGCCCATGAACCGACACAGGGACGTCCACATGGTTCTTGGAAGAGAGCCGCAGAATGTCCAACTCATCTTCTGAATACCAATCCCCTTGTCCCAGTCGGTCGGGGTGGTTCGGTAACAAAGCGCCAGGAAGATCACGCCAGAGAAATTTCTGGAAAGTCCGAATTTTTTCTCTCTCCAACTCGTATTGGGAGAGAAGCACAAAAGCGTACTGGCCTGAAAATTTACCAAATCCCAACGCATCCCCTGGACTATCTAGCCTCCCATCACGATCTAAGTCAAAACCGCTTGGTATCCCTGTGTTGGAAGGAGCGACATAGACATGAGGATAGGAAATCGGCTTTAACTCGTGTTGTGATCGCTGAAGATAGTTGCTTTGCAACAAGCCGAGGGATTCACCAGAATCATCAAAGTCAAACTCGTTGAGCAGTACAATGTTCGGACGAACTTTCTGAAGAATCGCTGCAATATTTTGTAGTTGGAGATCTGATGTGGAGTGTAGCCGTTGCTTCAAACCGTTGGGTTGCTGAGCACTTAAAGCAACATTGAAGGTGGCAATTCTTAGGACCTTTTCGGATTTTTTTTCAGAATCAAAGCGCAAAGGAACCTGTAGTCCAATCTGGAAAGAACTCTGAAATCCAGGGCTGGCGATCAGTAGTAGACAACCAAGGAAGCCAGCCCATCTCATGCTTCATCATGAGCTTCTTGTTGCTTGGCAGATTGCCATTTTTGTAGCTGGGTTTGACGAAAAGCTGAGAAGTTGCCTACTAAAATGGCATCTCGAGAATCACGCATCAATTGCAGATAGAAGTGTAGATTGTGCAGTGTGTTCAAGCGCATGGCGAGAATCTCATTACACTGGTAAAGATGACGCAGGTAGGCTCGACTGTAGTATTGGCAGGTGTTGCAGTTACAGTTAGGGTCTAGCGGGCGTTCATCCTCGCGATACTTAGCTTGCTTGATGGTGACCTTGCCCTCGGATGTAAAGAGATTGCCGTTTCTGGCATTTCGGGTCGGCATCACACAGTCAAACATGTCGATCCCAGCCTCGATCCCAGCCAAGAGGTCCTCTGGCTCTCCAACCCCCATCAGGTAACGCGGAGTTGCTGAAGACATCTCATGAGCAACGTGGTCCAGAACGTAGTACATTTCTTCCTTGGATTCTCCGACACTAAGACCACCCAGGGCATAACCGTCAAAGCCAATTTTAGTCATCTGTTCCAGGCTTTGACGACGCAGATCCAGTTCGCCACCTCCCTGGACAATGCCAAAGAGTGCCTGGTCAGTTTTCCGCGCCTCTTTGCAGCGCCTCGCCCAGCGGGTTGTAAGTTCCAGTGACTCCTGCAATTTCTCGTGACTAGCTGGTAGTTCGGGACATTCGTCAAAAACCATCATGATGTCAGAGCCAAGATTTTCTTGAATGCCAATCGAAATCTCTGGGGTCAACCAGAAAGAGCTTCCGTCCAAATGACTTTGGAAGTGAACTCCCTCCTCACTCCGCTTGTGTAGTTTGGCAAGGGAAAAAACCTGAAAGCCTCCGCTGTCTGTCAGAATTGGTTGATCCCAGTTCATAAAGCGATGCAGACCGCCAAGCTTGGCAATCAAAGAGTCACTGGGCCGTAGGTGCAGATGATAGG
>Ga0209631_10007687_pt1 | contig 10709 bp, 12 predicted proteins | sample COG_08_FD_184752 | JGI IMG/M metagenome (GOLD analysis project Ga0209631, IMG submission 184752) | Pelagic Microbial community sample from North Sea - COGITO 998_met_08 (SPAdes) (version 2) | ecosystem: Environmental > Aquatic > Marine > Neritic zone/Coastal water | place: Helgoland, sampling...
GGGGGGTCGAGACTAGGTTTGTCACTGCTGTTTGTCATCGCTGTATTCAGAGGTTTCGGCGTCAGACGAACGCCAGATAAGCGCCGGAAGCATCCCTTGACGCAAGGTGATTAGCGCTTAAAGGGCGAACTTTAACGATCCGTGGATACCAGGAAGGTCGTTAGGCGCTTTAAAATGTTGAGACAAAATGCGTCATAACGCAAAAAACTAAATGCCAAAAAGGTGAGGGTGTGGCGCAAACCAAAAATAACCGAAATGATGCTGACAACCCATCCGGGTTTTTGGATATTTTAACGCCGCGATTGAAGGAATCGATGATTGTCCTTCAGCTGTTGCTTGCGATTCTTCTGGCGGCATCGTTGTACAGCTTTAACTCAGCAGACCCTGGCTGGACCTACACAGGCTCCTCGGCGGAGCCGACAAACTGGGTAGGCTCTGCGGGAGCTTGGCTGGCCGATGTGCTGCTGGTAATTTTTGGTATTACCGCCTTTTGTTTTCCTCTACTTCTGCTCATTCCTGTTGCAAAGCGATTTGCTAACAAGAGTGACGAGCCCTGGGTTCCGGCTCTGCTGATGGTCCAAGGGGTTGGGTTGATGGTGACGGTCGCTGCCTGTACCGTGCTTTCAGATCTCCATTTCTACCAAGTTGCAGCGGGGCTCCGAGAGGGTAGCGGTGGGGTTCTTGGACAAAGCTTGAGTGCAGTTTTGTTACCTTCTGTAAGCTATGTCGGTTCAACACTGCTCAGCTTGGCCCTTTTGTTACTAGGCGTTACGTTAATGATTGAAATCTCCTGGCTTTCAGTGATTGATCGGGTCGGCCATTGGACCGCCAACAGTGGCGAGCTAGTGGGTCAACGAGTAAACCAGTACCGCCAACACCGTGAGCGGGTCAATCAAATCGATGAATCTTCGAAAGCGCGACGGATCGCCCGGGAACAGCTGGCTGAGAAGACTCTGTTGAGAAAGCCCGTCAAGATTACCAAGCGCGTCGAGAAGGTGCCCGAGATCAGTGAGCGCGCTGCACGTGAAAAGCAGGGTAATCTCTTTAAGACTGAGGCCATTGAGGGTTTGCCAGCGCTCAGCATTTTAGATGCTCGGGAAATTCGAGGGAATCGTGGCTATTCAGAGCACGATCTTGAGGCGCTTTCTCGTTTGCTCGAGCTAAAACTCAAGGATTATGGGGTTGATGCTGAAGTTGTGGCGGTATTCCCCGGGCCAGTCATTACTCGATTCGAAATTCAACCGGCCGCTGGGGTAAAAGTGAGTCGGATTTCAGGGTTAGCTAAAGATTTGGCACGGTCCTTGGCGGTAATCAGTGTCCGGGTGGTTGAAGTGATTCCGGGTAAGCCGGTCGTTGGGATTGAGATCCCGAACGAAGATCGAGAGATCGTCAGGCTGAGTCAAGTGCTTACCTCTCGCGCATATGATGAATCGGCGTCTCCTTTATCCCTGGCATTGGGGCATGATATTGCGGGTGAGCCAGTCGTCGTTGATCTTGGAAAAATGCCGCACTTGCTGGTTGCCGGTACAACGGGCTCGGGCAAGTCCGTGGGCATTAATGCCATGATTTTGTCGCTCTTGTTCAAAGCTTCTCCGGACGAGGTCCGCTTGATCATGGTCGACCCAAAGATGCTCGAGCTTGCTGTGTATGAGGGGATTCCGCACCTGTTAACCCCTGTGGTTACGGATATGAAAGATGCGGCGAACGCGCTGCGCTGGTGTGTTGCCGAGATGGAGCGGCGTTACCGTCTGATGGCGGCGATGGGTGTACGAAACGTCGGCGGCTTTAACAGAAAAGTAAAGGATGCGGCTAAAGCAGGGTCCCCGATCCCAGACCCACTCTGGCGGCCTGATCCGTTGAGTGAAGACGAATCGCAAACAGCCCCGGATCTAGAGACCCTTCCGTTCATTGTAGTCATCATCGATGAGTTCGCAGACATGATGATGATCGTGGGCAAAAAAGTTGAAGAGTTGATTGCCCGCATCGCCCAGAAAGCACGCGCCGCAGGCATCCACCTTGTGCTCGCAACTCAGCGGCCCTCGGTCGATGTCATTACCGGGTTGATCAAAGCAAACGTGCCGACCCGGATCGCTTTCCAGGTCTCTAGTAAAATTGATTCAAGGACGATTCTTGACCAGGGGGGTGCCGAGCAGCTGCTCGGCCACGGCGACATGCTTTACATGCCAGGGGGTACACCAATCCCAGTTCGCGTGCATGGTGCTTTTGTCGATGATGATGAGGTGCATCGTGTTGTGGAGAGTTGGAAGGCGCTGGGGGCACCCAACTACCTTGATGCTATTTTAGACAGTCGTTCAGATTCCGAGCTGTTGCCGGGCAGTGGGTCCGAGGCGCAAGAAGCTGAAGCCGAAGCAGACCCCCTTTATGATGAAGCCGTGGCTTTTGTGACGGATAGTGGACGCGCTTCGATTTCTGCGGTTCAGCGAAAGCTTCGGATTGGCTATAATCGCGCTGCTCGTATGGTTGAAGAGATGGAGCACGCGGGAGTTGTCAGTGCGATGAATTCTAATGGCTCAAGAGAAGTGCTTGCTCATGCACCACCTGATTAGATGTACGGTTTGAAGCCTCAGTCAATCAATACATTTTGTTTGCATTGGGCTGGGATGATCGCGCTTGCATTATTGGCTTATAACGCCAAAGCCTCTGGAGTCTCTGCGCTTGATCAGTTGATTAAGCAGCTCAACCAATTTGATCAGCTCCATTTGAGGTATGAACAGGTTACTCTCGGAGATTCTACTGACTCAACTTCAGGAGAGTTTTTTCTTCAGCGGCCTGCCCAATTTAAGTTACTGCCAGATGATGATGGTGCAGTGGTGCTTTCGGACGGTAGAACCCTTTGGACCCAAGACGATCTTTTGGCTCAGGTCACCGCGCAACCCTTAGATGCGGTCTCGACATTTTCTCCGGCTCGGCTCATGTTGATGAGCTTGCCTGAAATGGACGCTGCATTTGAGGTGCAATTTTCGGGAGATGATGAGTTTTCGTTTTTGCTCACTCCAAGAGATGAGCGGGAACTTATCCGTAACGTAGGCATTGTGTTTGAGGCGCAAGTGCCGGTGCAAATCACCCTAGTCTCCCGGGCGAACCAGAGCGTGAGGGTTGATTTGACGGTGATTTCGGTCAACCAAACGATCAGCAATGATACGTTCATCGTTGAGATCGGAGACGGCGTTGATTTCGTTGATTATCGATAACCCGGCAGTTACTGCCCGAGCGCCAAGCATAGGCGATGAGGCAGGGGCTGTTTGTGAGCCTTGACCGAGGGGTTGATGAGCCTTTGGCGGCGCGTCTGCGGCCCCAGTCCTTGGCTGAGGTTTCGGGTCAAATCCACCTTTTAGGACACGGCAGGCCTCTGTGGCAACTGATCGAGCAACAGAAACTGCATTCCCTCATCTTATGGGGACCGCCGGGTACTGGCAAAACAACCTTGGCGAGATTGATCGCAGCCCATTGTGATGCGCATTTCATTGCAATTTCGGCGGTCTTGAGCGGGGTCAAAGATATTCGCTCGGCAATCGATGAAGCGCGCGCTGCTATGAGTCAAGGTCGAAAGACGGTGCTGTTTGTCGACGAAGTGCATCGTTTCAATAAAGCCCAGCAGGATGCATTTTTGCCGCATGTGGAAGACGGCACCGTGGTGTTTATTGGCGCGACCACAGAAAACCCCTCCTTTGAACTCAATGCTGCCTTGTTGTCGAGAGCACGGGTCTACGTTTTAAAGCCACTGGCGCTTGAGGAACTGAGCGAGGTGCTTGAGCGCGGGTTTGAGGCTTTAGCCGATCGTGCTGCGTTTGAGGTTGAGGCCGCATCCCTGATGATGATTGCGAAAGCCAGTGATGGTGATGCGAGACTGGCGCTCAACTTGCTTGAGATTGCTTGGACCCATCGCGCGGAGGATTCGCTGGACGGGTCTGATCTGGATGCGATTTTGGGTGACCAAGCCCGGCGATTTGATAAACGCGGCGATGTTTTTTTTGATCAAATATCTGCGCTCCATAAATCTGTACGAGGGTCATCGCCAGATGCTGCGCTGTATTGGCTGGCAAGGATGATTGACGGCGGTTGCGATCCGCTTTATGTCGCTCGCAGGGTCGTTAGAATGGCGACTGAAGACATTGGAAACGCCGATCCCAGAGCGTTGCGGATCGCGCTCGATGCCTGGGACGTTCAGAGACGACTGGGCTCGCCCGAAGGAGAGTTGGCCCTCGCTCAAGCCGTAACTTACCTTGCGGTGGCTGCCAAAAGTAATGCGGTCTACGTCGCTTGGCAGAGAGCGCAGTCTCTCGTGAGGGCTGGGGGCTCTGAAGAAGTCCCGATGCATCTTAGGAATGCACCCACAGCGCTGATGAAAGATTTAGGGTATGCATCGACGTATCAATACGCCCACGACTTTGATTCAGGTTTTGTACCGGGCGAGCGTTACTTTCCTCAGACGCTTGAGGATGAAGTGTTTTATGAGCCAAGTGATCGCGGGCTTGAGCTGAAGATCAAAGAAAAACTAGAATTTTTAAGGAAAGCCAATCGTGCCAGTCAATTTCAGCGATACCATCACGAGGGTGGATTTGATGACGCTCAATGAAGTCTGGATAGGGTCATTGTTTGGAGGAGTTCGAGCATGATTTGGCTGTCGATTGCCAGCGGTGGTGCGGTCGGTGCGATGCTTCGGTTCTATCTGTCCTCCAGTCTGAGCCGATTTGAATTGCAAGGGTTTCCCTGGGGAATCTTCTCGGTCAATATTCTTGGATGCGCCCTGATGGGAATGTTGTATGTCGGCTTGGACCGGTTAGAGATCAGCGATGACCTGAGATACTTTTTAACCGTTGGTCTGCTCGGTGCTTTCACGACTTTTTCAACCTTCAGCCTCCAGCTCTATGAACTGCTTATCGCGGGTCGAGTGGGGCTGGCTTTGATGTATGGCGGCGGCAGCCTCGCCGGCTGTCTTGCGGCGCTTGCGCTAGGGGTCTGGCTGGCCCAAACCCTTTGGGGACATTGATTTACACGGTACAAACGGCTACTCTCGCCAGCCAATTATAGATGGCAAGCCGGATGTCGCTGTAGAGAGAGCGGCTTGCCGGGAGGATAGAACATGTTGGACCCCAAATTGATTCGAGGTGATCTGAGCGATCTTGCTGGACATCTTGCCCGACGACAATTTGTTTTGGACGTGGATCAATTGTCGTCCCTCGAGGCCTCGCGCAAGTCTGCCCAAGTTGCGATGGAAACATTGCAAGCAGAGCGAAATAGGGTCTCCAAGGCTGTAGGGCAAGCTAAATCAAGGGGAGAAGATCCGTCGGAGATTTTAGAGGCGGTCTCGGAGCTGGGTCAGCAGTTAGAGGCTGAAAAACACCGGTTTGATGAAGCGTCAAGCGATTTGCAACAATTGCTCCTGGGTCTGCCCAATGTTCCTGATGAAAGTGTTCCGGATGGACACAGCGAAGAGGACAATGTCGAAATCAGGCGATGGGGAACCCCCCGTCAATTCGACTGTGAGGTCGCTGACCATGTTACTTTGGGGGAATCCGCGGGGTTAATGAATTTTGATGTTGCGTCGACGATGGCCCAGTCTCGTTTCGTTGCCCTCCGGGGTGAGCTTGCTCAACTTCAGCGCGCGCTCACGCAGTTTATGCTGGATGTCCACGTCAACGAGCACGGCTATGAGGAAGTGTACGTTCCTTTTTTGGTTAATGAAGAAGCGCTCCAAGGAACCGGGCAGCTCCCTAAATTTGGCGAGGATTTGTTTCGGGTTGCTATGGACCGCGCGCTGTATCTGATCCCGACCGCAGAGGTGCCGGTCACAAACCTTATGCGGGATAAAATCCTCCCCCTCGACGATCTCCCGGTCAAAATGGTGTGCCATACCCCTTGCTTTCGCAGCGAGGCAGGTAGTTATGGCCGAGATACTCGAGGCATGATTCGACAGCATCAGTTTGAAAAGGTAGAGCTGGTTCAGCTCGTTCCGCCAGAGCAAAGCGATGAGGCGCATGAATCGTTGACGAGTCACGCAGAGGCAATTTTGCAAAAGCTTGAGCTGCCATATCGCGTGGTGAACTTGTGCGCGGGTGACCTGGGAGCATCTTCTAGTAAGACTTACGACCTTGAAGTTTGGTTGCCTGGACAGAGCCAATATCGTGAGATTTCTTCTTGCAGTAATTTCAAGGATTTTCAATCCAGAAGATTACAGGCTCGGTATCGGCTGGAACAAGGCGCCAAACCAGAATTGCTGCACACCCTCAACGGTTCTGGGCTCGCAGTGGGTCGGACTTTGGTTGCGCTTTTGGAGAATTTTCAGGACGCCCAAGGTCAAGTCCTGGTGCCCGATGTGCTCCGGCCTTACCTAGGCGGCAAAACTGTCCTCATGGCGCAGTCCACCCAGTAACCAATCCGCAACGTCGTGTTTGGGGGAGCGATTCAGCCGCGAGTCATAGGGTGTTTTCGGCCCACGTTACCGACTCTGGGATAGGCTTGATAGCGAAATGAGGGGCGCGTCTAAAAGCGGCTGGTGGTTGTCAGCGTGTTCCATCTAGCGCTGATTGGCGCTCAGTCACAGTCACTGGGTTTCGGTAATCCGGCGATTTGAGCCAGATGTCGCCGGGCTCGACCTCCGAACAGTTGCATGAGTGCGATGCTGTTTATTTCTGTCTCCAGGGCTTGCGAAAGCACCTTCATTAGCACACGAGAAGGCGGAGAGAGTTTGTGATCTTGATAAAATGTTCGCAGCACGTCGATGACCTGCCAATGCTCAGCCGTTAATTCGATGCCATGGTCTCTGCCGATATCTCGGGCAACCTCAGGGGACCAGTCCTTGAGGTCTCGCAAAAAACCCTCCTGATCACGGTCTGCCCTCGTCATGTCCAGGTCAGCGTGTGTTGGTTCTGGACAACGAGGCTGACCCATTGCTTGTAGGAGATCAGTTCGACGGTATGAACAGGCGTGATCCCCCGGAGCTCTAAGTCTTCCTTAAGGGCAAGGAGGCCGGCGGGGGGGTTGAATGCCTTGTCCGCCAAACAAAAAACGCCGTCCTCGATGAGGAGCAATTGATCCCCAAAGGCCGTGGATTGGTTGTGATTGGCGAAGGCTTCGGGGGAATTGAAAGTGTGGAGAACCATCAGAAACAGAGCACACTATCGGCGTTTAGCCAGAGCTTGGAGAGGGCATCGGATTCAACAAGCTCTGGTCTCACACGGATCGTCTGATGATCCAGACCCTTTTCACGAAATGATGCGGCGCAGCAATAGACTTTATGGATATCAAAGTCGGGCATCGCGCTAAAGCCTGCATTGAATGCCTTGCGTGGAGGCATTTCATGTAGGGTTTGGGGAATAACCAACTGTAGAACACCTTCTCCAACAAAGACGACACTCACCTCTGCAAAAGCGGAACCGGCGAGAAGAGCATCGAAGGATTCTTGTGCGGTGATGGTACTTCCCGGCCGCTGACTCTGAATAAATAGGAGTTGTTTCATTGGATCAGGCGCCAAAGGTAATGGTTCGGTCTGCGACCAGCGAAGCCTCAATCAGCTGTCCCAATCCGGAAATCGTAAAACCTGATGCAAGGCTATCACCGCGATGCTCGAACCGCGTGGCCTCTGCAGAATTAACAATGCCGCGCCTCAAACAAGAAGCGATGCAAAGACAAAGATCTAAGTCGTGGGAGCGAGCGAGCATTTGCCACGCTTTGAGGATGTCGAATTCGTCTTGGGGTGGCGACTGAAAGCGGTTCGCAACCAGTACCGCATCCTGATAAAAAAAGACCCGATGGATGGTGTGCCCTCCATCCAAACAAGCCTCCGCAAACCGATAAGCGGTCCAAAGACTGCTGCTGGTGTGGGGAGAACCATGAATGCTGAGCGCGAAGTTCAAGGAGTGGGAAGGGAAGTAGTCAGCAGCAGTAGACGCCGCTCGCGACCCCGATGAGGTTAATCGCCGGGGTGTGATTGCGACAATGCTGTGATGACTTTAATCGTCTGCGAAGCCAAACAGCGCAAGCAAGTGAATAAAGAGATTGTAGATGCTCAGGTACAGGCTAACGGTTGCCAACACGTAATTGGTTTCCCCGCCGGAAAGAATTCGATGGGTGTCGTAGAGAATGAACCCAGAGAATAGGACGACGGCCATGCTGCTGATGGCGAGGTGCATCCCGGAGATTTGAACACCAAAGAGGCCAGCAACCAGAGAGAAGACCAGAGCTCCAATGAGCACCCAAAGTCCAACCGATAAAAAACCGCCCAGAAAGGAAAAATCTTTTTTGCTGATCAAGGTGTAGCCTGAAAGCGTTAGGAAGATAGCTCCGGTTGTGCCAAGCGCATGGACAATGACCATGCCTCCTGAAGCCGATTGGAGGTACATGCCGAGGGTTGGGCCAAGAGAGAAACCTAACAGACCAGTGAACGCGAAGACCCACCCGAGAGCCGCGCTGGTATGGGCCACTTTATGGAGGCGCCAGAGGGTAAAAAAACCAGCAACCAAGGCCAGCAGGCCGAACATGGGCGGCGGCGCGAGCATTAGTGAGACGCCTGCAAGCAGGGCACTCCAGGTGACAGTCATGGCGAGCAACATGTAGGTTTGCCGTAGAACTTTATAGCCTTCGATGTTCGCCGATTTCGGGCTCGAGGTTGTGCTTGAAAGAAAGTTTGCGTCAGCCACAATTATCACTCCTTTAGAAAATAGCTGGTCATAGGTTATTGTAAGGTCTTTGTCTTCGAATTCAAGATGAGGTCGGTTTTAGTGGATGGGATCTCGCCCGGGGGCCTTGGACAGAATCAAAAAAAGTCTCTAGCAACGGTCATCGCCGCATTCGGCTCGCCAAGACCTCTCTCATCGTGGATTTAAAGGCCGTCATGTACGCTTCCCATGCTTCGGTTTGCTCCTCGCGAAGCTCCTTGCGCATCGTCTTGTCGAATTTTGAGAATTGTCGATTTACAGCTCTTGTAACTTTTTTAGGAAGGTCCGCACCTCCCTTTCGCAGGGTGCGCTGGATTGCCTCGGGAAGCCCCGACACGCAATCGCTCAGAGCGTCTTTGAATACGGCTTTTTGAGGATCGTCCATGTCAACGGCAACAATTAGGGCGAGCTGTTCCGGTTGCATCCATGGCGGTAGTTGCTCTGGGTCAACGGTGGTTTCAGCGTGGACCAGGCTCGTCAGGCCAATCATCAGGAAGCCGGTAATAAAGAGCAAGTGCCTCGGTAATTGAGTGATTAGAAATCGAGTCATGATCGCCTCCGGGTTTAAAGTCACGAATATAAGATGACGCGCTTTAGATCCTACGATGTTTTAGGGGAAAGGGTCAAAAATGGACCGCTTAGACCGCGCTGATCAATGCAACGATGGCGCCGCTCATCAAGGTGACCAGAGTCCCGCTTAAAATGGAAAGGGGTGCCACTGCTAAATATTCTTCACGACGTTCTGGAACAAGGACGGCCAAGCCGCCGATTAAGATCCCTAGACTTCCAATATTTGCAAACCCGCACAGCACATAGGTCATGACCAATTGAGAAGTCTGTGACAGTGCTTCGCCAACCGCCACCATTTGCAGATAGGCAATCATTTCATTGAGCACAATTTTTGTGCCCATGATGCTGCCGGCGATTTGCGACTCCTGCCAGGGTATACCGATCAACCAGGCGACAGGGGCAAATACCAGCCCCATGAGATATTCCAGTGACAGCGGCGTTCCCCAAAATGACACTCCATCTAAAACGCCGTTGGTCAGTGCAACCAGGCTGCTCAGAACGAGCAGCATTGCGCCGATGTGCATGGCCAAGGTCAATCCGTCGCTGGTTCCTCGGGTTACCGCATCCATAAAAGAAGAGTACTCAAGCGCAAGCTCGGGTGCGGGCTCCTGATTGCTATTCTCCAGTTCAGGTCTGATAAGTCTGGAAAGGTAAATTGCACCGATGATGTTAATGATTGAAGCGGCGAGCAAGTGGCCAACGCCGTTAGGAATCACATCTTTGATGATGGTGGCATAGATCACCATCATGGTGCCGGCGATCGTCGACATGCCGCAGGTCATTACAGCGAAAAATTCGCTACGAGAGAGATTTTTGAGGTAAGCGCGAATGACCAGAGGCGCTTCGACCATACCGAGAAATAGGCTCGCCGAGGCTGCGGTACCCAGAACACCGCTGATATTCAGGCCTTTACGCAGCAGCGTACCTAGGATTCTGACGATGAAAGGTAGCACGCCCCAATGCCAAAAGATCGCAACCACCACGCTAAAGACCAAGATTTGGGGCAATACCCTGAAAGCGAAGAAGTAAACATTTGCCCCGGCAGTGGGTTCAAACGGCAGATCACCGCCTCCGAGGAAGCCAAACATAAATTCAGTACCCACTCGGGTTGCCTGCTCGATCGCCGTCACAAGTCCGTTAAAGACCATTAGGAATTCGGTGATCCAGGCGACCTTTAAAAAGAGGATCGCGAGCCCAAATTGCAGCGCTAGGCCGATGAAAATGAATCGCCATCGGATCATTGATCTTTCCGAGCTCAGAAGCCAACCCACAAAAAGAATGACGATAATTCCAATCAGCGCTTGCATAGATATCCCTTGGTTTGTCCCCTGGACATTTAAGGTTTTGATGCCTCGGTCCCAGCTCCTAGTGGCTTAGATGCTAGGATCCACTGTTCAACTCAGATAATTGCCAATCACCCGGAGCGTTAGAGAATCAGCATCAAGTTCGGCCAGCGCTCCA
>Ga0209631_10007690_pt1 | contig 10705 bp, 5 predicted proteins | sample COG_08_FD_184752 | JGI IMG/M metagenome (GOLD analysis project Ga0209631, IMG submission 184752) | Pelagic Microbial community sample from North Sea - COGITO 998_met_08 (SPAdes) (version 2) | ecosystem: Environmental > Aquatic > Marine > Neritic zone/Coastal water | place: Helgoland, sampling...
TGGAGAAATCCGTCGCACGCGCTCGCGTCGTAGCTGTACGTCGCGTTGTTACCGGCGTCGAGGAGCTTTCGGTCTAGCACCACGCCGTTGGTGAGCGTGACCTCCGCCGCGTCGACGAGAGGAGCCGCGCCTGTTGTCACGGGGAGGGGGGCGAACGGGAGGCGGCGGGGTCAGCGCGGGTCGGGCGAGCGCGGGAGCCAGAAAACAGCCCCGGGTGACGTGTTTGTTCGAGTTTCATCGAGGCGGAGTCAGCGCGGACGACGAGGCGGGTTCGCTCACCTAGGACGAGCACGAACAGTGCCGCCAGGACCGCCGCCGGCATGGCGCGTCCCATGGCTCTGAGAAAGCGAGATGCGCGGCCCGCGGGTCCCCTCTCGACCCGCCCCACAGGACCACGTTCGAATGACCACGTGACGACTTTTCGAGCTCCCAAGGGCAGACCAGATTAGCAATCTCCATCAAATCCGGGATGACAGACTGGCGAAAAAATCGAGCTCGACCCGTGCGGGATCTGTATGGGTCATTAGTCACATATTTCCGTAAAACGTCGTTTTTTTCGCGATTCTCGCGATGCCCTCTTCAACTCCCGTCTGCGTCGCCTCGTTCGCGCGATAAAGAAACGCACGAAAACTCACACCCTCGTCTCGTCCCGACTCTCAGAGCCCCCGTTCAACGTTGCCCGTCGTCTCAGAACCCCATCACCTTGGAAATCTTCCCGAGGAACGACGACGCCGACCTCGTTCCTCTCCCACCGCCACCGCCACCGCCTCCTCCGCCTGGCGCGGCGCTCGGTCCCGCGGGAGCCTCGCCCCTACCCCCGCCGCCGCCGCCGCCGCTCGAAGCGCCCCCGACCCGCCCGTCGTTGACCCAGGGGTGCCGCACGATGTCCGCGATCCTCGCGCGCCGCCTCGGGTCCGTCCTGCACATGCCCCCGATCAGGTCCCGCACCTCAACGCTCAGGCCGGCGGGCAGCGGGGTCATCCGGCCAGCCTTCACTCGCATCAAGGTGGCGGTGACGACCCCGGGCTGCTTGGGATCTTCAAAGGGGTACCGACCCGTGAGCATGAGGTACAGCATGACCCCCATGGCCCAGACGTCCACAGCCTCGGGGTCGTACGCCATCTTGGACGCGGCCGGGTTGGATGCGGCCATGAGCATCTCCGGGGCCATGTAGTCCGGCGTGCCGATGCCGAGCGTTCGCGCCGAGTCCAGGTGTTTGCTCAGGCCAAAGTCGATTATTTTCAACACGCCCGTCGCCGTCTCGATCATGCAGTTCTCGGGTTTGATGTCCCTGTGGCAGAACCCGTTGTCGTGGACGCACGCGATGCCGGCGAGGAGCTGGCGGAAGAGGTGCCGCGCCTCGTCCTCGCCCACGTGCCCGCCGCGGTCGTTCAGGTAGTCCAATACGTCGAGGCCGCGGACCAGTTCCCAGACGAGTATGAGCACGCCCTCCCCTTCCTGCACCACGTTGAGCAGGTGCACCACGTTGGCGTCCTCCCTCTGCTTGCTGGACTTGGCGATCTTCCGCGCGTAGTTGATCTCGCGCCTGACGCTCTCCAGCGGGACCGCGATGGTGCCCTCGGGCGTGACGTTCATCACCTGTGGGACGGGTTCGGGGCGGGTCACTTTTTTTCTCTTCGCACAGCTGTGCGCGAGAGGGGGGAAAGGAGGGGTGGGTGACGCGTCGGCGCACCTTGAGCGCCACCTTCATGCGCAGCGTGGAGTCGTAACCCTCGTAGACCACCGCGGTGCCCCCGCGGTTGATCTCCTGGCCAACCTCGTAGCGCCCGTTGGCCAACTTGTACCCCTGCGTGAACCTAACCTCGACGTTGTCGCTATTCCCCGTGCCCGTGACCTTGAGGGCCACCTTCGGGTGCGCGCCGCCGGGCGGGTACATGTCGGTGCCCTCGGGAGATGCGTGCGGAGGGACGTGCGAGGTGCGCGGGCGACGATAAGAGAGGAGGGTGCGGCGCGCGGGCTCCGGCGCGCGTGACGCGCGGCGTCGGAGTGTCGAGGTCCAGCCTCGGGGCGCCCACTTTTCGAGAGCCAGCTGTGCAGATTTCGCGGGCGTTTTCATCAGATCAGGGGAAAGAAGCCTCATCGCGACTCGGACCGCCCATACACGAGGTCGCGTGGGCGCCTCATCGACACGACGCGCGTCTCACCGCGCGTATCCATCCCCCGGACACCCCGATATCGATGGCCCTCGTCGACGCAACCAACGTCGTCGCCACCGACGCGCCCTCCAACGTGCCATCCAAGCCGATGATGATCTCGGACTCCGCAACTAACGCACCCAACGCCGAGAAGCTGGGCGCGGCGCTCGACGACGTCGCGAGCTTCGACGCCGCCACGCGCGACGCCGCGGCTGCCAAGCTGGACGCCGCATCGGCTAAGGATGCCCCGGGGCTGTGCATCGCGCTCCTCCGCGTCGCATCGGACGGCACCGCGCCATCCGCAAGAAGGCTCGCGGCGGGCACCTTCGCCAGGAACCTCCTCCGCAAAGCCTTCTGGACCGCCGATCCGAAGGAAGGAGGCGGCGCGTCGTTCCCGGACGCGTCGCGCGCGTCCGTCCGCGTCGCCTCGCTCGACGCGCTCTGCGCCGCGCCCGACGGTCCATCGCGCGCGCTCCTCGCAGATTGCCTCCGGCTCGCGGGAACGGCGCCATGTGCATCTACATCCGCGTCTGGAGTCTCATCCTCGACGGCGGACGACCCACGCGCGGCCCTCGCGAACGACGTGTGCGATCGCGTCGATGCCATCGACGTCGCGTCGTCACCCACGGGTCTCAGCCCCGGGTTCCTCCTCGCGGCGCACGTCGCGGTGCGGCCGTTTCAGTACTTCCGGGATGCATCCGTGGCGCGGGAGTCGGCTCCCGTCGCGCTGGAGAGGCTGTGCGCGCGCGTCATCGCGCCGCACGTGGTGCCGATGTGCGACGACGGGGACGCTGGGGTGAGGCGCGTGGCGCTCAAGATTGTGTTTCGCGCGGTTCGAGCGTACATGCCGGAGTCCATGCGAGGAGCCGCGATTCAATCGGTTTTGAGTTCAATCGAAAAGCGATGCCTCGCCTTGGATCCACTCGAGACGTCCGAGGAGGAGTGGATCGCCGCCAAGCGAGCGCTCCGATTGGCCAAGGCGCTCGTCACGCGCCACGCGTCCACCCTCGATGGATGCGCCGAGAGTCTGGGACGTATCGTGGGCGCGAGTGTGGTGGTGGCGAGCGCGAAGGCGGCGAGTGACGCGGCCGTCGCCGAGGCCTTCGCCAGCCTCGAGTCTGTGCTCTCCGCGACACGTGACAAGTCCACACGGACAGCCGCGTGGTTCGCGCTCACCGGCGATGCCGCGACCGATGAAGCGCGGAGCGCTGCGCTCCGGCGTATGATCGTGACGTGCGTCGTGCCCCACGCTGCGCTGACGGATCGGGACGAGGAGCGCCTGGTGGAGGATCCCGAAGAGTACGCCCGGTTGAACGCGGTGGGTGACGCGGCGACGTCCGACGCGATCGAGGAGGCGCTCGCCGACGACGGCGGGTCGTGTGGGGCCACCGCGAGGGCCGCCGCGCTCGACTTCGCCGCCGCGTTGGTCGCCGCGAAGGGCCCCGTGGACCCACCGGACCACCACCCGACCAAGAAGCACAAAAAGGATAACGAGGACGGCGAGGGCAAGGCACCCCCAGCCACGCCCGGGGAGTCTGCGCTGAAGGACGTGGTGGATGCAATCGTAGCGGAGGCGCCCAAGGAAAAGATTGAGAAGGTTGGTAAATCCGCCGCCGCCGCGGGAGCCGTCGCGGTGTACGCCGCGCCCGCCGCCGAGAACGCCCTCGGCGTCTCCCGGTACTTTGGACTGTTCCAGCTCACCGCCGCGCTCGCGTCCGCGGGGGCGAGCCGAGGGCGGCCCATGAAGGACAGCGCGATGAAGCAGTTCTGCCAGAGGCACGCCTTCCCCGCGGCGGCCGCGGCGCGGTCACCGCACGTCGCCGCCGCCGCCGCGAAGTTCATCGCCGACGCGGCGGCGAGGTCCAAGTCGGCGCCGCTGCTGCGGGAGTGCGTCGCAGCCCTCATCGCGGCGCTCGAACGCGAATGGAAAATAAACGACGACGACGAATCCATCGACGAGGAAGGCATCGCGGTGGTCAAGGAGATCGCGTCGTGGGCGGCCAAGTCCGTCCTCGAAGACTCGCCCGCGTCGGCGGATGCCTTTGGCGTATCGGCCGTCGGCGCTGTGGACGCGTCTTGCGATCGCCTGCTCGCCGTCGTGGAGGCGTCGCCGGCGTCGTCGGCGCCCGCGCTGAGGGTGCTGGGCGCGATGGCGGAGGCTGCGTCCGGTGCGATGCGACCGAGTGCCGCGGCGGGACGGGTGCATCGGATCGTCTCCGCGTTCGCTCCTTTCGCGACGGATGAAGACGAAGAAGGATGCGACGACGAGGACATGACCTTGGACGCGTGGGAAGCTTCCGTGGACGCCACCGCCGCGCTCGTCGAGGCTGCGTCCACGTGGGAGGCTCCCGAAGGTGCCGATGAAGCCGAGGAGGGTGAGATGATGGCAGCCGCCGCCGCGGCGGCGGCGGAGCACGCGGGCGCGTACTGGCGCGCCGCCGCCTCGCTCGAGCCGCCCGACGACGACGAGAACGAGGACGACGGCGAGGTTGACGCTCCGCCTCCCCCCGCGCACGCCGCGATCGCACCGCTGCTCTGCTCCGCGTCCGAGATTCTCTCACGCCGCGCCGCCGACGGTAAGCCGGTACGCCACGACCTCGCCGCCAAGGTGTGGACCGCGAGCGCGCAGTGGGCCAGCCACCTCCCCGCGTGGCGACTTCAAGGTGACGCCGGCCTCGTCGATGAAAACTCACTCGACGTCCTCGGTGACGTCGTCGCCGCCGCCGTCGCCGCAAAGGCGGGAGATGCGGTCGTGGGTTCGATCGCGGCGCCCGGAGCCGTCGCCGCGGCGGGTGCACTCGACGACTCCGACGACGTCGCGGTCCGACGAGCCGCCGCCAGGGCGCTCGCCGTCTGCGCCGCGGCGTCTGTATCCGAATCGGGAAGTATGAATCTGAATATGGATCTGGATCGGGTCCTGGCCGTCGCCGTCGATAACGCGGAAGGTGCGACCGGGTCACGGTCCGCGCGCGCCGCGCTGCACCTCCTCGCCGCCATCGCGTCGGTACCGGGCGGGTTGAAGGATGTCGACGCCGCCGCCCGCTGGCTCCGCGCGCGTCGCGAGTGCGCCGGTGTCGCCCGGTGGACCGTCGATTCAGGGGTTGATTCGAACGGGGCGTTGCTCGGCGTGCACGTGGCCGCCTTGCACGCCGCGCTGTCCACGCTCGTGGCGTCCGGTGCGCCTCAACCGGACAAGAGGGTCTTTGGAGCCGCGCTGAGCGAGGCGGTGGAGGTCGCCGCGACGCTCCTCGACGATGGCCCCGAGGAGGACGATGAGGATGATGACGACGACGAAACGGAAGGGGACGATGATTCAGAGGACGATTCAGACGATGAAGTCGGCGACGCCCTCGAGAACGAGACGGAGGAGGAGTTTCTGGAGAGGTACGCGGCGATCGCGCGCGACATGGCCGACGGCACCTCTGCTGCTGACGCCGACGAGGACGACGATGACGAGGGACTTTCCGAGGAGGACGCGTCGTTTGGGGCGAGTTTTGATTCGACGCGCGGGGACGGCTCGAAGGATGCGACGGCGTTCGCGCGTTGGTTCGAGACGTGGCGCGCGGGTGACACCGGGAACGTGCGAGTGTCCTCCCTCGTCGACGCGTCCTCGATGAAGAAGCTGGCCAGGCACGCCGCTCTCTCCACATAGCTAGCTAGCAGAGGCTTGATTCGGCGATGTCGTACCCGATCGACCGTTGATTAATTAGACTTTCTCTCGGTTCTAATACTCGTGCCCCCATCAGAACAAGACCGACGCGCGTCAACGTAACCTGAGGTCCATCACCAGCACGTCGTCCGAGGACCCACACCGCGTCACCGTCGTTCGCCGTTCACGCACCAGAGTCATACCGTGGTCCGTCTCCGCCTGCGCCAAAAAAGCCGCCCGGTTCTTGGGCGCTCTGTTGGGCGGATCCGCCACCATCCACCGCCCGCGTTCACTCGTCAACTTTGGGATCAGTGAACACACCGGAGACACCGCGTGCGTCTCGTACAACACGTCGCACGCCAACACCAAGTCGAACGTGCGCTGAGTATCACTTACGTTGTTCCAGTCGAAAACCTCCGCGACGCAAACCGTTCCCATCGACGATGACTCACCGGGTTCATCTTCATCACCGTCCCGACCCACGGGCTCACCGGCCACCACCGCGAGGCCGTTCGCCTCCGCGCTGAGTAAACAGCACTGCAGCGCGAGGGGTTCGCGGTCGTAGAAGGCCACCGTCTTGGCGCCGCACATCGCCGCCGCCAACCCGGCGAGACCGAGCCCGGCGCCCACGTCGCACACGCTCATCCCACTCATCAAGTTCCCACGCGTTCCCGCCACCGATCCTTCGTCCATCGCGTTCCGTTCATTCACCCCATCACCGATCACCCCATCGCCGACGCCCGCGACGCCCTTGGCGAGCGCGATGGACGAAGGCCAGAGCGCGGCCCAGTACGGGTCCGCGTCCTCTCTCCCCATCTCCACGTAGAGATCCAGCACGTCATCTTCAGATTTGGGCCGGACAACCTTGATGAACGCGCCTCCGATGTCCACCTCGTCGACGACGAGGTCCAGGTCGCGGATCGTGAACCGGCCGCCGGTCTTGACGGACATGATCGGGTGTGTATCGAGCGCGCCGCCTTGGGGCGGATCGTACGCGGCCGCGTCGGCGATGGCCCACCACCCGCGAGGTTGGTTCGGCTGATGATGGCGTCGGCGGGTTGCTCCACGCGGCGCGCGATGCCCCGAGTCGTGATGCGACCGGCGATGAACACGTGATGCGCCGCGTGTCGATGCGCCGATGGAAGCCGCGCGGCGCATGAGCGACGCGGCGACCCCGAGCGCGGACATCGTCGATGCGCGCGCGCTCGTGAGTGTACTCGGCACCTGACCTATTTTTCCACGTCAGATTCTGAGACTCCGAGAGATAACAGCAGAGGTGGGCGCGCGCCGTACGCGTGGACGCGCGAATGTTCCGGCGGATCTTCGGCTCGTCGTCGAAGACCCCAAAGCCCGGGCGCGAGTCCGCGGCGCGCGAGGGTGACACAGTCGACCGGGATGCGCCGCCGGAGCCCGACACCGTCGACGCCGACGAAGACCACGGCTTGCACTCGGACGAAGAGGACGTCGCGCCCCCGCCCTCCAACACGGACGCGTTCGCACCCGAGCTGAGGGCCCTGTTCAACTCGAACCTCCTATCGGACCATCGCGCGCACGCGGGAAAGCTCTCAGCCCTAGCCCAGTCGCTCGAAACCCACCCCGCGGTGCGCACTCTCCCCGAACCAACCCTCGTCAATTCCGCGAATCACATCGAGCTGACCCCGTTCCCTCGACCTTTCAGCCCGTCCCGAAGGATATCGCACCAGCGATCAGCGACGCCATCGTTACCACCCTCAACGCGAAGGGCGTCTCACCCGCCGCCCGGACGCAGGCCGCGAGACTCATCGCGGCGATCGCATCGCACCCGTGGAACCACGACCTCGCGCTGGGCACCCTGCGACGATGCGATGCGATTTTCGAGCACGCGTTCGAACACGAGTCGCTCCACTGCGAAGGGCACGGGTCCAAGGGCGGCAAGGGTAGGAAGGGTAAGGGTAGTAAGGGGGGCGGGGGTGACGGTTCGTATTCCAGCGCGTGTTCCAGGCCGCTTCACCTGCACGTGTTGGTCGCGACGCTTCGAATCTTCGGCGACGACTTTCGCGCCCGGGAGCTGTTGGAGATGCACTCCGACTCGTGCGACGCGGCGGTGTGCGCGACGCTTCAGCTCCTTGACCGTGCCGCTTCATCTTCGAATGCCACGGCGAACGGGGGGGACGCGCGTCGGCTGGTGTCGCGTGCGTGCGGGTTGCTCCACTCGCTGACCACGCCGCAGGCGCATTTTTTGGAAGGTGACCGCAACGAAACGGCGATGACGGAGTTGGCGAAGCAATTTCGTCGGATCGTGGGTGACCTGACCCGCGCGTTCATCGAGCGGGACGCGCCGCGCCGGCTCGTCGCCGCGCTCGAGGGTCGCATCGAAGGGTCGCGAAAGGCTCATTCGAAGGACGCCGCCTCATTCGAAGAGGACGAGATGAACGCTGCGGGTTCGGCGATTATGGCTACGCGGAACCTGTTGTTACACAGCGACGAGCGCGGGGCGCAGTTACGAAAGGCGCTGGCGCAGAGCGAGATGACGGTTCGGGTCCTGGAACCGTTCCTAGCGCGCGCCGTCCGCGACGCGCGCGACGCGGAGGCGGCGTTGGACGAGGAGGACGATGGGATCCGTGAGGAGGACGATGGGATCTGTGAGGATGGGGATGGAGCCGGGGACGACGGGTGGGGCGAACGGCGGCATTACGAGCGCACGCGTCGGCTCCGGTCCGCGTCCACCGCCGTCGCCGAGGCCCTCAACGCCCTCGTCGTCGCCACGCACAAGGACGGGACCCTGCGACAGAGGCTCCTATGCGGCGCGGGCGGCGAGGGCGCGACGATGGCATCCGCGTTGATCCCGGGCGGCGTTTTGAGCGTGGAGTCGCTCGCGTGCAACCTCGGCATCGTCGACGCGTTGTGCCGTCTGGCGTGTAACCTTGGCGTGGCCGTCGGCGACGACGGGGGCGGTGCGCCGGCGGCGGATGGGCGAGCGCGGTGGATCCGTGAGCTCACGGAGCGGTGTATCGATCGGCTCGACGGCGACGCGGCGGTTATTTTATCAACACGGTTCGCGGAGGATGTTCGGTCGGCGCCGGTGGTGCGCGACTGCGCGACGCACGGGTGGCTCGTGACGCGTCTCCCGGAGCCCACCGCGCCGAGGCGTGCCGTGGAGGAGGCCCTGAAGGGCGGCGGTGGAGGCGGTGGAGGCGGCGGGAGGAGGAACAGGCGTAAGGGCAAGGGCAAGTCCGGCGGCGGAGGCGAATCCAAGGGTGGCGGGTCCGGGGGTGGCAAGACGGAACGGGAGAAGGCTCGCAAGCGCGACCAGAAGCGCCGGAAGAAGCAGCGCGAGAAGGAGGCGAAGGAAGCGACGCGGAAGAAGGACGAACTCGACGCGTCATCGGAGACACGTATGAGCGCCGTGAGTCCCCCGCGCCGAGTCGTCGGTTCGGACGCGGCTGACGTCGTCGAAGTTCGCCGAGTTATTACGCCGGACGAAGAAGACGACGGCGGTGACTCGTCCTTGGGTGGTGACTCTTCGGGGGATGAGGAAACGGGGCCGAGGGTGAACGAGTTCAAGATTGGGTTCAGCGCGCCGAGGACGTCGTCGCACCGGCCGGTCTTCGTCAACCCGCTCTTCGGGGGCGGCGAGAATAACGACAACAACGACAAGCTGGACGAGGTGGACGCGTTGCTGGATGAGGTTGACCGCCTCGGATTTAATTAGCCATTCATCGGCTTAAATATTACTACGAGTCTCGAGGAGGAGCGACGGTATTACGTGTCGCTCATCCCCGTGAACCGTCTTTGAACTATACACACGCGGCGGGTCTAATATGATACGCCCCCGCGGATATTGTACCTTCGATACAAACGCCCTGCATCCTCACGCGTCGCAGCCCTGCATCCTCTTCGCGATGCGCTCCAAGCTCGCCACCCTGTTCATGCTCGCGGTTCTCCCGTTCTTCCCGAGCGTCCCACCCGCCTCCTTGCCGTCGGTGACGAGCGCGGCGGCCCAGTCCTCGGCGGGTTGGCGCCAACCGTCGATGCCGTCGTCGGGTCCCCCCATCGGGTCAATCGGCGTCGCGAGAAAATTCACGAGCAAAGCGTCCCCGTCACCCGCGTCGACGCCGTGGTGCACGAGGTGCGGCTTGACGGCGATTGGGGTCGCGAGCGGGGGTGCCTCGTGGTCCAGACCTACCGGGTCGAGAACGCGCGACTGCTGCTGCTGACCGCCGGAGTTGTGGTTGGAGTCCCCGCCGTCGCCGCTGTTGACGCCGCTGCCGCTGTTTCCTCCGCCGCCTCCGCCGCTGTTTCCGCCGCCGCCGCCCGCCCGCGCGTCGCTGGAATCGCCGCTACCCGCGCGCTGCTTGCGACGCGCGTCCGCGCAGGAGCCGTCTGACGCCTGGCGACCGTTCCGGCCCTGCGCCGCAGCCTGAGCCGCGGCTAACCCGGCGGCGGCGGCGGCGGCGGGAAGCTGGAAACCTTCGCCGCTCGGATTGGATCTCCCGTCGTCGTTCGGCGCGGGCGACCTGGCGTTGAGCTGCGCGGCGAGGGCAGCCTCCTGATCCGCGATCACATCCCCGAGACCGAGACCGGCGGTATCGACACCGTTATCATTTGCCATCTGGGTGCTCATCTGCAGCTGCGCGGCGACGGCGGCGGCGAGCGCCGCTTCCCGCTCGGCGATTTGCCCCCCCGCGGGAAGAGCCGGGCCGTCGATGAAACGCCCGTCGCCGTGGATGTACCCGTGTTGACCGTCGTCCGTCTCGTGTACACTCGCGCCGCCGCCGTTCATTTTGTTCAACTCGCCCATCGATCCTCCCTTGGGTCCCGGGTGTTCGTTCGGGCCGCCGCCGCCCATCGTGTTCATTCCGTTACCCATCGATCCTCCCTGCGCGTGCGTGAGTGAGGATCCGTTGCTGAACTCGCTGAC
>Ga0209631_10007692_pt1 | contig 10701 bp, 12 predicted proteins | sample COG_08_FD_184752 | JGI IMG/M metagenome (GOLD analysis project Ga0209631, IMG submission 184752) | Pelagic Microbial community sample from North Sea - COGITO 998_met_08 (SPAdes) (version 2) | ecosystem: Environmental > Aquatic > Marine > Neritic zone/Coastal water | place: Helgoland, sampling...
ATTTAGGTTTATTTGCCTTAGATAATTTAGAAATTCTTGTGTACTAATTTTTTCTGAATCTATAGTAGCAACAACATTTTGATTACCACCTCTAAATACATCACCCATACCCCAAAATACAAAGGGAAGAATGATGATACCTACTAAAAGTTTAATAAAAAAAGATTTTGATAATTTTCCTATTGAAGTTGCCATTATATTAATTTAATACTTTAATTTTATACTTCTATAAATCAAATTTTTAACTAAGGCAAATTATGAGATATTTTATTGGAAATTGGAAAATGTTTGGTGTTCCAAAGTCTATAAATATACTAAATAAAATTAATTCCTTTTATTCCAAAGATAAAAATCGAAACAAATATAGGGTTATAATTACCCCTCCTTATACGTTGATTGAAACTTTTTCAAAATACTTCAAAAGTAAAAAAATCTCTATTGGCTCACAAAACTGTTATCAAAAAGATCAATTTTCATCCAATACAGCTGCTGTTAGCCCCTATATGTTAAGAAGTGTTGGGGCTAAATATACCTTAATTGGTCACTCAGATAACAGGAGTGAAGGTGATACCGACTCAATGTTAAAATCAAAAGTAACATTTGCTTTAAAAAATAATTTAAAAGTTGTTTTTTGTATAGGTGAAAATAAATCTGAAAAAAAAAATAATAGAACATTAATTGTCTTAAAAAGACAATTAATTAAAGTTTTAGAAAAAAAATTTAATAAGAATAATATTATAGTTGCTTACGAACCTATCTGGTCCATTGGAACGGGCAAAATACCTACAGCAAAAGAATTAAAAAAAACGACAATTCATATTAAAAAAGTACTTAAGAATATATTTAAAAAAAATAGTCCTGCTGTCCTTTATGGAGGGTCTGTAGATGGAAGCAATGTCGAAATGTTTAATCAAATTAAAGAAATAGATGGTTTTTTAATAGGAGGGGCTTCTAAATCATCTAAAAAATTTATTGATATAATAAAAAATTACTATAGATAAGCACCATGGAAAGTTTACTCATTTTTGTTAATATAATTTTAGCAGTTGTTTTAATCATTGCTATTCTATTACAAAGATCTGAAGGTGGGGCGCTAGGTTTAGGTGTTTCACAAGATAATTTCACGTCAGCAAGAAGTATGGGAACTTTCTTGACAAAATTTACAGCTATTATTGCAACTTTATTTATTATTTGCAGCATTACAATTGTTGCAATATCTAGAGATGAGCTTCGTGAAACACAATCCGTTCTAGAAAAAGAGGAAGAAGAAAACTCCAATCTTCCACAAATTCCTCAGCCTAAATAATTAAGACTTTGTATTTCGTTAAATATAAAGTATAACATACTTCCATGACGCGATACATTTTCGTAACCGGCGGCGTGGTTTCATCTTTAGGTAAAGGATTATCATCAGCCTCACTAGCCTATCTATTACAATCAAGAGGTTACAAAGTTAGAATTAGAAAACTTGATCCATATTTAAACGTTGACCCGGGAACAATGAGTCCTTTTCAACACGGAGAAGTTTTTGTAACAGATGATGGAGCGGAAACTGATTTAGATTTAGGTCACTATGAAAGATTTTCAGGAATTTCAGCTAAAAAATCTGACAATATAACAACAGGTAGAATTTATAGTGATGTTTTAAAAAAAGAACGACAGGGTAAATATTTAGGTAAAACAGTTCAAGTTATTCCTCATATTACAGATAGAATAAAAGAATTTATTAAACAAGATGTTTCTAAAGAAGATTTTGTTATTTGTGAAATTGGTGGGACTGTTGGTGATATTGAAAGTTTACCTTTCTTAGAATCTATTAGACAGTTTTCAAACGAAAGAGGAAGAAAAAATACTTTATTTATTCACTTAACTTTAGTTCCTTACATGAAAGCCTCCGATGAAATCAAAACAAAACCTACTCAACATTCAGTAAAAGAACTTAGGAGCATCGGTATTCAACCTGATATCATTATTTGTAGATCGGAAAGACCCATTCCCTTTAATCAAAGAAAAAAAATTTCTTTATTTTGCAATGTTTCAATAGATGATGTTATTGAAACTGTTGATGTAAAAACTATTTATGAAGCACCAATCAGCTTTAATAAAGAAAAATTAGATGAGAGAGTATTAAATTTTTTTAAGATTAAGACTAAGAAAAAAGTTAATCTTGAACCATGGAAAAAAATCACTCACTTAATATTAAACACAAAAAATAAAGTTAATATTGCTATTATTGGAAAATATGTAGAATTAAAAGATGCTTATAAGTCTTTAGATGAAGCATTAACTCACGGTGGAATAGCAAATAATCTTAAAGTTAATCTAGTGAGAATTGACTCTGACTATTTAAAACCTAATGAAATAAAAAATAAATTAAACAAAGTTTCTGGGATTTTAATACCAGGAGGTTTTGGTAAAAGAGGAACAGAAGGTAAAATTGCAGCAATTCACTATGCAAGAAAAAATAATATTCCTTTTTTAGGAATTTGTTTTGGAATGCAAATGGCAGTTGTAGAGTATGCTAGAAATGAATTAAATATTAAAAACGCAACCTCAAGTGAGTTTGGCTCTTCAAAAGCTTCAGTGGTTGGATTAATGAGTGAATGGATTAAAGATGGAAAATTAGTAAAAGGAACCAACAAAGATCTTGGTGGAACAATGCGATTAGGTAGCTATGAAGCCAGACTTAAGAAAAATTCATTAATTAATAAAATTTATAAAGCTACAAAAATAAATGAAAGGCATCGTCACAGATATGAGGTAAATATCAATTATAAAGAAAAATTTGAAAATAAAGGTATGATTTTTTCCGGTTTATCTCCAAATCAAAAATTACCAGAAATTGTTGAGCTTAAAGGTCATCCATGGTTCATAGGAGTTCAGTTTCACCCTGAATTTAAATCTAGACCTTTAGCTCCACATCCTTTATTCTCTTCATTTATAAAGGCCGCAAAAATCAAATCGAATAAATAATGACAAATCATAAAGTAAAATGCACCAATTTTGAAATTGCTAATGATAGACCCTTCACATTAATTGCTGGACCATGTCAGCTAGAAAATGAAGCGCATGCAATTAAGATTTCTACTGAGCTTAAAAAAATTACAAGTGAATTAGGAATTAATCTTATCTACAAAACGTCTTTTGACAAGGCTAATAGAACTAGTCTTAAAGGAAAAAGAGGAATGGGATTAGAAAACTCATTACCTATTTTTGATAAAATTAGAAAAGATGTTGGTTTACCAGTTTTAACAGATGTCCATACAGCAGAACAGTGTTTAATTGTTGCTAATCATGTAGATGTTTTACAAATTCCAGCTTTCTTATGTCGACAAACGGATTTATTAATAGCCGCTGCTAAAACAGGAAAGATAATTAATGTAAAAAAAGGTCAATTTTTAGCACCATGGGATATGGCAAATGTAATTAAAAAAATTGAAGATTCTGGAAATAAAAATATTTTAATTACAGAAAGAGGAGCAAGCTTTGGATATAACACACTCGTATCGGATATGAGAGCTTTGCCAATAATGTCTAAATTTGGTTTTCCAATAGTATTTGATGCAACGCACTCTGTTCAACAACCTGGTGGCATGGGTGAAAAGAGCGGTGGTCAAAGAGAGTTTGTTCCTTTCCTTGCGCGCGCCGCTATTGCAGTAGGAGTTGGAGCAATTTTTATGGAAACCCATGAAGATCCAGATAATGCTCCATCAGATGGACCAAATATGGTGCCATTGAATGAAGTAAAAGCTTTATTACAAAAGTTAACTGAAATTGATAAATTAGTTAAATAAAGAATGGCAAAAATCAAAAATGTTAAAGGAAGACAAGTTTTTGACAGCAGAGGTAATCCAACTGTTGAAGCAGAAGTTTTTTTAGATAATGATATATCTGCTACAGCAATATCTCCTTCTGGAGCATCAACAGGTGCATACGAAGCTCATGAGCTAAGAGATAAAGATCAAAAAAAATTTTTAGGAAAAAGTGTTAACACTGCAGTAGAAAATATAAATAGAAAAATTTCAGCTGAACTTAAAGATTTAAATCCAGACCAGCAAGAAAAAATTGACAAAGTTTTATTAGAACTAGATGGAAGTGAAAATAAAACTAATCTTGGAGCTAACGCTATTTTAGCAGTTTCCCTAGCTAACGCTAAATGCGCAGCACTATTAAATAAAAAATCTCTTTATAAAAATTTAGGAAAATCTTATTCTATACCCATTCCTTTAATGAATATTATAAATGGTGGAGCACACGCAGATAACGATTTAAATATACAAGAATTTATGATTAGACCAGACTCAGCTAAGAATTTTATGGATGCAATCGAAAAATGTTTTCTTGTAATTCAAACTTTAAAAAAATTATTACAATCAAAAAAAATGCTTACTAATGTAGGTGATGAAGGAGGGTTTGCCCCCTCGATTAACAGCAATGAAGAAGCTTTAGAATTAATCGTCCAAGCAACAGAAAAATCTAAACTTAAACCAGGCAGCGATATTGTTATTTGTTTAGATGTTGCAGCTAACGAACTTATAAATGAAAAAGGAGGATATTCTATTCAATCTAAAAACTTTTATAAAGCTGATGATGTTATCAGATATTATGAAAAACTAACTTCAAATTACCCTATTAAATCAATTGAAGATCCTTTTGCTGAAGATGATTGGGAGTCTTGGAAAAAAATTACTAAAGTCATTGGTAATAAAATTCAAATAGTTGGAGATGATTTATTTGTTACAAATACAAAGCGATTAGAAAAAGGAATTAAAGATAAATCAGCAAATAGTATTTTAGTTAAGCCAAATCAGATTGGAACTTTAACTGAAACATTAAAAGTTATTACGACGGCAAAGAAAGCAAATTTTAATACTATAATTTCACATAGATCTGGAGATACTGAGGATACTTTTATTGCTGATTTGTCAGTAGCTACAATGTCATCGCAAATAAAAACTGGCTCCCTAGCACGATCCGAAAGAGTAGCTAAATATAATAGATTATTACGCGTCGAAGAAGAACTTGGCAAAGAAGTTAAAATGGCTAAAATCTAGTCAATGAACTTTATTGAAATTTTAAAAAAAAAAAAATTTATTTTATTTAATATTTTCTTTACCTTATATATAGGAATTAATCTTATCGGAGGGGAGAGAGGCTTAATATCATATTTTGATAAAAAAAAAACTTATGAGCAATTATCAATAAAAGACAAAGTCTTGACTAGTCAATTAGATAATCTAGAACATAAAATTTCTTTAATTAATAAAAACGATCTGGATTATATAGATATGCTATATAGAAAAAAATTTAATTACGTAACTGAAGGTGAAACAATTATTAAGTTAAAATGAGTGAAAAAATTAGACATCCAGAAAAAATAAATAAACCAATTAATCCCATAAAAAAAAAACCTGAATGGATTAGATCCAAGATAGTAGATTCAAAGGTTTTTTTTCAGACTAAACAAGTTGTAAATCAAAATAATTTAATTACAGTTTGTCAAGAAGCCAACTGCCCTAACATTACTGAATGTTGGAGCAAAAAACATGCAACCTTTATGATAATGGGAGATACATGTACAAGAGCTTGCGCTTTTTGTGATGTTAAAACAGGTAAACCAACAGCTCTAGATATGTATGAGCCAGCAAAAATTTCAAATGCTGTTAAAACACTCAATTTAAAACATGTTGTAATAACTTCAGTTGATAGAGATGATCTTGAAGACGGAGGTTCAAATCATTTTTATAAAGTAGTTAACGCTACAAGACTAAAAAATCCTGAAACTTCGATCGAAGTATTAACTCCAGATTTTTTAAGAAAAGATGATGCTTATAAAAAAGTACTTGAAGCGGATCTTGACGTTTTTAATCACAATATAGAAACAGTTCCAAGACTTTACACCTCAGTAAGACCAGGTGCACGATATTTCGCTTCATTGGAGCTTTTAAAAAATGCTAAAAAATTTAACAAAAAAGTTTTTACTAAATCAGGTATCATGGTTGGTTTAGGTGAAAATAAAGAAGAAATTATTCAAGTAATGGATGATCTAAGATCCGCTGAAGTTGATTTCATTACCATAGGTCAATATTTGCAACCATCAGCTAAGCACCATCCTTTAAATCGTTATTACCACCCAGATGAGTTTAAAGAATTAGAAACTATAGCTAATATAAAAGGTTTCTTATTAGTGTCTTCTTCACCATTAACAAGATCTTCATATCATGCGGATGAAGACTTTAGAAAATTACAAGACGCAAGAAATAAAAAGCTTGAATGTCATCAGCATCAATAAAAAAAATTATCTCTTGTAAAAAAAATCAACTAATTGAAATGGTTCTTGATATTGAGAAATATCCTGAATTTGTTCCTTGGTGTATTGAAGGTAGGGTACATGATAAAAATGAGAGTACAGATCTGATTACTTTTAATGGAGATTTAAAAGTTGGCAAAAGTCTTTTAAACGAAACTTTTTTCAGTCAGGTATTATATTATAAAGAAAAAGATAAAATAATTGTAACAAACCTCAACGGACCATTAAAGCATCTTAAAAATGAATGGACATTCAAAGAAATAAATAACGCAACACAATTAGAATTTTTTATCGACTTTGAATTAAAAAATCCCATCTTGAATACAATTATGAAAAATTCCTTTGAACTAGGTCTTAATAAAATAGCTAAGTCTTTTGAAGAAAGAGCTATCAAATTATATAAATAATGTTAGGTGCAACGTTTTTATTAATATTTTTATCTATTATTTGTAGATTTTTAGTTTTATATATCAAAGCAATTAGAACAGGCGATCCAAATGAAAGTGAATTAACTTACTGGATGTTTTCTTATGATTTTAGATTAAAAAATAAAGAATGGATCCCTGAAGATAAAAACTTATTGAGAAAAAAAAGAAATAGAAATGCTTTAATTTTTATACTTTATATAGTTATATTCTTAATTTTTTTAACCTTTAACAGTTTTGTTGCGCATCTATTGGATGTAATTGTTAATATTGAAAAATTTAAATATCCTATTTAAGCAATTTTATCAATAAATTAAGTGATTTTTTGACAGCTTGTTTCTGAATAAATAATCTTCCTTTATTTTTAAAATTGCATTTATCAACAATAACTTTTTTACCAACTTTTATTCCAATAAAAACTAAGCCAACCGGTTTTTGTTTTGAAGCACCTTTTGGACCTGCAATACCACTTATAGAGATGCATATTTTTGATTTACTAATTCTACTGAGATTATTTACCATAGCTAAACAACATTGAATGCTTACAGCGCCGTATTTTTTAATTATCTTTTTGTGAACTTTTAACACTGTCATTTTAGCTTGGTTTGAGTAGGTGACTAATCCCATCGAGAATACTTTAGAAGATCCGTTTACAGAAGTTATGGCACTAGAAAGTAAACCACCAGTACAAGATTCAGCAAAGGAAATCGTTAAATTTTTTCTCTTTAAAATAGTGACTACTTTTTGGTTTAAACTCATGAAAAAAATTTTGATTTAATTATTATAAATATAATTAGTGTTAATACTACATATAAACCAGCAACAACATCATCTAAAATTACTCCAAAACTATTTTTAAATTTTTTATCAAAGTAACTTACTGGAAAAGGTTTTTTAATATCAAAATATCTAAAAAGAATAAAAATATATAAATAAAATAAAGCTGCTTCTTGTGAATTTTTAATTGTTCCATGAGCTATTTCATAAAGGTAAATCGGGATAGATTGACCGATAAATTCATCTACAACAACTTCTTTAGGATCTTTATTTTCATTATCTTTAATATATTCACTGACTGCATAAAATGAATAAACAAAAATCAAAAGTAGAACAATCAATATTGTTTTATTAGATAAGTTTATAACATGAAATAAACTAAATAAAAAAATTGTTGTTATAAACGAGGTAATTGTGCCAGGAGCAAATCTAAAAGATCCAATTCCAAAACAAGTAACAAATAAATAATTAAAAATTTTAATCATATTTAATAATTGATGTTATTACTTCACAGGCAATAGCTTTTTCTTTTCCAATAACACCTAATTTTTCAGTCGTCTTTCCTTTGATATTAATTCGATCTTTTGAAATTTCACAAATCTTAGCAATATTATCTATCATTTTATTTTTTAAGTTTTTAATCCTTGGTGTTTGGGTAATGATGTTTATATCGATATTATTTATAAAATAACCATTTGACTTAATTTTTTCTATAACTTGTTTTAATATGATAGTTGATCTTATATTTTTAAACTTTTTATTTTTATCTGAAAACATTTTGCCAATATCACCAAGTTTACAGGCTCCTAAAATAGCATCAGTAATAGAGTGTAATACAGGATCGCCATCTGAGTGACCTAAGGTACCTAATGTAGATTTTATTTTTAGCCCAGCTAAATAAAGTTTTCTTTTTGGAACTAGTCTATGAACATCGAAACCTATGCCTACATTGATTTTAGATTTATAAATATTTTTTAGATTTTCAAAGTCTGTTCTATCAGTAATTTTGAAATTACTTTTTTCTCCTTCAATAAACTTAACTTCATTTAAATCCATATATAATGAAATATCATCATCTTTATATTTTGATGAATTATTTTTGTGAAGTTTATATATTTCTCTAAAGTTAAAAGCTTGAGGTGTTTGTGTTAAAAATAGCTTTTCTCTTTTCTTTCCTAGAATATATTCTGCATTACTTGTATCTATTATTTGTTTTACAGCATCTTGAATTTTAATTTTTGGCACAACTGCTCTAGCATTTTTTATATTTTTAATAATTGAGTGAAGTAACTTTCTTGAAAAATTTGGCCTAGCTACATCATGTATAAGAACTTTAGAAATCTTCTTATTGTTATTTAAATATTTCAGGGCATTAAAAGTAGATTGTTGTCTGTTTTTACCTCCAACAATTAATTTAACATTGTTTAATTTAAGTGATCTAACTCGTTTTGAATCTTTTCTATTATAGACAAGGATAATTTTTTTAATTTTATTAAATTTACGTGCTTTAATAAGGTTTATTTCAATTAATGATTTGCCCGCTATTTTTTGGTAAGGTTTAGCTATATTAGACTTAAATCTATGGCTATTTCCTCCTGCAAGAATTATTAAACAAAAACTCATGATATAAAGTTATATAATATTTATATGAATATTTAATGGTAAATTAAGATGTTTAAGATTATAAAAAATTTCAATTGGATTATTTTATCCTCATTTTTATGTATATTTATGGGGATAGTAACTTTTTTAACATTTATTAATGAAGGATTTGTAACTTTAAATGATAAAAATTTACAAACATTGTTGATAATAGATATTTTTCTACTATTTATTTTTTTTACCTTAATTTTTAAAAATTTTTTTAGATTTTACAATGCTGGAAAAAAAAATAAAAAAGGATCACAAACAAACCTTAAGTACATTTCACTTTTTTCTTTATTTACTGTAATTCCATCTTTGATTGTAGCTATATTTTCTTTATTTATTTTTAATTTTGGTATTCAAAATTACTTTGATAAAACAATTACTAAAGCAGTTAATAATTCATTTGATGTAGCAAAAAACTATTTAGAAGAAAGCAAAGAAAACGTCTTGTCAGATGTAATTTTAATGAGCGTAGGTCTTAACCGTGCATCAGGATTTTATTATTCAAATCCTAATCGTTTTAAAAATATTATAAGATCTGAGAAAATTTTAAGAAGAATAGACGATGTTTATTTAATTGACAGTCTAGGTAATATATTAATTTCAGATGTAAGAGATATTACGGAGGAATTAGTAATTCCTTCTGATGAAGACTACAATCAAGTTTTGCAAGGCAAGCCAGTTTTTATTAAAGATAGTTTAGAAAATAAAACAACTGTAATGACTAAATTAAACTCTTTAGTTGATACTTATTTGTATATTTCAAGAAATATTGATCCTAAAATTTTACGATATATAAATGAAACGGAAGAAGCTGTAAGTTTTTATTATTCTGTTGAAAATAGTCAAACAGGAATTAGAGTTACGTTTGCAATTATTTATATAATTGTTGTAACTTTATTATTATTTTTATCTACTGCAATTGCAATAACATTTGCGTCCAGACTTACCAGACCTATAATCAATTTAATTGGAGCATCTGACTCAATCAGCAAAGGCACCCTTGATGTAAAAGTTCCGAATTTGGAAACAGACGATGAATTTAGAGAATTAAATAATAATTTTAATTTAATGATAGAAAGATTAAAAGAGCAACAAGACAAACTTTTGACTGCTGAACGTTACGAAGCATGGGAAAATGTTGCAAGAAAATTAGCTCATGAAATTAAAAATCCTTTGACACCAATTCAATTATCAATTGATAGTCTCCGAGAAAAATATAGAGACAAACTCACTAATGAAAAGCATGAATTTGAAAAATATTTAGAAACTATTAATAGGCAGATTAAAGATATTGAAAAATTAGTTAATGAGTTCTCAAATTTTGCTAGAATGCCTCGTCCTATACTTAAAAAAATTGATATAATACAGTTAATTAATAATTCTTTAGATTTTTTAAAATTAAGCTCAAAAAATTCTATCAACATAATTAAAAAAACAAAAAATAATTTTATTAAAGGAGATCAGGATCAGTTAAACAGAGTATTTATTAATTTAATTAAAAATTCAGAAGAGTCTTTTTTAGATAAGGCTGAAAAAGAC
>Ga0209631_10007693_pt1 | contig 10701 bp, 11 predicted proteins | sample COG_08_FD_184752 | JGI IMG/M metagenome (GOLD analysis project Ga0209631, IMG submission 184752) | Pelagic Microbial community sample from North Sea - COGITO 998_met_08 (SPAdes) (version 2) | ecosystem: Environmental > Aquatic > Marine > Neritic zone/Coastal water | place: Helgoland, sampling...
AAGGAAGCGTTGGTTAATGTTAAAAATTAATAACTTAAATGCAAATGTCGAAAATAAGACAATATTAAAGGGTTTTTCTCTAGCTATTAATCCTGGTGAAGTGCATGCAATCATGGGCCCTAATGGATCAGGTAAAAGCACATTATCAAATATTCTATCTGGAAAGAAAGGCTACGAAGTATCGGGTGAGATTTTATATGAAAATAAAAATTTATTTGATCTTGAAATTGATGAAAGGGCTCATAAAGGGATATTTTTAGCATTTCAATATCCTTTAGAAATACCTGGAGTAAATACAAATATATTTTTAAAAACTTCTTTAAATGCAGTTAGAAAAGCTCGTGGAGAAAAAGAACTTGATGCTATTGAGTTTTTAAAACTTGTTAAAGAAAAAGCAAAAGAACTTAAATTTGATGAAGAAAAACTAAATAGACAATTGAATGTAGGTTTTTCTGGAGGTGAAAAAAAGAAGAATGAAATTTTACAAATGTCTATGCTAGAACCTAAATTATCAATTTTAGATGAAACAGATTCAGGCTTAGATATTGATGCTTTAAAAATAGTTGCTGATGGAGTTAACACTCTTAGAAATAAAAATAATTCTTTTTTAATAATCACTCATTATCAAAGATTATTAGATTATATTAAACCAGACTTTGTTCATGTTTTAATGAATGGAAAAATAATAAAATCTGGTGGTCCAGAATTAGCATTAGAGTTAGAAAAAAAAGGATATGAAAATTTTAATTAAATGAATGAACAATTACAAATAGATTTTGATAAGACAAACAAAACATCAGATATTTCTGATGCAGATATTAAGTTAAAAAGAAATCATTTAAATAAGTTTATAGAAAGTGGTTTCCCAAATAGAAAGCAGGAAAATTGGAAGTTTTTAGACATAAGTCAAATTATTAAAAAAAATATTGGTGATTTAAGTTTTTTCAATGATTATTCTATACCAAATAAAATCGATCCATCTATTTTTGCTGAAGGTTTAGAGCATAATAAAATTATTTTTATCAATGGAAGAATAGAAAAAATTGATTTTAATTATGAAGATCAAAATAAAATTCAAATAAGTGACAAAATAGAAAAAAAAATTTCATTTGTTAATGAAAATTCGTTAATTGATTTGAATAATGCTTTTACAAATAAAGTTTTTAAAGTTTTAATTAAAAAAAACTATTCATTAAAAAGACCTTTAATCATATATCACTCTACAAACGAAAAAATTAAATCAAAAAATATTAATTTGAGACTAGATTTTGAATTAGAGGAAAATAGCTCATTAAGATTAATTGATTTTTTCACTGATAGTTCAGATAAAAACTTTACAAATATTCTATATAATTTTGATTTAAAAAAAGACTCTATTCTTAAAAATTACAAAATTGACAAATTTATTAATAACAATTTGAAATACTCATTTAACAATATTGAACAAGAAGCTAACAGTATTTCTGAAACGTTTATATTATCCTCAGGTTCAAATTTTTTTAAAAACGAAGTTAATTGTAACTTAAAAGGAGAGTACTCTTCTGCCTTTGTAAATGGTATTTTTTCTTTAAAGGAAAATCAGCAGCATGAAATTAGAACTACAATAAATCATTTGGTAGAAAATACTAAAAGTTACCAGCTAATAAAAAGTGTTCTTGGTAAACTTTCAAAAGCTGCTTATCAAGGAAAAATATTTGTGAACTCTAAGGCTCAAAAAACTGATGGATATCAATTAAGTAAAGCCATTTTAATGGATGAAACTTCGGAGTTTAATGCAAAACCGGAATTAGAAATATATGCTGATGATGTTAAATGTTCTCATGGATCTGCATCTGGAAGTTTGAATGAGAATTCAATTTTTTATTTGATGTCACGTGGCTTAAATTATCAACAGTCAAAGGAACTTTTGATAAGTGGTTTTTTACTAGATGTTGTTGAAAAGATAACAGACCCAGAAATTAAAAACTTAATTAAGAACATGATCGGCTTAAAAGAATGAACATAGAAAATATAAAAAAAGAATTTCCTATTTTTGATGAAAAAATCCAAAATAGTGATTTGGTTTACTTAGATAGTGCTAATTCTTCACAAAAACCAAAGGTTGTATTAGATAGAATCAATGAATTTTATTCAAAACAATTTTCAAACGTTGGAAGAAGTGTGCATTATTTGGCTGTAGCAGCTACAAATTTATATGAAAATACAAGATCTTCAGTTCAAAAATATATTAATGCTAAAGATAAAAATGAGATTGTTTTTACTAAGGGCGCAACAGAAGCTTTAAATCTAGTGGCAAATACTCTTGGCCAAACAATCATAGAGCCAAATGATGAGATTTTAATTACTGAATTAGAACATCACTCAAATTATGTACCCTGGCATTTTTTAAGGAAATCTAAGAATGTGAAAATAAAGTTTGCTGAAATTAATGAAGATGGTGATATTCCAATAGAAAATATTGAAAAAGAAATAACAGATAAAACTAAAGTAATTGCTATTACTCACTTGTCTAATGTTACAGGAGCTGTTTTACCTATCAAAGAGATAACTCAATTAGCTCACTCAAAAGGTATTATTGTTGTTGTCGATGGTTGTCAAGGTGGACCACATCTAAAATTAGATATGCAAGATTTAGATTGCGATTTTTATGCTATTTCATGTCATAAAATGTATGGACCAACTGGTCTTGGTGTTTTGTATGGAAAAAAGAAATGGCTTGAACAACTTCCCCCATATCAAGGAGGTGGAGGTATGATTAATGAAGTTAAAAAGGATAGAATCTCTTACGGTGATCTTCCAAATAAATATGAAGCAGGAACAATGGCAACAGCACAAGTAATTGCTTTTGATCAGTCGATAAAGTTTTTAGAAAGTATTGGAATTGAAAATATTATTAAACATGAAAAAGAATTAATTGAGTATGGGCAAGAAATTTTAAAAAAAAATAACTCTGTTAAATTAATTGGAAATCCTAAAGAGAGAGGAGGCGTATTATCTTTTACTATAGAAGGAGTACATCCTCATGATATTGCAACTATTTTAGATGAAACTGGAGTTGCAATAAGAGCTGGTCACCACTGCTGTCAAATCCTTCATGATAAATTAGGAATTTCAGCAAGTGCAAGAGCTTCTTTGGGAGTTTATAATACTAAAAATGATTTAGATAAACTCAATGAAGGAATTAACAATTGTAAAAAAATTTTTGACTTAAAATGAACTTAAAAGAACTTTATCAAGAAATAATTTTAGAACACGGTAAAAATCCTAGAAATTTAAGAAAGACAGATAATTTTAACAAGGATGCAAAAGGAAATAACCCATTATGTGGTGATAATGTTCATGTTTATTTAAAATTAAACGATCAAAGAAAAGTAGAAGATATATCATTCGAAGGAAGCGGTTGTGCTATATCAATGGCATCAGCTTCAATTATGACTGATCTAATCAAAGGTAAAAGTGACAATGAAGCTAGAGAGATTATAGAAGATTTCTTAGGCATGATTAAAGAAAACCCAGAATTAAAAACAAATTTATTAAAAGATGATGATAAAACAAAATTAATGTGTTTATCTGGAGTTAAACAATACCCAATGAGAGTTAAGTGTGCTACTTTATCATGGCATACTTTAGTTTCAGCTATGGAAAGTGATGGAAAAGAGATTAGTACAGAAAGTTAATATTTTATGGAAGTTAAAGAAAAAATAATTGCAGAAATTAAAACAATTTATGATCCAGAAATTCCAGTAAATATTTATGATCTTGGTTTAATTTACGATGTTCAAGTAGATGATAAAAAAGCAAAAATTAAAATGACATTGACATCACCAAACTGCCCTGTTGCAGAAAGTTTACCAAGAGATGTAAAAAATGTTGCTATGCAAGTTGAGGAAATTGAAGATGTTGATCTTGAATTAGTTTGGGAACCACCTTGGAATAAAGATATGATGTCAGAAGCTGCAAAATTGGAGTTAAATTTATAATGAGTCCAATAATTAAATTAAGTGACAATGCTGCATCAAGAATTAAAGAAATAATGTCAAGTGCACAAAAGGATTCTATTGGAGTTAGAGTTTCTGTTAAATCAGGTGGTTGTGCAGGCATGTCTTATGTTATGGAATATTCAAAAGAAATTAATCCTAATGACGAAGTTATAGAGGACAAAGGAGTTAAGGTTTTTATAGACTCTGCAGCCGTAATGTATCTTTTAGGCACAGAAATGGACTATAAAAAGGAGGAGTTTTCATCATCTTTCGTCTTTAACAATCCAAATGAAACTGAGCGATGTGGCTGTGGAGAATCTTTTAAAATAGATTAATTCCCAGTATCCTGTAAGTTGCATATCAGTATTGCACAATTTGCATATCTAGTATATAATAGTGTTATGAATAAGTTTGAATTTAAAAATCTTGTTAAAAACCTTAAAAATTCTTTAAAAGAAAAAGTTTTTTTTAAAGATCTACGTAAAGAAGTAAACACTGGTGCTAATGGCACACAGGATTATGTAGTTAAGAAAGGTGCTAATAAAGATACAATAGCTACAACAAGACAGTAGTTAACTACTGTAATACATCTCAAATTCTACTGGATGAGGTGCATGTTCGAACTTATGAATTTCCTCAAATTTAAGAGCAATGTAAGCATCAATTTGGTCATCAGTAAATACACCACCTTCAGTTAGAAATTCTCGATCCTTATCTAAACTTTCCATTGCTTCTCTTAAAGATCCACACACAGTTGGAATAGCATTTACTTCCTCAGGAGGTAAGTCGTATAAATCTTTATCAAAGGACTCCCCTGGATGAATTTTATTTTTAATGCCATCTAAACCTGCCATCAACATTGCAGCGAAAGTTAAATAAGGGTTACCCGAAGCATCTGGAAATCTAATTTCACATCTTGCACCCTTTTTACTTAAAGTAATTGGTATACGACATGATGCTGATCTATTTCTAGCAGAGTATGCTAATAGCACAGGTGCTTCAAATCCAGGAACTAATCTTTTATAACTATTTGTTGTTGAGTTAGCAAATGCATTAATTGCTTTTGCATGTTTTAAAATTCCACCAATATAATGTAATGCAGTTTCTGATAATCCAGCATAAGCATCTCCTGAGAATACAGGAGTGTCACCTTTCCAAATAGATTGATGAATATGCATTCCTGATCCATTATCACCTGCAACAGGTTTGGGCATGAATGTAGCTGTTTTTCCAAAAGAATGGGTTACCATTTGTACAACATATTTATATAGTTGAACGTTATCAGCTTGATCAACCAAAGTACCAAAATACATTCCTAGCTCATGTTGACTTGGAGCGACTTCATGGTGATGTTTTTCAACTTTAATACCAACTTCCTTTAAATTTTTTAAATATTCACCTCTCATATCTTGCTCACTATCGACTGGAGGAACTGGAAAATATCCACCTTTTACTGGAGGCCTGTGACCCATATTTCCATTTTCATAAACCTTTCCAGAATTATAAGGTCCTTCTTTACTATCTAAAATAAATCCAGTGTTATTAGGGTCATTAGTGATTCTTACATCATCAAAAACAAAAAACTCAGGTTCAGGACCAAAAAAAGCTTTATCACCAACACCTGAAGACTTTAAATATTCTTCTGCTTTTTTAGCTGTACCTCTTGGATCTCTTTCATAAGGAGATTTTTTTACAGCGTCTAAAATATCACAAAAAAGAATTACAGTATTGTGTGAAGTAAAAGGATCTAAAAAAAATCTTGCATTATCAGGTTTTAAAATCATATCAGACTCATTTATCGCTTTCCAACCAGCTATAGATGATCCATCAAAGAAAACACCATCATTCAACATATCTTCATCCACTATAGTAGAGTCCATAGTTAGGTGCTGAAGCTTACCTCTTGGGTCAGTAAATCTTAAATCAACAAATTCTGCTTCTTTATCTTGTATAAATTTTAAAACATTTTTAGCACTCATTTTTTCTCCTTTAATTCTGCAAGTTGTAATACCAAAAAAAGACTGATAAATAATGCTCTTTTACTTAATAACACCTATGCAATATTCACATAAGTGTATAATTAAATGTTTAAAATAACTAACAATTAAAAGTTGAATAATGACTTTATTAGACAAAGAACCAGTTAAAAGAGTTGATAGATTATTAAAAGGATTTGACTCAACACAAAAAGTTATTGTTTTAGACAATTCTGCGAGAACTGCTCTTGAAGCTGCTTCATCTTTGGGTTGTGAAGTTGGAGCGATTGTAAAAAGCTTACTTTTTAAAACAGAAGGAACGTTCATATTATGTTTAGTAGCTGGAGATAAAAAAGCTTCTTTAAATAAGATTAAAAAAATTTTAGAAATTCAAAATGCATCGATGGCTTCAGCAGATGAGGTTAAAAATATAACTGGATATTCTATTGGTGGTGTTTCACCTGTAGGTCATTTTAAAAAAGTGGATATTTTTATAGACAATTCATTAGAAAGATTTACTTATTTATTTGCAGCAGCTGGACATCCTAACTGTGTGTTTAAGATAAAATTTAAAGATTTACATAAAATTACTAATGGCTCAATTAAAGAAATAATAGAATGAAACAACCGAAATTATTAGATTATATCTTGTTAGTTTTTCTTGCATTGATTTGGGCTTCTGCTTTTTTTAATATAAAAATTGCAACTTATTCTTTTGGACCAGTAACCATTGCTTTTCTTAGAGTTTTTTTTGGAGCCATTCCAGTGTTGTTACTTTGTTATTTTAAAGATATTAAAATTGAAGCTTTTTCAAAAGATTGGCATTGGTTTGCAATAATAGGGTTTATAAATTTAGTTGCACCATTTTTTTTAATTGCATACGGAGTACAATCTGTTCAAAGTAATTTAGCAGCTATTTTAATGTCAACAACTCCATTGAGCTCGACTGTATTAGGTCATTTTTACACAAAGAATGAAAAATTTAACTTTATTAAAACTTTTGGAATTTTAATTGGTTTCTCAGGAATACTATATTTGTTCTCAGACAATATATTAATTAATGAAAATAATTTTTTTTCAGCAATTTTAATATTACTAGGATCTACTTGTTACGTTATAGGGGGAGTATTAACTCTTAAAATTAGCAAGAAAAAAAATGAAAATGTAACAGGGTCAATATTAATTTGGGCAGTGATTATTCTTATTCCTCTAGCAAGTTTTATTGAACAGCCATGGAATGTTGTACCAAGATTGGACTCAACAATTTCAGTGATTTATTTAGGATTGGTTTCTACAGGGATTGCTTGGCTTTTAAGATTTCGAATATTAGTGAATAATGGTTTAATATTTCAATCACAGGTTTCTTATTTAATCCCAATTTTTGGTACTATTTTAAGTTATATATTTTTAAAGGAACTAATTACTATTAAAGTTTTAATTTCTTTAATAGCGGTTGTAATTGGAATTTATTTTGTAAAAAAGGCCAAGTAATACTAACCTCTAAAATTGGATGGTTTTCCCAAAATAGCATTAAACAAACCTAAAAATCTGTAAAAATATTTACTTCGATTTTTTTTTTGAATAATTATTGAATAAAAAACCATTTTAAAAAAAGATCTCAAAAACTTTCCTAAAACTTTTCTTAAAGCAAAAAGATAACTGTAATTTTTTTTATAAAAATAAAAACTTGACCACATAAAATGCCACTCTTTTATATTAATTATTTTGAAATTATTTATATGATTATCATTAAGTGAGCTCTTAAATCCCAAGTGATGTATCTTCAATTTTGTTGCTGTAAAAATCTTTTCTCCTTTTTTAATAAGAGATCTACATAAATCAAATTCCTCAAAATACAAAAAAAAATTTTTGTCAAAGATTTCTTTATTTGAAAATTTCTCCAAATTAATCAACATTGAACAACCTGTTACCCATTCAACATTTTCAAGACTGTTTATATTTTTAGCTCTAAATCTTTCTGTGAAATTTCTATTTTTTTCTTTTTCAAAATAACCTGCAGGCATAAAAACTGTGTCATTAGAATACTGACAACCAATAATAGCAAAATCTTTAGCCTCAATTACAACATCGGTGATGTTAGTAAAAAAATCTTTATCACAAATAACATCTGGATTTAATATTAAAGCTTTATTTGTTTTAACAAGATTAAGACCATAATTATTTCCTCTGCCATAACCAAGATTTTCACCAGTACAAACTACACCTACGTTAGTAAATTTTTTTAATACTAAATCTTTATTTATAAAAGTGTCAGAATTTTCTACTATTAGAATATTTACATCTTTACTTATCGAGTTAAGACAATCAAAAATCACTTTTTTTGGTGTGTTAAAAGTAACAATAACTACTGTGAGATCATTAAGACTTTTCATTGATTACTTATTTTACTAAAAAAAAACTCAAATATCTCTAAAATAGTTAGACTAACTTTGACATTTCTTTTATGTGTTCGGGTCTTGTCTCACAACACCCACCTAAAATTGTAGCACCAGCATCCTTAAATTTCTTTACAAATTCTGACATTCTTTTGGGAGTTAGATCTTCACGCACCCCTAGAAACTCATTCGGATTTCCAGTTTTACTTAGATTATAAGCACCTGTGTAATTTGGTTTAGGGTTAGTTTTGACAAATGCATTTAATTTAAAACCAAAAGGAACACCTAAGTTTTTAATTTCATTTAGATTCAATTCATAATTTTCAGGTGAAATACACGATAAGATTATCCCAAGTAATTTTTCATGATTAATTTTAGTTATTATTTCGGAAATTTTCTCACCACTCGGTAAACTTTTTCCTTCTGAAATATGAGCTCCTATTAAATATGGTTTATTAAATTCTTTAATACTGTTAATCCCAATTTGAAACTCTTTCACACTACTTAAGACATCAAAGTAGAAAAAATCTACATAAGGATTTAATAACTTAGCTTGACTATAAAAATTATCTAAAATTTCACTTTCATCTCTGGTATCAGCTTCATAGGTTAGATATTGTGGAGGTAACCCACCCGCAATAAGAACATTTGGATTTTGCTCTTTAGTTTTTAGAGCTATTTCTCCAGCTTTTTTATTCAGATATTCAAATTTATCTTCAACATTATTGTCCTTTAATCTTATTTTTCTTGTAGTAAATGTAGTTGTTACAATTACTTCAGCACCAGATTTAATAAAATCTAAATGAGTATCTAACAAAAGTTTATGATATTTTTCATTTAGTAACGCATTTGCACTCCACAAAGTTCCATTAGGTTCCATGCCTCTTGCAAGAAGTTCTTGACCCATTCCACCATCTAGAATTCTTGTTTGTTTAAAAAAATTTAAGTCCATTTTATCCTCACTTTTTTAGTGCTTTAGCTTAATGCAAGGTGCACAATATAGTTCAACTACCTGCAGATTGATTATAATGGGGACTCCATTTTAGCAGTTAATGCCCGCAATAGGATCAAATCGGCATTTAGTTTATATTTAAAAATTTTTGAAATATCAATAAAAAACTTAAGAAAATATTTTGAAAGCCATTCTTAGGGCAACGAATAGAACCAGTAAAGATGTTACTAACGCGAGGATTCTGTTTGAAAAAATTTTTAGATTTAAATAATTTCCAAAAAGACCACCAACTAAAACAGCAAAAAATAATGGCCAATATAATATAATCTCACTTAGTACAGTTTCTTTTGTTAACTGGCCTAAAATTCCAGAGATAGAGTTGATTAATATAAACAACGAAGCTGTGGTAACGATATTTTTAGGTTCATCAGCTTTTAATAAAAAAAGAATAGGGCTTAAAAAAATTCCACCACCAATACCCACTATTCCAGAAATTAACCCTATAGTAGAACCTATTAAGAATGAGATAATTAAATTTAGCTTCTTAATTTTTATATTTTTATCTTCATAAGATCTATTGTTTATAAGTAACAACAATCCTGCAATTGATAAAACTAAAAATAACAATATCTCAAATACATTTTTATTAATTATCAAAGTCCCACCTAAAAATGCTAGTGGAATTGAGCCAATTAAAAATGGTATCAATAGTTTAAAATTGTGATTTCCTGCTCTTACGTAATTAACAGAATTTCCAGTGACCACTACAATATTACATAGTAAAGCTATTACTGGAAAAATATAGTATGGGATATCCCAAAGAAGCAATAACGCTAAATAAGTAGATCCACCACCAAACCCAACACTGGAGTATAAAATAGCTGTTATAAAAAATAATATTGATAATATAATCATATTAAATTTTTTTTATGAAAGTAAACATAGCTCTTTTGACTGTAACAGATACCAGAACGTTTGATAACGATAAATCTGGCGCAATCCTTGTAGATAAAATTAAAGAAGCCAATCATAATTTATTAGATAGAAAAATATGCAAAGATAATAAAAATGAAATAGTTTTAATATTAAAAGAATGGCTTAAAAACGAAAAAATCGATGCAATAATTACCACAGGAGGGACGGGACTAACAGGAAGAGATATAACACCCGAAGCATTGGAGGAAATAGCTGACAAACATATCCCTGGTTTTGGTGAAGTATTTCGAACAATTAGTCTAAAAACAGTTGGTACTTCAGCAATTCAATCAAGAGCCTGTGCTGTATTATCGAATGGGAAGTATGTTTTTGCTTTACCAGGTTCATCTGGCGGTGTCACTGATGCTTGGGAAGGAATTTTAAAACATCAATTAGATATTAATCATAAGCCTTGTAATTTT
>Ga0209631_10007706_pt1 | contig 10686 bp, 6 predicted proteins | sample COG_08_FD_184752 | JGI IMG/M metagenome (GOLD analysis project Ga0209631, IMG submission 184752) | Pelagic Microbial community sample from North Sea - COGITO 998_met_08 (SPAdes) (version 2) | ecosystem: Environmental > Aquatic > Marine > Neritic zone/Coastal water | place: Helgoland, sampling...
CCGCCGCCGCCACCACCGCCGCCCCAGCCACCGCCGCCGCCGCCGCCGCCGCCGCCGCCGCCTCGGAAGTCCCTGCCGCCAAAGCCGCCCCCGCCGCGGCGTCCACCGCCGCCGCCGCGCTTGCCGCCGCCGCCAAAGCCGCGGGACGCGAACCCGTTGAGGAACGAGGGCACGTCCTGGCCAGCCTCGGAGAGAATCTCAATCATGCCCCTGGCGAGGCCGGAATCCTTATCGGTGAAAAACGCGGTTGCGAGACCCTTCTTACCCGCACGCCCGGTGCGGCCGATTCGGTGTACGTAGTCATCCACGTCGGAGGGCAGGTCAAAGTTGATGACGTGCGTGACGTGGGGAATGTCGAGGCCACGCGCGGCGACGTCGGTGGCGACGAGGATGGGCGTGTTGCCGGACCTGAACGACTTGAGCGCCCACTCGCGCTCCTGCTGCGTCCTGTCGCCGTGGATCGACGTGGAGGGGAACCCTTGCTGGGAGAGCCAGTCCTCGAGCTGGTCCGCGCCGCGCTTGGTCTCGGTGAACACCAGCGTGAGGCCCTGCACGGCGTGCACCAGGTCCAGCAGCATGTTGCACTTGTCCGTGTACCCCTGCACGTACTCGACGGATTGCGTGATGTTCGTGTGCGACGAACCCACGCGGCCGACGGTGATGAAGATGTAGTCGTCGAGGAAATCGGAAGCCATGCGCTGAATCTCTTTGGGGAACGTCGCGGAGAAGAGCATCGTCTGGCGGTCGCCCGGCTCGGGCATGCCGCGCTGCTGGACAATCTGACGAATCTGGGGTTCGAATCCCATGTCCAACATTCGATCCGCCTCGTCCAGCGCGAGGTACGCGATTCGCTCCAAGGAAATCTTAGCCCTGTCCACCAGGTCGATGAGTCGCCCTGGGGTGGCGATGAGTACGTCGCATCCCCTCTCCATCTCGCGGAACTGCTGCGCGGCGGGCGCGCCTCCGTACACGACGCACGCCGCGACACCCGTCTGGTAGGCGAATTTGCGCGACTCCTCGTGGATCTGAATGGCGAGCTCGCGGGTCGGGGAGAGCACGAGCGCGATGGGGAACGTCTTGCGTCCACCCCGTGGTGCCTGGAGCCCGCGGTCGATGATGCCGTGGATGATGGGGAAGCAGAACGCGGCCGTCTTACCCGAACCGGTCTGCGCGCAAGCCATCAAATCGCGGCGCTTGAGCGAGATTGGAATGGCGTATTTTTGAACCGGGGTGGGCGTCTTGAACTTGCACCGCTCGATGTTGCGGTTGATGGCGGCGCCCCAGTCGATGTCCGCGAAGAGCTTGATGGGCTCCGGGCAGTCCTTCCCCGTCGTCTCCACCGGGATGTCCTCGTACGCGTCAAAGTCGATGCCGGACGATTCGCCGTAGGCAGGCGCGTCCGGGTCATCTCCGGGCTTGTTGATGGCGATGGAACCCGCCGCGCCCATCCGCTCATTCGCACTGCGGTCCTCCTGCTCCTGCTTCGCGAACGGGTCCTCCTCGCGGTAGTTGCGAGTGGAGGCCCAGCCGCCGCCGCCGCCGCCGCCGCGTCGATCTCCTCCTCGGTCGTCGCGGCCGCCGCCCCAGCCGCCGCCGCGCGAGCCGCCTCCGTAGTCGTCGCCGCCTCTGCGGCCGCCGAACGAGCCGCCGTAGTCCCTGGAACCGCCTGTGCACACGGAAGAAGGATGGGGGGAAGGAAGGGAACGGGCGGTCAGCATCGAATCGAGGTGTGTATCGACGGGTGTGTCGAGGACGTGCGCCTCGAGGATGGCGAAAAATCATGTTCATTCTCACAGCCAAACAAACACGGAAACGCCAAGCTCCTCTCGGAGTTTAGGGTTTCCGATGAGAGCGACGCGCGGAAACTCGCGCGTGACGCCCGCCGCGACGCGTGCATGCGCCCGTGTGCCCGGGCACCGGATGGTAGACCCATCGGAGGACCGTCGACGGGCGCGTCCCGGCGCGATCGGGGCCGGTATCGCGCGATGACGTGGGCGACACGGGTGGCACCACGCGTTGGGGAAAGGCACCGGGTGTTTGTTTGGCTGTGGGTGAGCGGCGAGTTGGAAAAAAGGCACCCGCCGATCTGAGATGATGGTTGGGCGACGCACCTCCTCCCCGGTCGTCGCGTCTGTCGAAGCCGCCGCGGTCCCTGTCGCGGTCTCCGGCGGGGCGGTTGCGCAGGTGAGGGGGCACGTAAGCCGGCTTGCTGTTGAATCGAGGGTGAGGTGTGGGGAAGGGTGTGGGTCAGCGGTGATCGGAAAGCGGGGGTCGCGCGCGGGATTTCTCCTCCCTCTAACGCACAGTGGTGATTGAAGTGGACCGGTAGCGGTGGGTTGGACGCGTTCGCGACGCGTTTGGGGCCCGGATTGGGTTCGGTACGTGTCAAGATGACTCACCCGTTGTCACCGCCGCCGCCGCCGCCGCCACCGCCGCTGGGCGCGGGCGGCAGGGTATCGTTGTCGTCAGCCCAGTCGCCGGGCATGATGCGTGTAAAGTCTGAGGTGCGTGTGTGTCGCCGCGTTAATGCGGGTAGCCTTACGGGGCGTGTGGGCGTGTCACGTGGTGTGTGTCCGTGATTGCTCGCTCGTGATGCCTCGCAAACGTCGTCGTATTCAAACTCGTTAAAAGCGGACTCCCGTCGGGCGCCGCGCTATCGCTTATGCGACGGTCGCCGGAGCGCCGAGGACTTGAGATTAGAGACGCTCCACCGCCAAAAAGTCACCAGCGACCAGTCAGTTTCAAGCGGCTGTTTCAAGCCAGACGTCTGCCTCGAACGCCCTCTCCCCACCGAACTTGAGTTGCCCCTCAGAGATCACCCTCGCCGGGGACGTCCACCCGTTGCGATTTAAGCCCGGTGAGCAGACCCGCCACGTCGAGTACGAACACGTGCCGCCCGCGCTTCGACCCGCGCACGCGCCAGAACCCGCCGCGCACGACGAACGAGGGGAGAGTCGGCTGGGCCGATACAATTGTGAGGGGAGTCGGCGCCGTGTGACGGCGTTTGAGTCGCGACGATGCCCAAGAAGCGCAAGGCTGAGGCCAACGGGCTGGACGAGATGGACCGAGAGCTGTACGGCACGTTCCGCACCGCCGCCAACAGCATCAGCGCGCTTTACACCTCGTCGCTGTCGCTGCAGAAGCGCGCGTTCAACGGCGGAGCCCGGCACGCGACGGAGCGGCTGCTAACTTGGGCGCTCGCCCACGGGGAGGGTACGCTGTCTGCGTCGGACCTGGCGGCGGCGTTGCAGGCGGAGCTGGTGGTGCTGGAGGGTGAGGACGCGGCGATGCGGGCAGCCGCGGAGGGGGTCACGGAGGGAGTCCAGCAGCACCACCAGCACGGGGGCTCGCGTCACCACGGTCATCACCACAATCGCGTAGCCAACGAACGAGAGAAGAGCGGCCACGACGTCCGCCGCGCGCAACTCGCGACGATCGACTTCAACGCCACCACGCACGGCGGCGTCGATCAAATGGGATTGGGACAGAAACTCGGTCAGGCGTTCTCCACCGTGGGCGGTCCGGTGACGACCAGATCTGGACACAACACCGGAGATCATCACCCGCATCATCACTCGCACCACACCCACGGGCCCAACCACGAGCACTCCATGGACGACGACGAGTGAGGGTGAGAGTGAGAGTGGATGGGACCGAGGTGGATTGGCATTAGCATCGTAGACTAAACCTTGAATGTGCGAACGTGACCGCTCGACGAACACACGCTCTCGCCCTCGCGCTGAAATTTCCCCCGATCTCTGAGAGCAGCCTTGATCTCGAGGGGTTTGGTTTCTCGACGAGATACAAGTATTTGAACAGTCGACTCGTCATCAGGGCGCACTCACAGCGCGCGAGCGTGCCGCTTTCGTGCCCTAGGTTCGGCGTGTCTTCGGTCCTCGGGACCCACGCGGGCGGGCGGGATCGGCCCCGGCGAACCCGACCCCCCCTCGGGCCCAGCGGGACGGCTGGTTCAAGCGGGGGCTGGGTTTGTGGGGAAAAGGTGGATCGGGGCGCTTTTTACGGCGCTTTTTAACATCGCCCCGCCATGAGTCCAGTCGCGACCCCGGCGGACTCCGCGGGCGGGTCCAACGCGGCGACCGCCGACGACGGCCACGCCACGGCCGCCGCCGCCAACCCAACCGCCGCCAACCCGGCGGGACCGGCGGGTCCCCAAGCGGGCGCTCAAGGGGCCGCCCCCGCACATCCCGCGGGACCCTCACCGCCAGCGCCCGCGTCCAATCCGGCGTTTCCCCCTCCGTTCGCGTCCAATCCGGCGCACGCCGACGGGCAGGGTGGATGGATGAACCCCGGCGCCAACGCGGCGTCGCAGGGCGCGGCTCCCCCCCACCCCCTCACCGCGCCGCAGCCCGCGCACTCCATGCAGAACAGCGTCTTCATGGCGTCACGATGGGACCGAGCCACCGGGTCCACGTCCACCGTCCGCGCGGCTCACTCCGCGGGCGAGGGCGGCTCCATGGAGAAAGAAGACTCCGCCGGGGACTCCAACACCGCGGCGGTGTCGGAAGGGAACACGCAGACGGGTCCCGCGGACAGCACACAGGCGCAGCACGTTAAATCCGGGGGCGGATCGCCTTCCCGATCCGTCGGCGGCGAGGAGGTCGAAGGCGGGGTCGGGTGGGAGGGTGCGTACGGTTTAGCCGGCGAGGCGGTGGACTCTCACCCGGTCACGGGCACGAACGCGTTTCGGTCGGGGGGGATCGGCGACGGGTTCGCGGAGGGTGTCGGTACAGGAGCCTTTGGAGCGGGGTTCGATATGGACGCCGGTCAAGGCCACGGGGGATCGATGTCCTTCTCGCTCGGCGCGTCCGGCGGCCAAAAACGGGGTTCACGCGCGGGCAGGGGCGGGAAACGGGCGCCGGGGGGCGGCGGCGGCGGGCGGTCATCCTCGGGTATAATCGGAGGCGCCGACCCTCGGGACCCTCTCGGCGCTAATAATCCCTTCGGCGCCGTTCAGGGTTCGACTCCTGGGTTCACGCACGCCGCGCCCAAACCCGCGGGGTCCGCGCTCAAGGGCGGCCTCCCGCCCGTTCCCCTGTTCAACGCCACCAATCCGCCCGGCATCGACTCCCCGGTCCCGCCCGGTACAGCCGCTGCGGCTCGGGCGGCGCAGACGCAGGAGGCGGAGGGCGAGTGCGACGGCTTAAACCCGGGTTTGGGGGGTATGGAGATCGGCACCGGGGGTGGCTACGTCGTCCCGACGCACTCCGAGGAGCACGGGTACGCACCGGCGCTTGCGTCCGGGGATATGACCTACTCGGGCGACGGCGGGTACGTCAGCGGCGGTGGGAACAGCGGGCCCGGCAGCATCGGCGGAGGCGGCGGCAGTGGACCCAACTTGTCTGGCGGGAACACGGGACACGGAGGGAGTGTGGGGGGTAACGCCGTGGCGGGGGGCTTAGGGATACAAAACCCTGGCAACATGGATGCGACATGGAACGTACCGAACGCCAGCGGCGGGTGGGTCGGCGGGAACGGGCCCAACGTCCCCGCCGTCGCCGCGGTGAGCGGCGCGGGCGTCGTCGGGCACGACGGCGTTCAGTCGATGGATCCCTTCGGCGCGGGTGCCCCCGACAGTCAGAACGACGGCCAAATGGCCAAGTCGCAGTTCTCCAACGGCGTCGCGCAGGGCGGCTTTGTGTACCAGGACGCCACGGGGGGCAACCAGACGCTTCAGACGCAGCACCGAGCGATTTCCGGCTCGGCTGGGCACGTGTCCATGCACAAGAACGGCCCTTCGACGATCAGCATGCAGGGTGCGGTCGTCGAGGACGGCGGCGATGATAGCGAGGAGGATGGGGAGGAAGGGGTGTCCCCGGCGTTCGTGCCCGAGGACGGCAGCCCGGCGGATATGGAGTGAGGGTTTAGGGAGCGAAGGGTCGGTGCGCTCGCGCGACGGACGTTGAAAGAACTTGTCGATTGATTGACGATAAAAACACACGCCTCCATCTCCGCGCCGTCCCTCACGCGGGGCACTTGTTCCTGGTCCCGCTCACCACCGCCCACCCGTTCTCCTCCTCGTACGTCAGACCGTCGAACCAAGGTTCGTACGTCTCGATCACTTTTGGCGTCTGCGTGACCAAAACTCCGGAGAGACAAACCTTACCGCCCTCCTTCACGTACCTCGCGAAGAGCGGCGCGAGCTCAGTCACGGGCCCGACCAGGATGTTGGCCACCACGCAGTCCACGTCCCCGCGCCCGGGGGGTAAGTCCGCATCGTCCCCGCCGTCCGCGCAGTACAGCGCCAGCTGTGTCTCTTTCACACCGTTGAGCCCCGCGTTTCTTCGAGCGGATTTCACGCTGAGCGGATCGACGTCCACGCCGACGGCCCGCTGTGCGCCCATGAGCAACGCGCCGATCGCGAGCACACCCGACCCGGTCCCAAAGTCCATGACGTACTTGTCCTTGACGCACACCGCCGCGTTGTCCTTGAGCCAGCCGAGGCAAAGCCGCGTCGTGGGGTGCTCGCCGGTGCCAAACGCTAGCCCGGGTTCGAGCACCACGGACAACGCGTCGGTGGCATCCTCGCCCTCCGGTAATTCCTTGGCCCACTCCGGGACGATCCACAGGCCTTCGCCAACCTTGATGGGCACGAACGAGTCCATCACCACGTTGACCCAGTCGTTGTCCGGTATCGTCTCGATCGCGTACTCGATGTTGACATTCAGGATGTCTTGGGCGTCCTTCATGACGGCGTCGATGTCCGTTCCCGCGGCGAACATGGTGGTGACGTCGCACGAGTGCCACACCTTGTCGTCGCCCGCGTACAGCTCCGTCTCCTTGTCCGTGCCGAGGTCGGCGTCCTCCACGCTGCAGCACGTGGCGCCCAGGGAGAGTAAGACGTCGGAGAGTTCCCCCACGTTTCCTCCGTCGATGCGGGTAATGCGAACCTGGTCGACGCTCCCGCCGCCAACGTCGATCGTGCCCTCGGGGTTCAGGGTGGACTTGGGGCGAGTGGTGACGCGCGTCGCGGTTGGGGTCACGAATGCGAGCCTGGACACGGCCGGAATCGCTCGCGCCGCATGCACGAGGGCGCTTCGCACGGAAGCAGGGGGCGCGATTTGATGACGAGCGGCGGCGGCGGGCGCGCGAATCGACGAGAGGATGCGCGACGACGCGGAGGGAACGCGGCGTCGGAGGAGCGCGCGCGCGGCGTGTTGAATGTTACATACCGACGCCATCGTCGACTCGATTCGGTCCGAGGTCGCGACGTGCGAAACCGGGAGTGGGGGCGGGGTGGTGACCGTCGACTCTCTCATTTGGTTTTTTATATTTTGTAACGACGAAAGATTTCTCGACTCGTGTCCTCTCTCGCCGCCTTGTCATCTCGATGCCGTGTCGACGTCGCGCGTGTCATATCACGCGGAGTCCGCGGGCGGGGGCGCGGGCGCCACGGGAGGCGGCGCGGGAACGCCCGCACTCGCGGCGGCGTGCGCGCTCGCGTGCGCCGCCTGAGCGGCGGCGGAGGCGATCATCGCCGCGTGCTGCGGGTCCATCGGCGGCCTGGGCCCGCCCGGTACTTGACCGTATCCGCCGCGTCCGCCCCTGCCGCCTTGGCCGCGTCCTCCTCCCATGTTGGGTGGAGCGCGTCCGAAGTGCGTGGGCGCGCCGTACATCATGTTCGGTGGCATTCCCGGCATCCCCGGCATCCCCGGCATTCCCGGCATTGGGAACCCCGGCATCATGCCCGGCATCATGCCCGGGTAGCCCGTCGGCGGAACCGCGGGTGCGACGGGTTTCTTCGGCGCGAAGGACGGCGTGAACGCCGCAGCCTTGGCGCTGAGCGTGAACGACTTGGCGTTGGGGTTCAGCGTGCTCTTGGGCTTCTCGCCGTCGGACCCTGGCTTCTTCTCGTCGAGCTTGGTTTTGGGCGGGGGTGGCGAGTTGGGCTTGGGCGGCGGCGCCACCTTCCCGGTGATGGCGGTGACGCCGGCGCCCGAGCCGCCCCACGCGGGAGCCTTGGGAACAGCCTTGGCGCGGTGGGTCCCGCCCGCCGCGGCGCCGGTGCCCATGACGGCGCCGTATCGGTCCTCCTCGTCGTAATCGGCGGTGACCCGTAAGCCGCGTTCCTCCTGGACGTGTATATTAGACGAATCCTGCGACATGATCTCCCGGGCGATTCGCGCGGCTTCAGCTTCGGAGATGCCGCCGGACGCGTTCTTGTCGATGGCGGTGGTGTAGAGGTTCTCGTCGAAGGTGGTGTCGACGTTGAACTTGGACTTGTTCGCCGCGAACTGGTCCCAGCCGGCGGCGGATGAGTTCCCGGCCCACGAGGACCCTTTGCCTCCGTTTTTGTTGGAGCGCATGGTTGGATCTTCCAGGAGGCCGACGCCGTCGGCGGCGTCGCCCTCCGCGGGCGCCCACGCGACGAGCTCGCGCTCGAACCTCTCGCCGCGGGAGATGCCGCCGTCGGTGAAGCCGTCGGCGGTGGTGCGGGAGGGGCCCACGGCGAGGTCGGACATGCCGACGTCCGTGGCTTTGATGGAGACCAAATCGACGAGTTTCAGCGACATCGACGCGGTGGGCTTGGCGCGTGGCGCGCGTTCGCCTTTCGTCGTCGTCTTGAGCTCGACCATCTTGAGCACAACCTCGAACTTGTCCTTGGTGAGCTGCGGGTTACGTGTGGGGGGATAGAGGGAAGGAGGGACGTCAGTCTGAGGGAAGGTGGGGCGGAAGTTGGCGTCGGGTTCGTCGGTGACAATTTTGGCTTTGTCATCTTCATGATTGTGGCCCTCATGATCGCGGTTCGTGGTGGACGCGTGACTCGTCAATCGCGGTTCACGGCCTTGGGCTGGTCTCGGTGACTCACCTTATCGTCGGTGGCGGCATCGGCGCTGAAGACACCTTCGTAGACGGCGCCGGAGGTGAGCTGCGGGGGTGATCGGGAGTGGGAGCGACGTCAGTCTCGGTTCTGGACGTGGTGATTATATTATTTTTGCACCGAGCACGCGGGTCGGTGGTTGCGCGGTGGGGTGCGGAGTCGGCACGCACCGTGACCTCGACGTGGTAGCCGCGGAGGACCTTGCAGAGGAACGCGAGGCGATCGCTCATGGTCGCCTCGGTCCGGTTGAAACACGCGCGGGTTGTCACTGTCCCTTAGCGGCACATCCACTGGGCGGAGAGATTTCTTAGGGTAAAAGCCTCCTTGATTCTCCCTGCGCTCGCGACCCGTTCGCGAAGAGAGGGAAAGCCGATGGAGTCGAACGCAACGCGCGTCGCTCGCGGTTCACGTGTGACGAACCTTCGACCCCCTCACTTCGTGACGCCCCGGGCGCTCGAAGGGGAATGGCGCTAGGTCCTCCCGCAACCCTCACAAGTCGACGGAAGAATCGTGCAGCAGTTTCCAGTTTCCGGGGCCGAGACGAGACTGACCGCGAAGGAAGGACGGATCGGGCCCCGCGCACGATTTATATAAAAGAGGCGATTTTATTATCAAGTTCGCTACTTGCGTCCGGGGTAGGCTTTAGCGAACCACGGCATGGGAACCACCGGCTTTTTGTTCGACGACTCGTAATTCCCCGGGTGCACGTTGACCCGCGCGGCGTCCGTCACGCGGCTCCACGCGGGCGGCGCCGCGCCTGACGACGTGGAGGGAGCCCCGACTCGAACGAACCCACCCCCACCGAAACCTCTCCCGGTTTTACCACTACCGTCCCTCGGCACCGACACAAACTCTCCGCTCTCACCACGTGGGATCTTTCCCGTCAGTTCGAGCGATTCACGCAACGCGGGAATGACCGCCGCCATGTTGGCGTCCACGCCCTTGATCGCGGCGGTCTTCATCGCCTCTAAACGCCTCTGCGCCGCCGCCTCGTCTCTGAGACCAAACTGCAGGCGCTCGTCCTGTGAGAAGCTCCTTCGGACATCCCCGTCACGCGACAGCGCGCTCAACGCGTCGGGCATGACCGTGGGCCCGAACCGTGCACTGCTGGCGCCGACCCCGGGCTGCGCCCGCAGCGCCGCCGCCTGCGCAGCCTTCAACTCCGCGAAGTTTTCATCGCCCATCGACAACCGCAGCGCGGCGTCCTCCACGTGTCGCCGCGTGTGTCCCTCGACGTCCTCCCCGTACATCTCGTCGAACGGCAGCTTCTTCGGCGTCGTGGACGGCTTGAGTGGCTCGGGGAACCCGGAACGTACGCCGAGGCCAACCTCCGCCAGGACCACGCGGCCGGGCTTGGACGGCGTGGTCGCCGCGGAGTGAGGATCGGCGGCGACCTCGACGGATCTTCGAACGGCGTGCTCCGCGAACGCCGCGAGCTGCGCGTCCCTCATCTCCGCGTACGTCATCAACCCGCGTTCCTCGGGCGGCGGGGGCGGGTACTGGAACGTGTCGTTCGCCGTCTTGTGCATCCATTCGTTGGACTTGAAGTTCGTTGGGACGGTCGTGGGCTGAGGCGCGCCCCACCGCGTGAAGCTCGGCTCTGGTTCTTTTGGTTTGTAATGCGCCGCCGGTTCCGGCACGGGGTGACCGGTTAGATCGGGCCTGAACTGTCGCGGTGTCGGCATCGGTGGCACGTGCAGTATCCGCGCCATCTCCTCGGCATCCTCCTTGCTCGCGATGGGTGTCATGCTCGCGGCAGCCGCGGCGGCTCGTGACGCGGGACCGTCGTTCATTTGCGGTTCCGGGGAGACGGGCGCCGCATCCGCGGATGAGTCGCTGTTGGCACC
>Ga0209631_10007707_pt1 | contig 10684 bp, 7 predicted proteins | sample COG_08_FD_184752 | JGI IMG/M metagenome (GOLD analysis project Ga0209631, IMG submission 184752) | Pelagic Microbial community sample from North Sea - COGITO 998_met_08 (SPAdes) (version 2) | ecosystem: Environmental > Aquatic > Marine > Neritic zone/Coastal water | place: Helgoland, sampling...
GACTGTAAGCTGACCAATGGATCTACAGGTGAGGAGGCTTTGGGTAAGCTTCTGGACAACCTAAGGACTGTAGCTGTTGAGACTAACCGACAGTGGGCCTCAGCTCTGGGTATCAACCAGTCAGTAGCCATTACGTGCGTCAAGCCCTCTGGTACTGTCTCACAGTTGACTGACAGCGCCAGTGGTATTCATCCACGCTTTAGTGACTACTACATCCGTACTGTTAGGGCTGACAAGAAGGATCCTCTGGCTACCGCTATGATTGAAGCTGGGTTCCCTTATGAAGAGGACGTAATGAATAACTCTAACTGGGTATTCTCGTTCCCTCAGAAGGCTCCTGATAAGGCTGTGACTGTGGAAAGCATGGGCGCTATGGAGCAGCTTAGACTCTGGAAGACCTATCAAGACCATTGGTGTGAACATAAGCCCTCCATGACTTGCTACTACAACGATGATAACTTCTACGCTGTCTGTCAGTGGATCTGGGAGAACTTTGATTCCGTCAGCGGTATTAGCTTTCTACCTGAAGCAGAGCATGTGTACAAGCAAGCTCCTTACCAGAAGATAGACAAGAAGACGTACCAGAAGTTGAGCAAGGAGATGCCCAAGCAGTTTGGATGGGACATTGAAGAAAAGGAAGACAATACCGAAGGGGCACAAACCTTAGCTTGTGTAGCTGGAGTCTGCGAGATATAAACTTAAGGGGCGCAATGCCCCCTTTTGTTTACTGCTCTTCCTGAGGCTGTCCTGAGAGCATACCAGCGCCATAATTAGCCGCTAGAGCTGCATTAGTAGCTACTTTAGGTATTTGCCCAGCAAGTTGTCCCATGGTGGGACTAAAGTTATCAGCCTCCTGTGCTATCCTTTGATTGACCCTACGGGCTACTCCTGACCTTGAACCGTAAATAGGGTCTTTTGGGAAAGGCGTGGGTTCTGCTCCAACTGGAGAGTATTCTCCTACAACTTCTCCTCCCAATCTTTTAGAAGATCCTTGTTTTATCTTTCCCGCCTGTGTATACGAAGGTTTTACGGTATCTAAGGATTCCCCTAATTCGTTTGCAAGACGCCTTCTAGCTTGCTCTGGAGTTTCTCCTGCGTTATAGGTGTCTTTACCCCTTCCTCTATACACATTATATTGAATAGGTGGAAAAACTGTTATGAGGGGCTTACCGTCTATAGGATCAAATCCTAACATATCGTGCCTATCACTAACAATTACATTTACATCGCCATTTCTGTTTAAAGTGGTAATCCTATTAACACCCCCAAGCTCTTTAGCTCCTGACTTAAACGAGTCTTGTATTATAAATAACTCTTGGTCAGCGTCCCACGTCATCTTAGGCTCAGATGCTAATCGTCTTTCAGCTTCTTTTAATGTTTGTAATTGCGGCTCAGTAAGGGGCTTTCCTTCTTTGTTTTTCTGAACAATATCTTTCTGTACTTTAGTTAGTGACCTTCCTGTAGCAGCCGATATTACCTCAGAAGGCGATGCTGTTTTTAAATCTATGCTTTCATCAAAGTAAAATAAAAAGTTTAATGCAGGGTCATTTCTACCTTTACGAGCTTGATCCGTCATGCTGTGTTGTTTCTCAGGATCTTTAACTACAATAGCTGTTCTTCCTCTTTCTTTATCACCTATCTCCCAAGTCTGATATATTCTTTCTTGAATATAATCTTGATTCTTTGCAGACATAGACGGGTTTTCTAAAGTGTTTGTTACTTTAGCGCGAGGTTCTTCAAAAACCATGTCATTAAACTTTTGTCTTGAAGGGCCTACACCGCTACCTAATACATTCATTTTTTCAAAGTTTTTCTGTAAAAACTCGGGGATATCTTCTCCCATTTGTTTTCTAAAAAGATAAGTATAAGCCAAAGCACCTTCGGTCATTGATCCATAACCGTTCCAACGCGCATCAAACTTATCCAAATCTTTCTGAGCTTTTATTCTTTGGTCGTATGGCCCTTGTTTAGCTTGTTCTTGAAGTTTAATACGCCGAGCTACTAAAGCTTCTGCTTGTTTAGCTTGCTGAGTAAGACCTTTAGTAATGCCTGTTTCAGCTTGTAAGGCTAAAGCTTTTGGATTAAAAGAACTAAGCAAAGCGTTTTTAGCACCAGAAGCTCCTGCTTCTAGTACACCAGCAGCCATTACAAGGGGATTACCAGAATAAAAACCCCTTACTTCCGTAGGCATATTACGGGCAACGCTATTGGCTATTTTACCCACAGGAGTAACAGTGAGCACATTACTAATAGCGCCCAAGTCTGTCATAAGCTCGTCGTTTTCTTTGGCAAATCTAACTGCTTTTCTACCTATGTCAGTATCAGCAGCCGACATAATGGCTTCTTGCAAAGGTTTTTCAATGTTTTCTTGATAAGCCGCTTCAACACCCCAAGAGTCTGGAGTAATATAATCGCCAACAACTCCTAAAGCATTTCCAAATAGACCACCACCTAAACCTACAATATCACCAGTAGATCTTAAAAGCCTCTGGCCTACATTAATGTCTCCTTGCATCAAAGCTCTATTATTGTCCTGTGTTCTTTTAGAAAAGTCTTGAAAGGTTCTATCAAAGCCAGCCATTATTTAACCCCCATCCCGTTTTCTTCTGTTTCTTCTCTAGCGTCCTGCATGTAGGCAATAACCGCAAGTCTGTCTGCTTTTAATTGTTTTAACAAAGCACCTTCAGCGGTTTTAATAGCCTTGTTTAAACCCGTTAAAGTAACACCTAATGTTTGTTTAAGTGTTCCAGAGCGTTGAGCAGCTCTTAAAGCATACATGCTCCCCGCTACAGCAGCTCCTCCCGCAAGATAAGGTAAAGCACCGCTATAAGCTAAAGCCGTTGTACCTATACCAGCCGTTACCGCTAAACCACCTACAGAGCTAGGAGCATTAAGACCTGTAAACTTTTCTAATCGTGTAATGGCTCTGGCTACTGACGTTAAATCTTCAACATTAGACTTATCAGTTAAAGTATCCAAAGCATTAAACATTAAGTTTTGACGTTTAAGTTGTCTCAATACATCTGTTTCAGGGACTGCTTCAGCCACAGAAGCATTTAGTTTATTTCTAATAATACGCATAGCCTGTGACTTAGCATTTTCAAAGTCAGCGTCAAAGACAGCAGGAGAGTTTGCTTTTAACACACGATCCAGCTCTCTCCTAGCGTTTAAAAGACCTAAAGCAGTGCCGTCACTATCAAGAACTAACTTATTAGCTAAATTCTGCATTCTTTTAGCATGGGCCACTACAGCTTTGTTTCCAAAGAAAGACGGAGATTTAAAGAGATTGTTCAAGTCTTGATCTAATTCTTGTTGTATAAGCTGTGCATCTACTTTAGGATTACCTTTGGCTGCTATACGAGCGTTAAGTCTGTCAGTTGCTTTACTAATCTCATCCTGAACAACATTCATATTATAAGTAGCAGACCTATTAGGTTTAATGTCAGGAAGACCTGTAACTACGTTTATAACTTGCTGCTCTTGTTCCGTGGGGTTGTACGTTTTAGTACGCAATGGCCCTTCTTCAGTAACCCTTCCAGAACCTTTGCCCATGTTTCTAGGTTGTAAAAGGTCTGTAACAGCTTCTTGTTTATTGGTAAACTTTTTCTTGTCTCCAGCAATAACCAATTTACGTCCAGAATCTTCCCAGCCATCAGTTAAGAAATTTGCCCTACTAGCGGGAGCTATAATACTGGCAACGTCAATAGTAGACTCTAACACTCTAGCCTTTCTTTGGTTTTCTTCCGAAGAGTTTTTCCAGTTGCTGTAGTCCGCTAAAGATTCCTTAGCCATGTTAAGCACAGGGCCTACCCAGTCGTTATTCATTATAAAATCACCAGCAGCGCCAAAGGCTTCCACAGCCCCATTGACAAAGGGTTCTTCTATAAAATCAGGAGTTACTGCGGATAAACCAGCTTTACCTATGCCAAGTAAAGCTTCCCCAGCGGCGGGTAAGACGCCCTCAGTAACGCCTAAAACAGCCGCAGTAGCTGCTGGGCTTTGGTACTCTGAAAACTGTAGCTTATCTTGCTGGTAGTCTTCCATAGCACCGCTAACACCTGAAGCAAGTGTCCTACCTGCTCCAGAAATGTCTTCAACAAGCCCAGAACCTATTTCAGCAAAGGTAGGAGCCTGATAACCCGTAGGCTCTGCGGGAGCATATCCAGCAAAGATTTCCTCAAGCTCTTCTTCCGTAGGAGGGGAGTCTCCTTCAAGTGTTAAAGTTTTGTTTGTGTTTGGATCAGTAACTGTATATGTTGGCATTAGCCCTTACCCCTCTTTAACAATAAATCTTCCAACTTGAGTACCTGCTGGTTTAGCGGAAGGAGGTCTACCTTCACTTGACAAAGTAATTAACTCTAAATAATCAGGTCTAGTAAGGCTTTTATCTTTACTTAGTATGTTAATAGCTTTATCTTTTTGGTTAATGACAAACTGTTGAGCAGCCATAAACTCTTCAATAACGCCCCTGATAGTTTCCCTGTCAAGAGACTTATCTCCAGCTACTGCCTGTAAAGCTAACTCAGCATCTTTGTCCGACAAACCTGTACCAGAACCAAGAGCTTTAATAAACGTAGCCATCTCTTTAATTCTGCTAATTACAAAAGTTTCAGTAGCCTGTATGTTTTCAGTATCGTAGTCTTGACCCGTAGCTGTTGAAATAAAAGCTCCAACCCTGTCTAATCCTAATTTAGCGCCAGCGCCTAAACCTAAGTAAGCTTCATCAATATTATCCAAAGCTATTTGATTAGTAATTAAACCTTTTTGAGCATCAGCGGCTTGTTCATTAAGTTGTTCAAAACTAGACATCCCCATTTCTACTATTTTAGCATTAACTTCTTTGTTCATTGCAAAGTTTTCATTAACAGTAACTTTAGGTGCTGGAAGCAACCCTAACTCGCTGGCATTAACCCATTGTTTTGCTTCGGGGTCAATACCGTATCGAGGATTCTCAACTTGACCTGAAAAGTCATTAACCCTATAAGCTACGGTTGTACCGTCTTTTGTTTTAAAGAAGTCATTCTTAGCTTTACTTCTTTCAGTTTTACCTGAAATAAGCTCTTTAAAACTGTCTGGGGACATGCCCCTAATAGTAGCATCGTCCCATTGCTCTGGAGGTAAACCTGCCTGTGTGTATCTTATCTTACGTCCAGCAAGGCTATTAACTTTTTCTATTTGATTAGTCTTAACTTCTCTCAAATCTTTAATAGTTTCTTGTAGAACTTTATCATCAATGTTTATGCCAGCCCCTGCTAACATCTGAGCTATGTCAGGACGGTTAGCTTCGTTGGCTTGTGCTATTAGTGTTCGGATAAAGACTTCTTTTTGTTGCGTCTGTTGCAAGGCTGCTGCCTGAGCTGCTTGTTTTTGCTGCTCGGCTTGTATAATCTCCTGAGCTTTTAAGATCATTGCTTGTTGTGCGGCAGGATCTTGTATGTACTGCGCCCTAGCAAGCATTGCCTTAGCTATACCCATTGGTTTAGACATATCTATGCCCTCAACGGCTGCATCGGCACGTTCTTGACCCGTCTGCATATAGCTTGTGTCTACTCCTAAGTTGCCAAACAAACTGCCCACCCGACGAGCTAAGGGGTCTGTGGTTCCCATTTGCTTGTACTGTGGCGCTGCTTGAGCTAACCTTCTCTGTGGCTGACTAGGATCCATTTTACCAAAATCAGAAATACCACTTAAAAACCCTTGTGAAAATTTAGCCATTTTAAATTCCTAATAAATCTTTTAACCATGGGGGAAGTTTATCGCCTGTAGCTGTATTAGCCGCACCTGCAAGACTGCTAAACAAACCGCCGCCGCCTACACCACCACCTATAATATCACCAGCAGAACCTAAGGCTTGTCCTAATAGACCAGCTCTTAGTTTCTGAGCTTCTAAGTTAGCCTCAAGTCCAGAAGCATAAGATTCTGCTTTCTCCATAGCACCCTGTCTACGCGCTACATCAGCAAGAGAGGCTATATTAGTACCAACTTGCAATTGATTCAACATCTGAGCTTCTGGAGCGTAACCTGACTGCATCAACGCTTGTAAGTTAGCAATGTCGCCTGCTTGTAGCTGTGAAGGTAAGCCAGCAGCTCCTCTGGATATATCAAACATACCCCCAGCAAGACCTAATTGACCCTGTTGTAGCTGTTGCTGTGCTCCAGCAGACCCTATGTCTGCTTGTTGCAAGCCTAATAGTTGCTGTAGTCTTTGAGCTTCTAAGCCAGCCCCTGCCTGTGTACCAGACATACCTAACTGACTTAACCCCAAGCCTCGCTGTAAAGCTTCTGACTCTAATCCAGAGGAAGCCTGTCTAAACTGACTGGATAAACCAGCGGCCTGCCCAGCTCTACCTAAACCTTCACTCTGTAAACGAGACTCAATCTGCTCTGCTGATAAGCCTAACTGAGACAACTCTGAGGCTCTGTTCTGAGCTGCTGATTGCAACTGTGAAGAAGTACCCGCAAGCTGCCCTGTTTGACCTGAAAGACTTAAAGCTCTTTGTAGTGCTTGCTGCTCTTCCGTACCCGCTTGCTGCATAGCCATTAAGGCTGCTTGGTTCTGAGCTTCTGATTGTGCTTTAGCTAAGGCAAACTGTTCGGGCGTGCTTCCGTACTGTGAAGAAGCAACACCTAAACGACCTTGAGAAGCCAAACGATTCTCAAGGGAAAGTCTTTGTCTTTCTTCCTCAGGAGACTGTGCGGCTCTAATTCTTTCATAAACTTCCTGCTCTCTGTCCCCTCTTGGCTGCATTAAGCCACCAGCGGCTTGTCCTGCAAGACCTGCGTACTGTGACCGTAAAGCTTCTATGTCTGCTGGTGCAGCGCCTCCTAAGCCTTGTTGACCTAAAGCTAAAGCTTGAGAGCCTAATTGGCCTATTTGCTGTGAAGGTTGTTGCTGTAAAAGTTGAGAAACATTACCACCAAATAACTGAGCTAGTTGATTAAGCTCTGAAGAAGGCCCAGCTCCTGCAATACGTTGTTGTCCCCCTGCCAAAGCTTGTTGTGTAAGACCTTCTAAACCCGTAGGAGCGCCCATGCCCATTAATTGTTGACTAAAAAGATTGCCTACGCCAGCTCGCTGTAGAGCCATTGATAAGTCTTGTTGGTTTACACCACCTAACGCAGTAGTTGCTCCAGTTAAAGCTGAAGCTGCAAAAGGATCGTAGGTTCCAGTTCTTGTAGTAGCCTGAGGCATTAAGCCCGTAGCGCCTGTTTCTAAACCTGTGGCTAAAGCTTGTTGCTCTGGAGATAAGCTTAATGTAGTACCGCCATCGGCAGTAGTAGTTGTTGCCCCAAGACCAGAAGTTACTGTAAAAGGTTTAAACGCCATTTCAGAAGCAGCGGTAGTACCTATAGTTTCCATATCTGTTTGAGCAGTACTTCCAAAACCTTTAAGTTCGTCGGAAAGGTTTTTATACTGACTTATGTCAAAACCCAATCCTAACAGATCATCAATAAGCGCCATTAGTATGTACCTCCAGTAATTGTACCAGCAGTTAACACACCGTTTACATTAAGCGTTGGTATTGTAACTGTCCCTGTAAATGTTGGGCTTTCTGAATTAGACTTTGAAGCCACTGCTGTAACCAGTGCATCAAACTCAGTGTCAAAGTCAGAACCCTTGATAATCTTCGCAGGGTTGCCCGTAGGAAGAGTATCTTTGGCTGTAAAGTTTGTAGTCTTTGTGTAATTGCTCATTAGATCATCCTACCTATTAAAGCTTGAATATTAAGTTCTTGCAAAGATAACGCATTTTGATTAATAGTAGCGTCCACACCTATGGTCACTACCGTTCCTGAACCTGTTGTTTTAGTCTTTGGTCTGTCCACAATGATTGAAGGACTGTACTCTGAAGTAGACACATTGTACTCACTTTGATTGTAATAAGCCGTCTTACTACCAGAGTTAATCTCAACAACCTGTTTAGTATAGGCTTGGCTGTAATCATAACCCCAGTTCACAACTGCCTGTGCTCCCTGACCACCAATAAACGTAACGATAATTTCTTTTAGTATTTTAAGTCTTGAGCTGTCCCCAAATGAAAGTGGGTTACTAAAGTAGCTCATGTCGTAGGACAAGCCATAGTCTTGATAGTTACTGTAAGTGGCAATACCATTGGTATTCCCTACGTACAACAAGCCGTCCTGAGTCCTCTCAAGTGCTCTTATAGTTGTGTCTGACCAAGTAGTAACCCTATGCGCTCCGTCTTCCAGAGCAGTCCTCATATCAAAGCAGTAGACGTACTTAGAGTCACTAAAGGACAGTAAGTAAAATGCTTCCTCTGGGCTGTATATGGAGCGTAAGGGACTGTTAACTTGCTGTACGTTAATAGCTAACAAATCATTACGAACATTCTTACTAATGTCCCTAACGGGCATTGACTTTTCTTGAATAGTCCTACCAAAGCTACGTAAACCTTCGTTGGACATAAAAAGTAAATCAGTACCTGTGGGTTGTACAGTGTCTCTATCAATACAACCTACGTTGGCTATAGTGTCAGCCAAAGACATTGTAGTAGGGTCACTAGCTCCTTGATAAACAACAATGGAGTTTTTACCAAAGATGATTAAAAAACCGTTATGAGCTGCTAAAGCTACAATTTCGTCAAGACCATTAGGCCATACTTTAGAAATGTCAATGGAGCCAGTAGAACCTCCAGACCATCCTGAGCCGTTTAGTAAGTCAGACCAATAAATAGTAGACTTGTCCGCTGAGAAATCAGCTACCCAGAGTCTGCCAAAGGCTGCTAAAACTTCATTGCCTTCTGGTGGAGTACCTGTAGCATGAGCGTGTGAAGACATTGTTTCTACAACGCCAGCATGAGCAGAGTACATCAAAGGCTCATACCCAAGTTGAAACATATACAGATGGTCGTTAAAGTTTACCATCTTCCAGTTATTAGTTGTAATTGTGTAAGCTGCTGGGGTTGCGTCAGTAAGGGTAGTAGTACCTGTAAATATCTTATTGTTACCTGCCGATAGGATTACATTTGTACCCGTAGGGTTAATGTACTCTTTAATAACTTCAATGCCATTACTGCCGTCTATAGGCGTTGTGCTAGTGGTGACAGCAGTAAAGCCTTTACGAGAGCCTATACGCCCGTACTGGTCAATAATACAGTTATCCGCAACGGAAGCATAGGAAGCATCCAAACTAAGCGGAGAGTCCTGTGTGTTTAAACCTCTAAACGCAGGGGCTGCAATTGTTATGTTCTGTCTGTCCTGAGCCATTGCTTAGACCGCCCTGTAGATAGTTTCTTCTGGGTGCTTGTATGCGTCCAAAGCAATTGCGTCTGACATATAGCTCTGAGCAAATGCTAACATTTCTCCTGCGGATCTACCGCCAGTTTCCCCACGCTCTCTGGAAGCTAAAGCCAACGCCAAGTGCAGTACGGGCATGTGTGGGATTTGAAGCTTATCAGTGTCGTTAACTAAGTCAGGGTTACGTTGGACACAGTTTACTCGGATAGTATAAACAGCGTTAGGAATAGGATAAAGATCAACCTGAGTGTCCCCATTGTTATCTACACCATTAAAGTTGTAGAACGTAGGGCTTGACTTAGGGGGTGTTTCATTTAAGAAGGCATTGTCCATCCAATGCGTGTCTTTGTAAGTCATAAACCAGTTGGACGTATCATTGATAACGTCAATAATCTTAATCCTATTACCACTGCCTGTAAGTACGTAGTTAAAGATGTCTTCAGTTGTAGTAATAGTAAGAGTTGTTCGCAACGCAGACCAATCCCAAGCATCCTCAACAGTCCTCTTAGCGTCATTAATAAGATCACCGATAAGTAAAGAATAAGGGTTTTGATTAACGGAGCCTACTTGATCTTCTCTGAGTCTTCTTAGGACTCCGTTTACTAATTCTAAATATGTCATTTCAAGTTCCTAAGAGGATTGTAGTCTATAAAATCAAATAAAGTTGGAGTTAGAAGTTGTGTGTTGTACTCTAGTGGTTTATAGTTAGGTTGAAAAATATCAGTAGAAGAACCTCCTCCGCCACCAAACAAACCTGTACCGCCTAAACCACTACCATCTCCATCTCCATCACCAGAGCCGTCCCCATCACCATCACCATCTCCGTCACCTTCTCCAGTACCTGTGCCTGTCCCAGTGCCATCACCGTCTCCAGATCCATCTCCGTCTCCTGTGCCAGTATCAGTGCCATCACCAGCTTCCCCACCATCACCAGCTTCCCCACCATCACCAGCTTCCCCACCGTCACCAGTGTCTACACCGTCTCCGTCAGTACCAGCACCAGCGCCTTCTACAGCGCCTCCTGCGTTACCTCCATTACCTCCAACACCGATGATATCATCAGGTATACCATCTCCATCTAGGTCATTAGGATCAAAAGGAGTAAGACCAGTGCCTGTAGTGCCTGTAGTACCTGTAGTATTAGTTGAAGAACCTCCTGTAGTGTCTATATCGGCAGGAACTGTAGATGTTTGGGTAGTATTATCTAAAATAATATCAACAAGCTCACCAGAATTTGTAGACAATATATCAATTAAAGATAGTTCTTCTTCATCAGTTACAGGATCAGAACCAGCGCCACCAACGACATCTCCGAGATCTCCTGAAGAAGCAACGTAATCTCCTTCTTCAGTCCAGTTAGGATCTTCTTCAACTCTAACCCAGTTCTCTGGGTTTGTATAAATGTCAGAAGGAACTTGATAGTTACC
>Ga0209631_10007709_pt1 | contig 10682 bp, 14 predicted proteins | sample COG_08_FD_184752 | JGI IMG/M metagenome (GOLD analysis project Ga0209631, IMG submission 184752) | Pelagic Microbial community sample from North Sea - COGITO 998_met_08 (SPAdes) (version 2) | ecosystem: Environmental > Aquatic > Marine > Neritic zone/Coastal water | place: Helgoland, sampling...
GAGGCAAAAATATGGGTTACCCAAAAAAACACCGTGGTAGAAGAAAAATTGGCTCAAAAAAAAGAAGAGCAAGAAAAAGAAATAAGAAAAAATAATCAATAAAATTTTATGAATGAAATAGCTCAAATAAGAAAATTGAGTTTATGGATATTTTTTATTCCATTAATGGCAATAAACTTATGTCTATTAATTTCTCAAAATCCTGAATATTTAGAGAATACACTATTTACAGTCGATCAGCTCGGCAGGTCGGGATTCTCGATACCATATTTAGATGGAAGTTTGTCTATTAGTAGAGCTTCGAGGACTTTTCCTCAATATTTAATTTTTAAACCAGCCATGATCATCACTGCTGTAACCTTATATTATTATTGGGTAAATAATAACAGATTAGTAAATAGATATAAGTTTACCAATATTGATTATAAATTTAAAACTTTTGGAATCTTGTCTGCTATATTCTTAGCAATTCATTCTATCTTTTTAGGCATCAAATTTGATATTCAAATTTATAAATTAATGCGAAGAGTTGTTTTGTTATTGTTTATTATTTTTGAAATTATAGCTCAGGGGATACTTGTTTATCATTTTTTCAAAATCAAAGATAAAATTTCTAAGTTAGTTAATAAAAAAATTTTGTTTTTGAAAATTATTTTAGTTTCAATACTTGCAACTGTTGCAATCTTAAGTCTGCCCATGCTTTTAAATAAAGGAAATACTCATTTTAAACATGCCCTTGAATGGAATTATTTTGTTGGTGTTATTTTATTTTATTTATTTTCAAGATTTTTTTGGAGAAGAACTACATAAATTTCCAGGCTTTCGCCCAGAAATTTAGCAGTTTTGGCTCGTCGTTGTAGGCGCTACCGCCAAGCCATCCCGATGAACTATTCTAGCGCTACTAGGTCCACCTTTCTGCCCTTTAAGCTTAAACCTCTCGGCCTTTCCTTAAATGGTCAGTTAAGAGTTGCCTCTTAATTGATTTCATTAAAACATATTTTAAAAAAAACTATATCACTTTAAACGAGTAAGAATTTAAGCTGTTAACTAAGTGGATAAATTTTTATTTAAAGTCTTATGTATCCACCCGCCTCCTAGTACTTTATCCCCAACACTATCTTTAGAGTAAAATACACAAGCTTGCCCAGGTGAAATTCCAGTTTCATTTTCTAAAATTTCTAAATTAGCGTAATCATTATTAAAATTTATTTTTGCTTTTAAAAGCCTTCCTGTTGATCTCACTTTAATATTAATAATATTATTAAATTCTTCTTTTAATCCTAAAATGTTTAAATCTCTTAATTTTATTTCTTTAACTTCTAAACATTTTTTATTTCCAACAATAATCGTATTCTTGTCTGCATCAATATTAATTACATATAACGGTTCGTTACTTGATATTTTAATTCCTTTTCTTTGGCCAATTGTGTAATTAATTATTCCTTCATGTTCGCCTACTTCTTTTCCTTGCATATCAAGAATTTTTCCTTGCTTAAAAGACTCTGGTCTAAATTTTTTAATAACTGATGCGTAATCACCATTTGGTACAAAACAAATATCTTGGCTATCGGGTTTTTGAGCAACATTTAATTCCAATTTTTCAGCGATTGATCTCGTTTCTGATTTATCAATTTCTCCTAATGGAAATCTTAAATAATCTAATTGCTCTTGAGTTGTGCTAAATAAGAAATAACTTTGATCTCTGTTTTGATCTTTTGCCCTGTACATATTTGCATGTCCATTATTTTGAACTCTAGAGACATAATGACCTGTCACTAAAGCATCTGCCTTTAACTCTTTGGCGTATTTAAAAAGATCTCTGAATTTAACGGTTTGATTGCATTGCACACATGGTATTGGAGTCTCGCCTGCTGCATAGCTATCAATAAATGAGTCTATTACTTCAGATTTAAATTTTTTTTGATAAAATAAAATTTTATGACTAATGTTAATATTTTCAGATACTCTTTTGGCGTCTAAAATATCTTGACCTGCACAGCATTGTCTTCCTTCTTTTGACTTCTTAGAGTCATCGTACAGCTTCAATGTTATGCCTGTTACGTCGTATCCTTCTTCTTTCATAAGTGCGGCTACGACAGATGAATCTACACCTCCTGACATTGCTACAACTACTTTAGTATCTTTTTTTGATTTATTAATTCCTAGTGAATTCATTCTTAAAGTGTATAATCTAAATATTAATAATTTTCCATAATGCTTATTGATTTTGAACCAGGAGACTATGTTGTAAATCCTCTAAATAAAGATTGGGGAATGGGCCAAGTCCAATCAATAATAGGTAGCAAAGTTACTGTTAATTTTGAGAATTGTGGCAAAAAAGTAATTAATGCAGAAAATATAAGTTTAGACAAAGTTACAAATGAAAACTAATGAGCTAAAAAATATCACTGAAAATTTAATTAATACATTTAATGTTGCGGGAAAAGAATCTATTGAACTTTATGCTAAAGGTTTAAAAATAGAAATAAAAGATGACAAATCTCCAGTAAGCAATGGAGATCTTAAGGTCAATGAATTAATTACAAAAAAAATTAAGGAACTGACACCAAATATTCCTATTGTTTCTGAAGAGACAGTTGACTTAAAAGTAAAAAATACTGCCAAAATTTTTTGGTTGATCGATCCGATCGATGGAACCAAAGAATATATTGCTGGAAAAGATGAATATACATTAAACGCAGCTTTAGTAATTAATACTATTCCTGTTTTAGGCCTAGTTGGAGTGCCAAAAAAAAATAGACTATTTTATAGTTATGCACCTGGAGAAAGCTATTTAATTGAAAATGGAAAAACAAAAAAAATAAGTTGCATCAAGCAGCAACCTAAAGGGAAAATTGTTGCGCTATCAAGCTCGTTAAAACCATCTGATATTATTTTAAATAAATTGAAAGAATTCAATGTTAGCTCTATGGTTAAAATGGCTAGTTCTTATAAATTTTGCGTTATAGCCACTGGTGAATTTGATATTTATGCTGCCAGAGAAAGAGCTAATGAGTGGGATTATGCTGCTGGACATGCTGTAGCCCAAAATGCTGGAGCTATAATCAAAACTTTAGATGAAAAACCTTTTTTATACGGTAAAGAAGATTATAAAAATCCAAGTCTTTTAATTAAACGTGCCGAGAACTTAAATGATTAAAACTATAGCTATAATTATATTGTCAGTTACTTTTTTTGGTGTGTTGTTTTTTATTTTAGTAAGAAATGCTTTAAAAAGAAAACTAGATATTTTAGTAGAGGAAGAGAAAAAAAGAAAATCAGATAATTTTGATTAATTTATTAAACTCATTTTTATCTAAATCTAAAACTCTTTTTGATAATTCAAAACTAAATCCACCCCTAGCTAAAATTCCCATATCTTTTTTATAAAATAGTTCACGATTTGCATCTGGTCTTAATGGTCCAATTCTTCTCCTTTTACATAGCTTTAAAGCCGAAACGAAATCTGGTTCTATTTCATCTTCTTTAATTTTATCTATGCTTTGTTTAATAAACTTATTTTCTATACCTTTATTTCTTAAAGATTGATTGATTTTATTTAATGAATACCCTCTTCTCAAAAACATTCTTGCTTTAGAGTCTGAATACATTTCATCATTTAAAATTTTATTTTTTTCAAGATTTAAAATTATTTCATCTATAATTAAAGTTACTTCTTTTTTTGATTTTGTTCCTTTAATTTTCGTCAAATATTTTTTTAGCAAATGTACTTTTAACTGTTGTTTAGAAGGATTGTATCTTTCTAAATATGAATAGGCCAAGTCTTTGAGATTGGTTGTTAGATCTTCGAAATCACTTTTATTAACTGTGGGATTCATTTGGCTAATATACTATATTATTTTTTATGATAAATAATTTATTGCCTTTATTAACTAACGAAAATATTTATTTAGTTGCAAATTGGGGTGTAATACCTTTTTGGCTTCTATTAATTTTTATTCCTCATCATAAGATAACAAATTTTTTTACTCAATCTATAATCCCTCTTTTGCTTTTAGCTATTGGGTATTCCTATTTTTCATATGTTGTTTATTTAGAAGGAAATATCCTTAATGGTTTTGAATTGTACAGTGGCTTAAGTGGCTTATATTCAATGTTTGCCAATGAAACTTTATTATTAGTTTTTTGGCTTCACTTCCTTGCTATAAGTTTATTCACTGGAACTTGGATTGTAAGAGATAGTAAAAAATACTTTATTCCAAAAGCTGTAACTATACCTTCTTTAATTCTTACCTACTTTACTGGTCCTGTCGGCATAATGATTTATTGGTTTATAAGAATATTTTTTGCAAAAAAAATTGGTTTTGATGATTAACCCTTTTGATTTCTATTTTGATTTTATAAGCCCTTATTCTTTTCTAGCTCACAAAGAAATAAAAAAAATTGAAAATAAAGAAAGTATTAAAATTAAATATAAACCAATTCTTTTAGGTGGCTTACATAACTTACACGGAATTAAAGCACCTGCTTTCATACCTGCAAAAGCTAAACATATGATAAGGGATTGCAAATTAATAGCTGAAAAAAATAATATAAAGTTTAAATTTAATTCATACTTTCCAATACGCAGTTTAAACTTAATGCGCGGCGTATTAGTAGCTGAAGAAGATAATATAAAAAATTATTACATCGACAATATTTTTAATACAATATGGCAAGATGGCTTAAACATGAATGATGATATTATTATCCAAAAAGTTTTAAAAAACTTAAATATTAATCCAAAAACTTTTTTTCTTAGATCTACTTCTTCTTTGATAAAAGATAGCTTGAGAAATAAAACTAGTGATGCTTATAAAAAAGGTATTTTTGGTGCACCAACATTTGTAGTAAATAATAGAATTTTTTGGGGACAAGATCGTTTAGAGTTCGCATTAAATGAAGCAAAAAAATAATTTATTTTTTTTCCTTTGTAACGATTTTCAATCCACTTTTTTTTAAAGCATCAAAACCACCTTCTACATGGGCAACATTATTAAAACCCATGTCCACTAGTGACTTTGTGGCAAGCGCAGAGCGCCAGCCTAGTGCACAGAATAAAACCATTTTTTTAATATCTTTTATTTTGTTTGTTTGAAAATAAGTACTTTCTGGATCAAGCCAAAATTCTAACATTCCTCTCGGAATATGTTTTGAATTTTCTATAGTGCCTTCTTTCCAAATTTCCCTGATATCTCTTACATCTATTAATGTAATTTCGTTATTTTCGACTAATTTTTTTACCTCAGTGGAATTTAATGTTTCGATAGATTTGTGAGCTTCTTCGACAAGTTTTTGAGATGATTTTATGTTCATAGTACAAGTATATAAACTAATATATATAAATAATTATAATGAAAAAAATTAAAAATACCAAAAAAAATAATTTTTTTAAAAAAATTTTTATCAAATTATGTCGAATATTAGGTTTTGAAATTATTGATCAGTCAAACTTATATGTGCCTACTTTGGAAAAACTGGCTAATGATAATCTTAGTAGTTTAGGAAAGAATAATATAATTGTTCCTCTTGGTGAAACACGAATTGTTAGATCTGTAAAATCTTTAGATATAATCATCAAAACATGCACGTCGGTAAATTTAGTGACACAGAGTAAAAAGAGAATTTTTGAAAGAGATAAATCTGAATATACGTTTCGTACTATTAATTCAATAATAAATAGTCTTGAGTTTAATAAAGATTTATTAAAAGACATTAAATTTAAGATATTCATAGTTGATCATAATTCTAAAAAAGAAGATTTAGAAAAAATTAAAAACAAATTAATTAAGAAAAGTATTGAATTTGAAATAATTAATTTAAATTTAGATCAGTTTAGTCAAATTAAAACTTTGGATAAAAATAATACAACTATTGAAAATAATATGAAAGCTACGATGGCTAGTATTAATACATCTTTTAAAATTGCTAAAGAAAAATGTGATGATTTAATTTATTTTGTAGAGGATGATTACATACATAAAAAAGAAAGTATTTATGAAATGCTCAGCACTTATGAAAAAATTTCATCAGAATTAAATAGGGAAATATTTATTTGTCCTGTTGATTATCCATACCTTTATAAAAAATTAGAAAATACAAAAATTTTTATCGGAAACAAATATCACTGGAGAAAAGTAAATGAGTGTCTTTTAACATTTTTAACAAGTAAGTCCTTAATTGACATACATTGGAAAAATCTTTTATTAATGAGCGAAAGCGAGCACTCACCTTTTGAAACTCCTTTGCATAATATTTTTGAAAAGGAGTTGTGTATATCACCAATACCATCACTCGCAATGCATTGTACTAACGTAAATTCTATTTTTGGATTATCACCAAATATAGACTGGGCTAAACTATGGAAAAGTAATGAAAATTAAAGAAAATATAAAAGCACCTATATTTAAATTACTTGGAACTAAAAATATTAATTTTGATTTAAAAAACTTTAAAGGAAAATTGCTAGTATATTTTTACCCCAAAGATGATACTCCAGGCTGCGCTCTTGAGACTAAAGATTTTTCTAAATTTTACAAAAAATTTAAAAAATTGAATTGCGAAGTAGTTGGTGTCTCAAAAGACACGATAAAAAGTCATGAAAAATTTAAAAATAAATATAAAGTTCCATTTGAACTACTTTCAGATCCAGATATGAAAATGCAAAAAAAATATGGTGTTTGGGGAAAAAAGACTTTTATGGGTAAAAACTTCCTTGGAACAATTAGATCAACTGTTTTTATTGATAAAGGAAAAATTAGAAAGATCTGGTCGAAAGTAAGAGTTAAAGATCACGCAAAAGAAGTTTTTGAATTTATAAGAACTTATTAATAAGAGAGCCCGATTACTCGGACTCTCTGTTGATTTAAAATAATTAATCTCTTATAGCGTAAGCTGATACACCTACTTCTGCTTTATCAGTACCTTGTTTTTCAGCTGCTTTACTTATTCTTAAACCCACAGTTTCTTTTAAGGATTTAAAAACAACAAACGAAAGCACAAAACTAAATATGCATACAGAAATCACTCCGATTAATTGCGTGCCAAATGAGGTATTTGCATTAGTTAATGGAACAACAAGAGTTCCAAAAATTCCAGCAAACATATGGACTGGTATTGCACCAACTACATCATCTAACCCAAAGCTCTCTAGCATTTTAGTTCCGTAATACATAATCACTGCACCAATCGATCCAATGAACATTGCTGTAATTGGTCCTGGCGTTAATGGTTCAGCTGTTATTGCAACTAAACCGGCTAAAGCACCATTTAACATCATCACGATGTCGGTCTTTCCACCAATCAGTCTTGTTAAAGCTGCGCCTGTAACTGTACCTGCGGCACCAGCCAAGTGAGTATTAACTGCAATTTTTGAAATTGCATTTACATCATCAAACGTTCCCATTGCTAATTGACTAAAACCGTTAAAACCGAACCATCCAAACCAAAGCAAAAATGTTCCAAGTGTTACTAAAGGAATACTTGAAGCTGCAAATGGTTGCATTGATCTCTTTTCACCTCTTCTGCCAAATCGTCCTTCTCTTGCTCCTAGTACAATTACGCCTGCTAATGCAGCGGCACCACCACATGCATGAACTAAAGTTGATCCTGCAAAATCTGAAAAGCCAGATGTTGCGAGCCATCCACCGCCCCATTGCCAACCCATAGATATCGGATAAATTATTCCAGCCATAATTGCTGCGAATATAAAGAAAGGCCAAATTTTAATTCTTTCTGCTACAGCTCCAGAAACAATTGATGCTGTTGCACAAACGAACATAGTTTGAAAAAACCAATCTGAATATCCCGAATAGCCAGTTTCAGTATTAGTTGCGTCCGTCCAGATTGAAAAAGACCCGATGTAACCGCCCTCTGGAACACCATAAGCCATATTATATCCAAATAAGAAAAATATGATTGAACATATGGCGAATTTACCTATATTTTTTGCGGCAATTGTCGATACGCTTTTTGTTGTTACTAAACCACTTTCGAGCATGCAAAAACCAGCTGCCATAAAAGCAACTAGCACTCCACCTAGATAAAATCCAAGTGTGTTAAAAATATATTGTCCCTCTTGAGACATTGTTGTTTCTGCAAAACTATTAACATTAAAAAGTAGAGCAAAAATACAACCTAAAAAAATGAAAGTTAATTTTTTCATTATTCCCCCTTTTGTTGATGGTACTTTTATCAATATTAAAGATTTGTAAGTATGATTTTAATGCATACTAGACCTGTAAAATAAAAAAGGCCTGGTGGAGGGGTTCCAATCCAGGCCTTGTTATTTATCCCAACTAACGAGGGAGGGAATTTATTTATTAGTCTCTGATACCGTATGCAATCACACCTATTTCAGCTTTATCTGTTCCAAGTTTTTCAGCTTCCTTACTGATTCTTAGACCTACAGTAGCTTGCATAATTTTGAATACGATAAACGATACAATAAATACAAATACTACAACTGAAATTGTTCCAAGGAATTGAGCTCCAAAAGAAACATCTCCATTTGTTAATGGAACGGCTAACGTACCCCATACACCTGCAACTAAGTGTGCAGGTATTGCACCAACTACATCATCTATTTTTAGTTTAAATAAAAGTTTAGTTGAGAAATACATTACTAGTCCGCCGATTGCCCCGATAAATATCGCAGCTAAAGGGCTTGGTGTTAATGGTTCTGCTGTTATTGCCACCAACCCAGCGATCGCGCCATTAAGCATCATTACTACATCTGTTTTTCCACCAATTAACCTAGAGATAATTGCGGCTGTTATTACGCCACCACCAGCAGCTAAATTGGTATTGATGTAAATTGTTGCAACGGAAGAAACATCTTCTAATGTTCCTGCAGCAAGTTGTGAGCCACCATTAAAACCGAACCAACCCATCCAAAGTATAAATACTCCAAGTGTTGCTAACGGAATTGATGATGCAGCAAATGGTGCCATAGGCTTAGCTTCACCTTTATTGCTAAATCTACCTGACCTTGCTCCTAATACAATAGCACCAGCTAAAGCGGCAGCACCGCCTGCAGCATGCACTAAAGTTGAACCAGCAAAATCTGAGAACCCAGCAACAGATAACCATCCACCACCCCACTGCCAGCCCATTTCAATTGGATATATAATTCCAGTCAAAATCGCAGCAAATAAGAAAAATGGCCAAATTTTAATTCTTTCAGCTAAAGTACCCGACACAATTGACATTGTTGTTGCGCAGAACACCATTTGGAAAAACCAATCTGATCCATCTGAGTAGCCTGTATCAAGTGCAGAAGCATCACTCCATGGAGTAAATGTTCCTATGTATCCACCTTCTGGAATGCCATAAGCTAAATTGTAACCCACTAACCAAAACATAACTCCGGCTATTGAATAAAGACCTATATTTTTTGCACAAATCGCAGATACACTTTTTGATGTTACTAATCCTGACTCTAACATCGCAAAACCTGCAGCCATCCACATGACCAAGAAACCTGACATTAAAAATAATAGGGTGTTAAATATATATTGAACTTCCGCAGATACTGTAGTTTCGGCGTAACCTAAACCAGCAAAACCAAAATAAATGGCTGTACCCGCTATGAAGTAACTAATGTATTTTTTCATAATTATTTCTCCCTGTTTAATAATTTCTAACTTCTAAGATGATTGTCCATGAGTGAGAAACGATATGACTTAAAATTAGCTATGATGAAAATGCAATGTTTGGGAAGGATGGAAGGTATGCAGTTATTTAATAGCTCTCATAAATTTGAGAGCTATTAAATGAAAACGTTTATTTATTAAACATTTCTTTTAAGCTTTTAGCGGGTAAAAACTTAACTTTTTGAGATGCAGAAATTTGAATAGATTCTCCTGTTCTAGGGTTTCTACCTACTCTAGCTTTTCTTTTTGCTACTTTATAAGTACCAAAACCAGCTATTTTAACAGTATCATCGTTTTTTAAAGCATCTAGGATAATAGTCGTAATTGAGTCAAAAGTTCTTTCAGCATCAGCTTTACTTTGGCCCAATGTTGACGATATTTTTGCTACTAGTTGTTTTTTGTTCATTTTTGCCCCTTTATTTAGTTATCTTTTAATCTGCAAAAAAAACCAATAAAATCAATGTTTTTTTAGTGTTTCACGTAAATGTTAACACAATATATTGTGCTTAAATAAGTGTTGATTTTATTGACTTTTTTGATCAAAAAAATGGCTTAAAATAAGCCTAAATCTTTCAAATCGTTAAAAGTAGTAAAAAACATTGAAGAAAGTAACAAAAATAGCCCGATTCGAAAAAAAACTTCTTGGGTTTTTTGAGTTAAGGGCCTTCCCAAAACTTTTTCAAATGCATAAAACATTAAATGCCCACCATCTAACATTGGAATTGGAAAAAGGTTAATAAAACCAAGGCTTATAGATATGTATGCCATTATACTTAGGAAAGCTACAACACCATATTTCGCTACTTGACCAGTAATTTTAGCTATCTTGATTGGTCCTCCTAGTTGAGAGGTATCGCCTGTGCCTTTAATCATTGAAATAATAAAGTTCCAAGAAGCGTCAATTACAAACCATGTTTCCTTAACAGCATATAATAATGCTTTTGCAGGTCCTAAACGCTCTCTTTTTATCTCTTCGTTTAAAGGAGCAATTTGTATTCCTATGATTTTTTTATTAACTTTATTTCCTAG
>Ga0209631_10007716_pt1 | contig 10680 bp, 9 predicted proteins | sample COG_08_FD_184752 | JGI IMG/M metagenome (GOLD analysis project Ga0209631, IMG submission 184752) | Pelagic Microbial community sample from North Sea - COGITO 998_met_08 (SPAdes) (version 2) | ecosystem: Environmental > Aquatic > Marine > Neritic zone/Coastal water | place: Helgoland, sampling...
ATAAATAAAGAAACAAAATAAATAAGTTAAATAAATAAAGAAACAAAATAAATAAGTTAAATAAATAAAAATGATTAATATTTAAAGTTTTTTAAATATTAATTTGTATATGAAAATAGGTGTTCTAATTCCATCAACATCAAAAAATAGACATTGGAGTAATTATAAAGAAAGCTATCTATATGTGAATACATTAAAAACATTTTTGATAACATATGATCAAGAACATGAATATATATTTTACATAGGAATAGACAAGGGTGACCGAATATATGATAATCAAGATACAAAAAATAATTTGATAAAATTTACTAATATTATGAAAAATATTAGTATTAAATTCATTTACATGGATGGAATAAGTCAAGGTCATTTGACAGTGATGTGGAATAAATTATTTCAACAAGCGTATGATGAAAAATGTGATTATTTTTTCCAATGTGGTGATGATATTGAATTCAGGACAAAGGGTTGGGTAAATGATTGCATAAATGTATTACAAAGAACAAATGGAGTAGGATTAGTGGGTCCCATAAATAACAATCCCAGAATATTGACACAATCGTTTGTGTCACGAAAGCATATGGATTTATTCGGGTATTATTTCCCACCGGAAATAATCAACTGGTTTTGCGATGATTGGATAAATGAAGTATACAAAAGTTTAAACCGTTTTTATCCTCTCAATGATCATTTTTGTGAAAATATAGGAGGTCAACCAAGGTATAATATAAATAACAAAATATGTTTTTTTGAGGATGAGTATAAAAGGGGAATAGAAGAAATGCGTGAAAAATGTATGAAAATAGTTGAAAAAGATGTAAAACGAATTAAAGGGAAGGTTTGATATTTTTTAAAAATCCAATAGGACTATAATATGTTTCCCATATTTTACGATTATTTTTTTGAATATCAATAAAATTATTTTGGTATTTATTGTAATAATTTTTAATTTCTGTAATTAAATCAACTGTATTATCCATTATATTTTTTTCTTCTATTATTAGTCCAATATTATTATTTTTTAATTCATTCCAAAAAGGGAATACACAGTCTGTATTAATTAATATAGGAATACGTCCCATCATTAATGTTTCATAAAATCTATATGAAAAATTACCACATCCTCTATAACAAAAGACAAATAAATTATTTTCCATATTTTCAAAATATTCTTTTCTTGCTGTTTGCTTGTCAATACCAGGTGCCCAAAAACCTTTTCTTAAAATAAAATTAGTTTTTATATCAGACCTTAACAATAAAGATAAATATTTTTTACGCCCGTGTTCAATATGACCACAATAACCAATATTTAAATCAGGTTTATCTATAATTTTATTATTATAATAATCAGGTGAAAAAGCTATTAACGAATGTTCTTGTTGTTTTTTTGAAGAGTAATAGAAACTTGTGCGAAATAATTTAACATTATTCGGAATATTAAAACTACTATCATTATCATCATTATAAAAACACCATAATTCTTTGTTTAATGTTTGAGATAATTTACATAACTTATCATATATAGGGTCATTTGTATTAATAAATTTGTATGGTAATACAATAATATCACAATCATCAGGGTTATCTACATATTTAAAATTAGTTTTACAATAATCAATCACACCATCATATCGTGAAATATTATCAAAATTGTAACAATGAGATGGTTCCATAGGTATATGGTCTAACAATCCAAATAAAATAATTTGTTCACTAGTAAATTTTACTTTGTCTTGTAATGTATATATCTTCATAATAGAATAATATCTATATTAACTTTAAATAGAAATTAAATAGTAATTTGAAATATTTAAAGGGAATGTTTAATATTATGATATAATGACAGAAAATAAAACTTGTATAGTATACTTGGCAAGTCCATTCAATAGTGTATTATCAACGGGAGATAAACGTATAGATATGTTACATGTATCATTGAAAAATGTAACACAAATTTTACAATTACCTATAATTATTTTTCATGAAGATTTTACAGAACCTATAATAGAAAATTTTAAAAAAATATATAATGATATTACATTTGAACAAATTAATTTTGATAGACCTGATTTACCATTTATAAAACATAATCGTCCAAAAAATTATATGATGATGTGTAGATTTTTTAGTGGACAAATGCAAAAACATATTTCATTACAAAAATATGATAGTTATATACGTTTTGATGATGATTCATTTTTCATAGAACCATTTATATCTCAACCAGAATTTATGAAAACATTATATGGGTCACAATATGTATTTCGTTCTATGTTTAGAGAAGGTCAAAATATGCGTTCATTGTTTGATTTTACAAAAGATTTTTGTAAAAACAATAATATTATTCTTAGTTCAGAAAGTATAAATAATTTAAAGAAAATTGGGTTTTTAAATATAGATGGCGATTATTCGGGACTATCTCCTTATAATAATTTTCACTATAGTGAATTAGCAGTATGGAAACATCCTGTTATAGAAAAATACATAGATGAAATAGAGTCTGTGAATGGATGTCTTGTAAATAATTGGATGGACGCAAATATTCATGCAATGATTATTTTTGTACTTATGCCTCCTTTAAATTTAAAAGTATCGGCATTTATGAATTTTGGATATAGACATAATAGGCATTTTTCTTTGTTGAATAATGTCAATATTCAATACCGTAATAATGAAGATTTCTTTCCTAAGGAATGAAATTACTATAATTTAACCTTTTATTAATTAATATTTATTTATGTACCTGATAAATAATATAAAAAACTATAGATATATTATTTATATGAAACATTGTCATATTAGTATTTTATGTAATGAACTTATATTTTTAAAACATAAATTACCATTTTTATATAAACATTTTTCACAATTAATATTCGTGGATTATAATATTATATCAAAAGGTAACTCTACCGATGGAAGTATAGAATTCATAGAAAATTTTAAAGACATTGATAATAAAATTACACTTATTAAAAATTTTAATCCTTCAGAAATATCAATATTTCATGGTGAAAGTTTTGTTGAAAAACAAAAAATGTTTGCCAAAGCTTCTACTTTTGTTAATAATAATATTAATATAGTATGGGCAACTGACCTTGATGAATTTTTTAATGTTAATTTAATAAAAGATGTAGAAGAATTATATATAAAAGATAGTAATCTGGTATCTATTGATTTGCCACACCGAATATTTGTTTACAATGAACATAATGTTTATGATAAAGATGATTTTTATATTGCTCCACGAATAACTAAACATAAAATTAATAATATATATGGACATTGTGATTTTCAACGTAATGGAAAAACAATAAAATATAAACAAGAATATTTATATCATTTTGCTTTTGTCGGATTTGAAAGATGTTTATTTAAATTTGATAAAATTTATTCTAATAAAAATTTTAATCATATAAACTGGTTAAATGAATACATGAGTTCATTTAAAGAAAATAAAAAATATATAAAATTACAACATTCAAATACAAATATGAATTTATATTCTAAACCATATATTGGTTCTTTTCCGGATTATTTAAATGTTAATTTATTATGTAAAGAATTAAATAATAATAATAATTTATATTTTTTAAATGATAACAAATTTAAAAAAAAATATAATTCAGCGTATATTTTATCACATAATGGTCTAGGTGATAATATTACAATGATAGGCGCTATAAATTATTTGTCAAATTATTATGAAAGTGTAAATCTATTATGTAAAGAAAAATATTTGGATAATATAAGTACCTTAATAAATAATAAAAATATAAAATTAATTCCAATTAATCATAGAGACGAATTTAATGATTGTGCAAAAATTATTAACAATATTTCAAAAGATCAGAATAATGATATTTTTATATGTGGATGTCATAAAAATTATTTAGTTTCAAGAATAAATAATTTTAATATAAAAAATTATAATAAAACGAAAAATTATGTTAACGATATGAAATGGGAACACATAGAACAATTTTATAATGATATTAATTTAGATCTAACAATATATTACGAATATTTTGATATTAAAAGTTCAGATAAAAGTATGTATTTTTATAATAAAGTAAAACATTTAAAATTAATTTTTTGTCATACTGAATCCTCAAATAAAATGATAGATATATCAAGTAAAATAAGTGAATATATGAATGACAGTAATTATTTAATAGTTTGTGCAAACAAAAATTTATATGATAAAAATAACAAATATTATTATACATTGGCAAATATTTATGTTAATATACCAGTTCAAAACTATATAAATATTATAAAAAATTCTTGTGAAATATATGTAATTGACTCGTGCTTTGCGTGCATAATTCATCCCTTAAATGTGTGTAAAAAATTAAAAGCAAATAATGTAGAAATTATTAGTCGTAATTAATATTAAAGGTTTTATTATAATATTAAATATAAGAATGATTATTGAATTGCCAGTATCATTAGGAGAAGCTATAGATAAATTAACTATTTTACATATTAAATGTGATAAAATAACTGATGAACGAAAAATAGATGTTAAATTAGAATATAATATTTTATATGAAAAATTAAAAGATTTTATTGTAAAATACAATGCATTGTATAACTCTATGAAAAAAGTAAATCTTATTATTTGGGATCAAATGGATATATTAAGAGACGGAACTACAAGTGATGAAGAATATATGAAATTATGTAGAGAATGTATTGAAACAAATGATATAAGATTTAGAATAAAGAATAAAATAAATTTAATATCAAAATCTAATCTGAAAGAACAAAAAAGTTATAAAATTAATAGATTAATTATTGAATTAAATTGTGATGAACAATATCTAGATTTATTTGTTGACCCTATAAAATACTTTTCTTATATTTATGATGAAATAACAATCAAATCTAAAAAAAATATAAAATTAATTAGAGATACATTTTATTATGATAATACAATAAAATATAATATAGAAATAAATGAATTAGAAATTAAACAACAATTTCATTTTCAGAACGATTGCTATACAATAAATGAAATATATAAAATAATGAATATTAATGAAGATACAATAAAACTATTTTAAACTTTTGGTAATTGTTCCATTTCATGATAATTTTCAAATGTTTTAATTATTTTAAAATTATACTTTTTATATAAATTAATAGCTGCATGATTATAGTGATCAACTGTTAAATTTATTTTATCAACAATCCTTATTTTATTATGATTTAATGTATAATTTAACAATAATGAACCTAATTTTTGTTGTTGATATTCATTATGAATATAAATTCCTAACCAATATTTTTCTTCATAATCAATATGAATATATCCAATATATTTATTATTAATTATATCATACAAAACTAATGTAATTATATGATTATTCAAACAATCAATACTTCTATTATTAAAATATCTAAAATTATTATTATTTATTTTACATAAGAAACAATTATATATTTCATTTTTATTGATTTCATTAATTTCATATATCTTAATATTTTTCATGAAAAATATAAACTTATAAATAGTATCAACTACTTGTTGTTGTTCTTCATATGTAATATTAGGTGAAGAAGGTATCATAATTATTTCCTTATTTAATATATAAGATACTTCATCATTATTTTTTATTGTTTTTAGATGTTCATGAGCGTTTATTGGATAAAAAAATGGACGAATATCAATGTTATTTTCTCTAAAAAATTGAGTTGTTTCTTCTATAGGTCGTGTATTTCCTATTATTCTCAAAGAAAAAATCCAAGGAGAATTTTTAGTATTATCTTCTAATTTCATTAATTGAACCTTGTCTAATTTAACTAATTCTTCAAATAAATTATTATAATTTTTAAATATTTTATATTTATTTTCTAAAATATTTTCAATATCATTTAGTTGGTCATATAAAAAACCAGCTTCAATATTAGTCATTCTATAATTATAAGCATGAATATTGTGTAAATATTTGGTATCTGACATACCTTGACTATAAACACTTTTAATATAATTATAAATATCTTCATGTTGAGTAAAAAAAGAACCACCTTCACCAGTTGTAATTATTTTATTACCATAAAAAGAACATGATGAACATAGTGATGATTCTGACATTCCACTATAAATATCTTCATATTTTCCAAACATACCTTCACAATTATCTTCTATAAAAATTAAATCTGGTCTTAATCGTTTTAATCTAGGAACATTTACAATATTACCCAGATTATGAACAATCAATACAGCGCTATTTTTTTCCAAATATTTAATATAATCTTCATTAACATAAATATTCCATGTATTTATATCCATATTAATTACTTCTAATTGTTCAATATTATATACCATTAATGCAGAATTCCAAGCAGCAATATAACAATTATTTGGAACATATATTTTATTTATATTAGGATATTTAAATTGTAATGATAAAAATAAACAATGTGTTGAACATGTACCATTTGCCATTAAAATAGAATATTTTGAATTTGTAATTTCTTTTAATTTATTATTAGCTAATTCAATATATTTTCCATGATTTGAAATCCAACCATCTTCAACTGCTTTTAAAGCAGACTTTTTATAGTTATTAATATCAGGATTATAAATATTCAACATAATTATTTATAATATATACGTTTTATACATTTTTTATTATTATTTATTTATTAATTACATCTCTCAACTTTTGGTCAATAACTTCATTTTCATCATATGCTTCTCCAATATATTCTTTATTTTTTCTAATATGGTTTATAGTATATTTTTTATTTTCATAATTAAAAAATTCATCATGTACATAAATTTCTGATTGTACTATTTTATATAATTGTTTTAAAAAAAATTGGTCTGGACCTTTATTTCTCTCTTGTTTTAATTTTATATATTCCATACACCAATCCATTATCATAAAACGTAAATCACGAACATGATAATCACGAGAACCCCACATTCCTCCCAATATTAACGTGAAATGCCACGGATGATCTCTTATTATATGAAATTTTTTGTCAGAATTCATCCATTCTTTTATGCTTTGTATTTCTCGTTCTATCAATCTACAATCACAATCTCTTGATAAATAAAATTTATTTTCAGGATTTTCAAATGGAAAGAAACGAGTAAACATCATATACCAATTTACGTGGTCTATACATTCTATTATATAACCATTATTTTTTTTTATTTCTTCTATTATTTTATCATCTACATCTTTTCTAACATAAAAGTAACATTTTACATCAGGATACTGTTTGGTATATTGTTTTAAATTTTGAATAGCTCCAATTGTATACATTTTATTTTTACCATAAAGACAAAATGAAACTACTTTTTTATGTTTGTAATTATATATTCTTTCTATTCTTCTATGTTCAATATCTATTAATCCATAATCATGTTCTTCAATATTTTTATTATTCGGTTTTACACATATATTATTTTTAAATTTTAATATATATAATTTATCTGGATTAATAAACATACTCTGCAAACAAACCATTAATAATTCTTCTTTATTTAATTGTTTTGAGTTTTCTATTTCAAAATCATATTTTTTTGGTTCATTTAAACATAATATTCGCATACTTTCTATTTTATAAGATGTATTCATTGCGCATTTAAATATTGACATATAATATAATTATAATATTTACTTTATATAATATTATAATTAAAATATATTATCACGTATCAACCTTTATAACCATATTTTGTTCACTCGTTTCTTTCGGTTCATCGCTCTGGTTCGCCTTACATTTTGCCCCTCTTTTATGAGCTTTCAGCGCTCTCAAGTTCTTACAATTTAAGTCACACGCCTCACAATAAAACTCCAAGTTCTTTTCACTCGCATACTTTGTGCTCAAGAAACGTTTCAATGTTTTAAATTCCATCATATTAATCTGTGACTTTATCTTCGCATTAAAATCAGTGCATGTCAGCAACATGGCATCCTTTTGCTCTATGAAAAAACGACATTCAGTATTAATTTCTTCCATTTGTTCATCACTAATTAGATTACCTTCTTGTGTATCATCATCTAATTCTTCCAGTTTCGTTGATAAATGATCTATAATGTTAACTGCTGTCTTCACTTTGTCTTCATCATAATTGCCAAAGTGAATATATATCATAACAAAACCATTGTGAAAGTCTATCTGAAAATTATCTTTTCCGGTCACCGGACTATCCTGAGATATAAAAATACCATGACATTTCATTACTTCTATGTCACGAATGAACTTTTTCACTTCATCTTTGTCTACACTCGTTGTATAATCCTTGTTTTCAAATAAAACCACCGGTTTATTCTTGCGCATTAACTGAATATCGCATGACTTTTTCTCGGTTGAGGTCTCATTTATATCTGCTCCGGGGTATATCAAACACAATAAACGTTTCAATTTCTGTTCCCCGAGGTTACCTCTCGTCTTTGAACCCTTATACATGTTCACAATACCATCTTGTTTTACATCAATCTTGTTCACAATTTCACAGTTACTTGCTATATTTGCGTTAATCGTATTCAACATCGGCGCTAACGAATCCTGCATATTCTTGAAATACTTGGTCAGTTCACCTTGGTTACCCTTCTGAAAGACATTCTCTATCTTTTCTGATATAACACCATTACATTTGTCTATCGTTTCAGTCAACTTTTCTCTGCTAACATGATTCGTATTTTCTAATACATGCGTCATGTGGTCCAAATATTCTTTTTTAAGTGTAGCGAACTTGGAAACTACATGACTAGAAATGTCATCCTTCAAGATATTCAATGTTTTATTTACATTCAACATCTTTGTATCCATATTCTGAACAAACAATTGGTTCGTTTCTTCCTTTGACTTGAAATGATTACTCAATTCTTCCAATTTACTTGCTTGTTGCTGTAGATTAAACGATATTTCTTGAAACGTTTTATTATTATTCTCTGGCTGATTACCCATTTTCTCAAATAAATCAATCATCCAAAGATTCACACTTTCTATGTTCATACTCTTATGTTTGCTATAAAAATCAACTATACGTGGATTCGTTATTTCGATTCGTGGAGTCATTTATATATTAAGTAATCTATTTTTAAATACTTTATTAATTTAATTAACTAAATTTATTAATTAAAATATTAAAAGCATTGATTTCCCAATATTTAGTATTTCATTATTACTTTTAAAATAAAATCATATTACACTATATGTTTCAACCATCCAATTCTGGTAAGTTATACCCTATTAATACTAGTAATTTAGATAAGAGCACATCAACACACAATAGCGAAGAAATAGAACTTGTTACCAGACCTCATTCTGGTTCAGAGGAATTATTTTTAGATAGTCATTATGATGATACCGAAGAGTTATTAAAAATGTATAAAAGGAAAACATCCTATACCGAATATTTTTTAAAATTTGGATTACATATTTGTATTCATGTTAGTTTCCTTTCTATATTAGAACCCTTACTCTTTTTTAATTACATCATAGTTATTGAAAAAGATATGTTTTTTCAACATTTTAAACATTTTGTAGACGTATTAGACCCTTTTTTTTCGTCATATAATGAAGAAGTTAGACAACAACAATTCTATTATTTAGCAACTGAATTTTTTAAAAGGGATGGAGCAAACGCCGATTCATATTTTGAAAACCTCAGATTAAACGCTGAACATGACAAATTATTGGCAGATGAAACAAATTCTTTCCTCATAAATAAAGCATTCATGTTTTTCTTTATAATGTTATCTGTTACAGTTTGTTACTACATCGCATTCCAGTATTATTATAGACGTAAATTATTTATTGTTAAAATTCTTTCAAAGCATTTAGGTCTAATGATTTTTATAGGGTTGTATGAACTTTGGTTTTTTCAAAATGTGATTTTGAAATATAAACCTTGGTCTGAAAGTGAAATTACTTATTTTTTAATGCAGTGTATCGCAAGTCATTTTTACAACTATTATCCTGAATATAAGTTTACATTACAAAATGAAACAGTTACTTGTTAATTACACAACCTATGAGTAAAACGATTTATTTTTATTATACAATAAAAATAAACCTTAAACAAACCATACTTAGATTTACTTACGATTTTTCATGGACTTCTTTTTGCTTCCCTTCTTCTTTCTTCTTTGTGTTTTCTTTCTTGATACTTTCATTTTTCTTGAAGGGCGCTTTTTCTTCTGTGTTTTTCTTTTCTTATTTGCTGCAACACGTGTTTTGCGTTTTCTTCCACCTTCATTGCCTCCATTACGTTGTCTTTTGGTTGGTTTTTGTTCTTCTGGTGTTTGTGATGATGATTCTTCTAGTCCACGTTTTTTTGACCCATCTTCTTTATTATAATCGCTTTCGGTTAAAAAATTTTCAACAGTTTCTTTAGATGTTTTTTGCCTAATTTTTCCAATAGATTCTTTTAGTTGTTCATTAATAAAATCATTATAGTCAACAACTAATTCGTCACGAATTTGTTCTGCTTTGCCCTTAGCTTCATTTTTAATATTTTCTGAGTCAGTATTATTAGGATAACCAAAATATGTAAGGTTGGCATCTTCAATAAAGGATATTGTTTGCTCTATTAATTCTTTGTAATTGGAATATAAATCCTTTATATTTTTAGCATATCCCAGTAGCGATCCTCCTGTATTAAATCGATCAGCATAATATTCTAGACGTGATTTTATACTCTTTTTT
>Ga0209631_10007717_pt1 | contig 10678 bp, 10 predicted proteins | sample COG_08_FD_184752 | JGI IMG/M metagenome (GOLD analysis project Ga0209631, IMG submission 184752) | Pelagic Microbial community sample from North Sea - COGITO 998_met_08 (SPAdes) (version 2) | ecosystem: Environmental > Aquatic > Marine > Neritic zone/Coastal water | place: Helgoland, sampling...
TGATTTTGCTCCATCACGACATCGTCGTCACACGGCACGCACATGAGAATCCTCCGCAATCGCTTCACGTCGTCGTCTTCTCCCTCTTCTTCTCCCTCTTCTTCTTCGTCTTCTTTTTGTATCTGATGATGATTCGCCTCGAAATCATCCTCCTCAGGAATCCTCGAACACAACACCAAAGGTTCTTCTCCCTCTTCTCCCTCTTCCTCCGTCCTACCCTTCACCACCTTTAAAACCGTCCTCGCGTTTACCGCGCGTTTTGGGTGTGGATTCTTTCTTCGTCCCATGTTGTTGTTAGTATTAGTAGTAGTAGTAGTAAAACGTAAAATAACAGATCAAAGCGAAAGAGAGGAGGGAAAAAAAAAATCGAGACGTTTTGACGGAAACGAGGAGAGGAAAGACAATTGAAATTTCACCAAAGACAGAAAAAAAGTGATTTTTGCATCAAACGACGTGAGCTTGAAATCATCACAGAGAGGGACAAAGAAGAAGAAGAAGAAGACAAAGAAGACAAAGAATTGCTCTCGAATAATAGCGGTGTTGTTCTCGTCGCGTTCTTTATTTTCTGTCAAGTGCGTTTGAGAAGAGTTTTCGCACTCTTTGTGTTGTTGTGAGAACATTAAACATCTTTTGCAGAGGAGTTTTCCCCGGGTAAAATTCAAAAATCAGAGAGCTAATACTATAATAATGAACGCGAACGAGAAGCTCTTCATCAACGCGCTCATGAGCCGGAAATTTATCGAAGAATCGAAAGCGAAAGAACTGTTCCGAGATTTACTGACGAACCGAGAAAATGACATCGAGAACGCGTTGCCGTCGCAAAAAGAGTTCGACCAATTTTGGGGACACGTGAAGGACAAGTTACGAACGAAGATGGGATTGGACATAAGGAAAGTGCGCTTCGTGCGAGGGGACGAGAAGATATATTTGGGGATTTGCAACGTGAATTCCAACTTGACGAACGAATCGTACGTGAATGGGTTACCGACGACGAGATCACCGCGAGAAATCGCTCTGTTTCGAGTGGTTTTGGATGAGATTTTACGAACCGAAGATACGTGTCGCAACGGCATCGACTTGGAGCGGTTTCTAGGACAAAGCCAAGACGCGTTCATGACGCAAGCGCAAGAGTTATCGAAAAATAACAACAACGAGGAGAAGAAAGGAGAAGGAGTAGGGACGATGACGCAAGCGACGACGCAGCAGCAAGTAGAAGCAATGGGGAAGATGACGTATGCAGAGCGCGAAATCATCGTCGCGGATTTCGTGAACGACGGATGGTTACATCGGCTGGATAGCACGTACACACACGTGCGAATAGGCGTGCGGAGCTTTTTGGAGTTGAAGGAGTTCATCTTGGATCAGTGCCCTGAAGCAATCAGCGAGGAGTGGAAGAATGCTCTTTAAAGAGGATTTTGGGGTGTTCGTCATTCGCACACGTCCATATGATGGGTGATATTCGCCCGAGCTCGCTTCTGCGATTTTTGATGAAAAGTGGTTGATAGATAGTTTCCTTTCTCTTCATTTTATATATAACACATACACGCGCGCGTTTCATAAAAGATCATCACATCTCTTTTCGCATCGAAAAGAGGCGAAAACAAACGATCGTATAATAATGTCCTCCTCTCGCATAACCGGCGGCATTCTCCACGTCCCCGCATCGACGCCATCGCCTTCTTTTCAGCGCTTCGACGAATTGGAAAAAAAGAGCGGCGGCGGCATAGACGAAGGAGAAGAAGAGAAACGAGAAGATGAATGCGATGATGGAACGAATATGATCATCAGAGAGAACGATTTAGTCATCGCGCACGTTGGTTTTGGCGACCAGAAAGCTATGCGAGTGCGCGCGTCGGGTAACAAAACAAACGCAAAAAGGGCAGAAGGAATGTTGCACACCTCCTACGGGAGTTTCTCGCACAAGAGAGACATAACGGACAAATCTATTCGGTTCGGCGAGAAGGCGTTTTGTTCGAGCGCGAAGGGTTCGTCTTCCTCAGGCGGTCAAAAACCTTTCGTCTGGTGTTTAGCGCCTACGTGTGAACTTTGGACGAACGTGTTGGCGCACCGAACGCAGATATTGTACGCGTACGACATATCGCTGATATGCGCGTGGTTGGATTTGAAGCCGGGGAAAGTCGTGTTGGAAAGCGGGACCGGGAGCGCGAGTTTGACGCATTCATTGGTGAGAGCGGTGGCAAATGGTCGTGGTGGTGATAGTTGTAGTAATAGTAGTAGTGATAGCGTTAGTAAAGGGCACGTGTTTACGTTTGAGTTTAACCAATCTCGAGCGGACGCCGCCAGGGAAGAAATCGACGAAAATGGATTGAAAGAGTATTGCACGGTGACACATCGGGACATCGAGACGAACGGGTTCCCGAAAAATTTAGAAACCGCGAAGATTGCAGATGCGGTGTTTTTAGATTTACCCGGTCCGCATAAGTGCGTGGAGAGCAGCGCGAATTGTTTAAAAGAAGATGGCGTTTTGTGCTCGTTTTCGCCGTGCGTGGAGCAGGTGCAGAGGACGTGCGTGGAGATGCAAAAGTTCGGGTTCGTAGATGTCAAGACGGTAGAGATGTTAGGACGAGAATTCGACGTGAACGAACGAAAGTTTTTCACGGATATAGAAAAGGCTTCAACCGGGAAGTTTTCGAGAAATTTGAGTGAAAGAGATACGAAGTCGGTGAAAGAGGAGACGAAGAAAGCGAAGAAGGGTTTGAATAGTAAAGGCGGCGAGGAAGAAGAGAGCGTGGCTCTCGTTTCGCAACGGGTGAGCGCGGTGCCTAGATTTCAAGGACAGACGCACACTGGATACTTGACGTTTGCACGATTAGCACCGCTTCCAGAAGGGTGGACGAAAGCGTCCTGGAACGAACGCGCGGAGATGAAGCGAGAGGCTGGGAAGGAGATTCTGAGAGCGAAAGTGGAAAGGGACGAAGGGAGGAAAAAAAATGCACCCGCACCGTCGAACTCTACGGGCAAGAAGAGAAAACAGGAGGACGTAGCCGCTGTGGCGCCAATGACGAATGAAACGAAAGTCCATCACCACGCCGATGAAGACGAGTATTCGGATTAACGCGGATAATTTTTCCTAGATTTTGACTCTATTTGCTAAATTCTATTGTCCCCTAAAACACCGCTTCTGCCAACAACACCCTCGACACTATCGTGCACGTCGTACAAAGCTTCCTGCGTCGCTAAAAACGATTCAATGAGCTTCCTCTCGTTTGACGTCTTCTCGTCGTTTCCTCCTTCTCCCGAATTAGAAAACACGACGTCGAAAATTTTCGGCGCGGCTCGAGCCAAAACGACCGGCAATGCCGCGGCGAGCACCGACATCTCAAACGCATTCAACGGTTTCTCATTTGGATCAAAATAAGGCATCTTTTCCAAAAACTCTATCCAACTTTTCTCCAAACCTCTCTCTTTTGCGCCTTCCACGATCAAATCTCGATACCGTTTGCTCGGCTGTAAATCTCGCCTCGCGGCGACGTCGCGGTGCGTCAACGTCTTCGCTTTCATCAACACCCCTTCAATATCCTTATCGCCGTAGACAACAACATCCACATCCACGACATCGTACGACCCTTCCGTTTGCAACAAATATTGAAACTCATCCTTCGTGATCGTATAACACACGCCGTGTGTTTCCTTGCCTTTTTGGCGCGTAACGCTCGCAAACGCCGGCTCGAGAAATGGGACGCCAGGCACGTTAAAGCTCAATTGATAGTCCAGTATCTTCCCGTTTTGCACTCGTTTCGGTTGTATGTTCCTTCTCGTGGAGAACGTTTTCGAGCCGACGTTTGATCCGTAGGCGAAATAATTCACAAAAAACGCATCATCCTCTGCTGCTCGTCCCGCGTTGTCTTCGTCTTCGTCTTCTTCTCGTCGCGATGTCGACGCCGACGCAGACGACCGCTTCACCGTTCGGGGAATCTTCCTCTTTGGTCGTCGTCCGTGCATTAAAGTCGTCATCACTTTGTTGCGCGATGACGACGAAGCAGAAGCAGAAGAAGCAGCGGAAGAAGAAGTCGATGGTCGCGGCAGCGTCAGTCTCGTCGTCGTTGCCATAATATCTCTCTCTCTTTCTCGAATGGAGATATCGTAAAGCGTGCGTCTTACACGCGCGCAAAAGAAGTGTCGAATTTGGGGAAAAGTTTCCTCATTTAAGACGCTCTCGCATGTAAAAGAAAGACCTCGTACTACGAATAACAATGGTACCTCCTTGCGCTCACACACACACGACGCGCACATAAAGCGCAAAGTGTTGGTGTTCTCATCTCAAACCACATATCTGTTCGGAGAATAAGAGCCACACAAGATAAAGCACTTAGATATGAATTGGAAATCCCCTAATAAGAAGATACAAAGGCTCTTTATTACTCTTGTTCTGATGATGATGATGATGATTTTGTTGTTCGCTTCTTCATCTCCGAGTGCGAGATTATTCGTTTCGCCGAGCAAAAGTGGCGACGGTGCGAAGACTTCCTCAAAGTCGTCTGGTTTCGTTTTGTGTAAAGATGATGATGTCATGGCCCAAGACGGATGCTTTCGCTTCCGCAAAGGGACCTTGACGGACCCTTGGAAGAAAGAGCGCGAGATGCAAACGATGGATCCAGACGATTTAATACGAAACGAGCAATTGGTGGAAAAGATAAGAGAAGGAGAGATGAAGCAACGAAAACCGACGTCGCGAGATGTAGAGGATATGAGACGCGCGAGAGACGCGTTCGATGAGTTCGACGCTTCGGAGCGGAAGGAGAGAGAGGAAAAGCGAGCGAGGTTGAGGACGAGAGTTTCGAGTAATAACAGAATTAGTGGCGTGAAAGCTCGCGTGGGTGAGATGAGGGAAGCGCCAAAGCCGCACAAGTCGGTTCCGTTCAGAGCGGTCGACGGATTTATGTTCGGGCAGCTCGCGTTGGCGGCGTACGCGTTTCGAAAGACGAGAGCGCCGTTCGCTGCGAGTCTCTCAGCGCTCGCGTTTTCGGGAACCGCGAGAGCATTGTTCACCGAAAACTGGCGAATAGTTCTCTTCTCGGGCATCCTCGGCGCATTCTTCGGCTTATTTTTCTTGAGCATGCCAATCGTAGAAAAACTGGTCGACGAAAGCGTAGCTAAAGATCTCGAAGACGACGGGATCGACGACGACGATTCAGACGACGACGGAGAGAACGACGAAGAAAGCGCCGCAAAGGAGAACAAGTTAGTACACAAAATCGCAACGTACCGGCAAAACTTTGTCCAAAAGAACGGCGTCTTTGTCGGTAAGTACAGTTCTTCTCGTCGCAATAAAACGAGCACTAGCGATAGCGGTAGTAGTAATAGTACTAGTACTCTCCAACGCGTATTCGCGTGGATGTTTTAACAACGCGATAGATATCTAACCAGAGCGTTAAAAGCACCCTCTTCGTTTGAGTCGCAATAATAAAAGAGCGAGAGCGAGAGAGCAATAGTAGTAACAGAGTACTCTCAATTCTTCGCTTTCGGATGTTTCCATTTTACTGAAAATCCATCCTTTTCGCTTCTTCATAAATTCAAAAACAACGAGACACACGAATGGATTTCATATCCACTCTGTACGAAACCTTCTCCGGCCAAACCTTAGGCCGGCCGGATAAGAAGCACAAGAGGAAACTGCGCACTCAACGCGGGGTCTCCGTCGCAAAGTCGCCGATTTTGATGTCGTTAAAGTCGCCGCAAAAAGGGAAAGTCGCGAAGAAGAAAAGCGCGAGACCAAATTTGAAATCCATAACGAACACGAGTAACAACAACAACAACAAGCCGGTGCCGCCGAACAAGAAGAGCAGCGGCAAGAACAACAACAACACCACCACTGATGAGAAGAAGAGAACGTCGGCGATTCAATCTGCGATAGAGAGCGGCGAAAAAAGCACGCTTCCGTCGTTGATGCGAAAGATTGAAACCAAGAAGCGAGCGATACTCGTGCAGATCGAAGCGTTGGAGAAGGAGGTGAGGACGAAGAAAGCGGAAGTGGTCGAGCTGGAGAAGGAATTGTTACTCGGCGCGAGCAGTTGGTAATTCGCGAGTAGATGTACATATATATAGATCGCGTTGTTTTGTTTATTAGTATTATTGTATATGCTCTCTTTTTTTATCATCTCGGCGGAGGCGGCGGCGGAGCTCTTTGCGGCGGCAAGAATTTGCTCACGGAGGAGAGGAGTTGGTTGATGTCGCCTCCGTTGATTTTGTCGGTGTTGTTTGGAGGAGGAGGTGGGACGTGAACGATGGGCGGCGGCGGCGGCGGGACGCGCAACTGCGGAGGAGGAGGAGGCACGACGACGACGTTTGGCGGCGGAGGAGGCGGCGGAGCTTGACGATGATGCTGCTGAGGGGCAGCGGAAACTACAGGTGGTGGTGGAGGTGCCTGGCGATGGAGCTGCGGGGCAACAACCGTAACTGGTGGAGGAGGCGGTGGGGCTTGTTGTTGCACAACCGGCGCCGGTGGCGGTTGAACGAGAGTTTGCGTCAATCCGCGTCCAAAGTTATTCGTCACTGCTCGTTTCGGCGGCGGCGGCGGCGGCTTCCTCGCTTCTTCTTCTTCTTCTTCCGCGTCGTCCTCCGAAAACTCCTCGTCGAAATCGCTCGTTCCGTCGTCCGGCGGCGAGTAATTTTCCGCCTCGCGCAAACGCTCCGCTTCTAACAATTTCATCTTCTTCACGCGTTCGTTTTCTAGCTGTTTCATTTTCGCCTCTTTCCTCTTCTTCTCCGCTTTAGCTTCGATGACTTTAAAGTTTCTCCCGATACCTTTTTTGTGAATGACGGCAACTAACAAACCACTCTTTTTGTTTTCGGTTCGAATGACAATCCCAGGCGCGCGCATGTGCTTCAACAAACGCATAGCTTCGTCTGATTTACGAGGGAACACGTACACCTCTATTTTTTTCTCCTTATCATCGCTCACGCCGGCTCTGCCTTTATCCTCGTAGTGCTTTGCGAGCGCTAATAAGCTCGCGTCTTGCTTTTTATCGTTGACCATGCAAGTCTCAACTTCGGCTATAGTCACCGCGCGCGAGTTAGATTGTCGAGAGATTTGTCGAACGAACGCCTCGGCATCTTTTAACGAAACGCGACCTTTGATTTCAAGCGTCGAGGAATCGGGCAAAAGTTTATCTAACAGCGCCAGTTCGCCTCCAACTGGAGAGAAGTGCAAAGCGACCGCGGGGAGAGAGTCGATGCCTTTGACGTAGACGTGTCCGGACCAATCACCGATTTCTAACGCGCGTATTTCACCCGGCTCGTTGTCATCGTCGTCGTCTTCGACGTCGTTTCTTTCTTTGCTCGTCGCGGGAGCGTTTTGCTCCATTTCTTTTTCTTCTTCCTCTTCTTCTTCTTCATCATCCTCTTCATCTTTTTCTTCGCCGCGTTGGTACGCATCGAACGAAATGAAATCTTCTTTCGCGGCGTCATCACCATCACCATCATCGACGTCGCCTGCTTCTCCCTCGTCGTCTTCTTCTTTGTCTAAACGTTCTTTCTCCTCTTCTTTGCTCGCCGCGAAAGGATTGTCGTCGTCCTTGCTAAAACTACCGTTATCGTCCTTCTTATTATTGTTATTACTATTCCCGCCAACCGGGACCACTCTCGGCGTGGTCGCCGGCGTGTTTCCTTCCGTTTCTACGCCTCTCTCCTCTTTTTCGATCTCCTCCTTCGATTTGATGTGCACGCTCACGCCTTTCCCATCCTTCTCTACCTTGATCATCTCCAACGGCACGCCTTTCAAAAACGCATCCTCGCCAATCTTCTCCTCGCGTTTCTTCCTCCACTCGATCAATTCTTTATTCGCCAACTCCGCCGGTGTCATCTTCACCAGCGTCTCCGCGCTCACGTTTTCGTGCAACACTCTCGCCCGTAACGTTGGATTTTGCGGATCTCTCAAGTTGAACATCAAACTCCTCGCGTGCACGCCGTACTCTTTCCCCGTATCTCTCCCGCACCGTTCAAACAAAGCTCTCTCGATGCCGACGGCAATTTCGCTCGGATTCAACGCGTTCTCCACCGCGTTCGCGGTAACTCCTATCGCCTCTTCTTCCGCCTTCGCCACGTTCAAACTTTCCTCGAACTTCTTCGCCACGTTGTCTCGCTTCTGCTGAATCTCTCGCTTCTCTCGTTCCACGCGTTTCCCCGCCGCGCCGCCAACGTTGTTCTTCTTCTCCCGCTGTTTGTCTCTTTCTCTCTTCAACCGCTTGGCGTTCTCCCTCGCCTCTTCCGACGTCACTCTCATTTTGCTTTCGTCCAAAGGCCAGGACACTTCGTCGTCCAGTATCGCCTCTTCGATGTTGATGTCCTCCTTCTCCCCTAACGCTTCGTCCTCGGCTTCGTCCGACGGGTACCACAACTGCGCCTGTCGCGTGTTCACGTTTATTGTGAGCACTTCCGCGTCGTACCAGACGCCAGTTTCTGTCCACATGACGGATATCCATTTGCCTGTTGTTGAATAAGAGAGAGAAAACGCGTGAGATGATGCTCTTTGCGCGCGGGAAACACAAAACTTCGCGCAGATTCGATCCCGACGATGGATTCAATTTCCCAAGCGGCGAAAGAGATTACGAGAGAAAGAAAGAAAGAAAGCGCGACGAAACGGGGCAAAAGAAGAGCGAGCGCGTAAAAAAATACCTCGCAAAGACGGCTTGATGTCGTCCACGGTGAGCAGTTTTCGCTTCTTCGCATCAGCAGTCGTCATCTCTCTTCTGTCTCTCAGAGACTTACGTTTGTTTTAACTGGGGAAATGGTTTCAAAATCTGCACTTTTATGGCATACTTTTGCGGTCGGTTACACTCGAGGTTTGGAGACAAAAGAGACGGAGAGAACGAGAACGAAAAGAAGAGAGTCTGGCAGGTCGCGTTTGCCCCAGAGGTTACCGCTTTACAGAGAGAGAGTGATAGAGAGTAATACTCAACAAGAATGGGATTTTGGGGAACGACGTTTGCGTTTTGCGTCCTGGAAGGCGCTTGCGCGGTGTACATCAACGCCACGGGCATTCGAGGCGCGAATCACTTGAAACATTTGCTGAGTGTGACGGCGGTGACGTGCATGTGGATGATGTGGGCGATAATATACATGGCGCAGATGTATCCGCTGGTACAGCCGGTGAGGAATAAAGGGGAGTAGTGTGTTTTAGGGGGAGAGAGAACGAGAGAGAGAGAGAGAGAGTTTTTACTTGTCATGAGAATAGAGAGATAGAGATATATACATTTGACTGCTACGTACGCGATTCTTTGTTTTTGTCGTTTGCTTCTCTTTCTCTTTTCTATTCTCTTGTTCTTCTTGGAAGTCCTCCTTATCAACACGCGCAGCCGCTCGCGGAATTCGCATTCGTCGAAGTTAATTTCACATCCACCAGTTGCTCTTTCGCGTTCGCTTCACTCGCGCTATTATTATTGTTATTAGTATTATTCGCGTTCACGTCCGCGCTGGGCAACGCCATCGCAATTTTCCTAAACAAAGCTTTCACGTTATACCCGGCTTTCGCGCTCGCCTCGATGAAAATGGCGCCTCCGTTGCCGCCGTTCGTACTACCGCTCTCGCTATGACTACTGCTATTACCAACGTTCAACCCTCTGGCGAACTTTTCCCCCTCCTCTGTCTCCACCTCTCTCTCTTCCACCAAATCCGTCTTGTTCCCGACAATCGCGATGACCACGTTCTCTCCTCTCTCTTGTTTCACCTCGTCGATCCACTTCGCGACGTTTAAAAACGACTGCCTATTCGCCACATCGTACACAATCACCGCCACCGAGGAGTCTCGGATGTACGAAGGAATTAACGATCGAAATCGCTCCTGGCCAGCTGTATCCCACAGTTGTAATCGAACGCCTCGAGAATTCTCCAAGTGTACCGTTTTCGATAAAAAATCGATGCCGATCGTCGCTTGGTACGTCGCGTCGAATTTGTCGTACATGAAGCGAGAGATGACGGACGTTTTCCCAACCGATTGGTCCTGTTGAATACATAAAGAGGAAAAGTCAGCGATGCATTCTTCTTCAACAAAACCACCACAAAACCGAAACGATGACGAGATGCTGCGCTTTTCCTCCGCTTCTCTTTCTTCTTCTTCTTCTTCTTCTTCTTCTTGGGCGGCAACTCTTTTATCATCTCAGGGAAGATTACGACGAAGAGAAAAAAGGATCGCCGGGAACGGAGACTTTTGAAAACAAATAATGTTACGAAGAAGAAGAAGAAGAAGAACGAGAGAGAGAGAGCACCCGAAAACAAAAAACAAAAAGCAAACGACAGAAGAGGACGATGATAACAAGAACGCACTCCGAGAAATACCAGCTTGTACTTTGAAAGCGGCGCGGAAGCCCCGTTCGGTCTTTGTTGGTTTGATGATGCCATGAGAGGTAAGCTTTTTTGAATAAAAAATGAAGAAAATGAAAAATCCGGTACAAAAATAACACAAAAAAGCTCATCACTTGTTGTGGTGTTTTAGTGTTGTTTAGAGCACACACACATAAAGAGCTCTCTCGTTTTACACTCGCGAGAGAGAGAACAGAGAGATCTTACCGCTGGTGTTGTTCTTTTTGTCCTCTTTATCAGAGAGAGAGAGAGAGAGAGAGACTGTAATAAGAGCGCGAAGAGAATTACGTACACAAAAGTCCCCCAGCGGCGGCGGCGTAGCACGAAGAAGATGCCAAAAAGCGAGAAGAAGACAAAGGAT
>Ga0209631_10007719_pt1 | contig 10677 bp, 10 predicted proteins | sample COG_08_FD_184752 | JGI IMG/M metagenome (GOLD analysis project Ga0209631, IMG submission 184752) | Pelagic Microbial community sample from North Sea - COGITO 998_met_08 (SPAdes) (version 2) | ecosystem: Environmental > Aquatic > Marine > Neritic zone/Coastal water | place: Helgoland, sampling...
TTTAAATCTATTATTTTTATTTTTCCGATCGGTAATTTTCCTATTCCATTTGATTTTTTAAAAGGATTAACATTGTTTTTTTCACACCATGTTAAAAATTTTTTTTCAAAAATATCGTTGTTGTTTGAAAATACTAATTCAATGTCTGGTCCTATGTAATGATTATTTTTTGTTGCATTATATTCTATTGGTAAATTATCTTTCCATAAATCTATATAACTTTTTCCTAATTCGTTGTATGCTAGATACACTTCATTTTTTATTTGTTTAAACTGTGTCAATTCATATTCGTTTTTTTCCAATTTTATTCTTGGTGTTTTAATCCTTTTTTTTGTCCATTGCAGTGGTAAACTTTCAATTTTTTTATTGTATGCTTTATGTTCTAATGCATGAACACAGTAGTTGAGATTTCTGACACTTTCTTTTATTGCCATCGGTGCAATTTTAATTAATTTAGTAGGATTGTCATAATCTCCCGAAAGTTTTTCAAAAGACTCATGAAGTGAATTATAAAAATTTTGGCTATCCCAGTCTATATCTTTTGGCAATTTTATAAATTCGTTTTTTAAAAATAAGTTTATGTTTTTGATACTTTGAATTAAAATTTCTTTTATTTCGTTATTTGTTTGCAGATGGAAAAAAGTTCTTGTATGATCTATGTCTTCACCGTCGCCTTTATAAATGGAAATAATTAAATCTTTCCACTTTTTGGCGACGGTGTGATCATAAAGATCAATACGAAAAGCGGGTTTTCCGTCAATCTCGTATAACATCTTGTTTACTTCGCTTGTCTTGATCTAATCAACTTCAAGATGTCTTCCGCTCTTTTTGCACTGTCCGTGTTTGGTTGTGCTGGAGCAGGTTGACTTTCAGCAGGTTTTGCTTCTGCAACTGGTTCTGCTTTTGTTTCAGTTGTTGCAGTCACTGGTGTGCTGGCAACAGGTGTTTTGTTACCTGTCATTGCCGCTACGCCTGCTGGTCTAAAGTACTGACCATATTTCTCAAGATCGTAAGCCTCACCGTCCACAGATTTTTCAAATAATTCTTTTATTATTTTTACTTCTGCATCAGTTGGTTCTTTGGGTCTAAAGTCTGACAAATTGTGTAAACCATTTTTGTCAATTGCGGCTCTTTCTGCTTCATCGATTGGTCTTTCTCTTCTTGACCATTTTGATGTAGAGTAGTCAGCATATCCGCCTTTTGATGTTTTGGTTATTCTAAAGTCAACACCTTTCACATAGTCAGTTGGCAGTTCTTCCATTTCTGGATCAAGCAATGCCGCTCTAATAATGTTGAAAATTTGAGGACCAATAATAAATCTTCTTATTGGGTTCTCTGGTGTTGCGTCTTCTGACAATGGATTTTGCGTAACAAAACCTTGAAAGATATATGATTTTTTCTTCCAATATTTTCTACCCATGTCTTCCATTGATTTGTCTTTGAACCATGGTCTTACCTCTGTGAGAATTGGACAAGTTTTTCCATACATCTCCATACAAGGTACTTGTACTTGTACAGGTCGAGAATCTGTTTGTCCTTTGATCCCTGCAAATGGCAGTTTGATCATGTTTCTTTCAGTCCAGAAAAAAGTGTTTGCAGTATCCTTATCGGGTAAGAATCTTAAAACTGCTTCTTGTCCTTCCTGTATATTCCAATGTGGATATATGGCGTTGTCTCCGCCTGTGTTAGAAGTGGAGCGATTCACTTCTTGGGATTTTAACTTCGCTCTTATTTCAGCCAATGTAGCCATAATGTAAGCCTCCTTTAGTTGTGCCTATGTTTGTGCCTAAATGTATTTTAAGCATTATACTTAATATACACACTTATTTATCTAAAGTCTACTACTATTATTGGTATTTTGCTAATTTGACGATTCTGTTAACTTCGTCATCAACACCTGCTATGTTTGACGCAGTGTTGTCTTCTTTGGATTCGTTAATTGATTCTTTAACTTCTGTTTCTTCTTCTTGGAAAAATTCTTCTAGTTTTAAACCTGCTAATTCTATTGCATCTTTCAGGGTGTATTCTTTGTCGCCCACTTTAAACTTGTCGCCTGCTTTCATGCCTGCCGCCTTGGCTTTCTGTACTGCCTGTGCAAATTCATTGCCTTCTTTAGGGTGTTGTCCTAACATGGCTGACCCTGGATAATTTTTACTTAAAATTTCTTGTTTTTCTGGAGTGCCCATTTTAAGTTTATCGTAGTTTTGACTTAAAAATTTTTCAGCCTGTTCAGCGTCACCTGTTTTCATTACTGACTCGCCGTCACTGTTTAAAACATCGTACACAGTTTTTCCATCATCTGGATCTGAATACATTGACACATAAGGTTTAATTTTTGCGCCTTCGCCCATGGCTTCAACATTGTTGGCCCAAGTTTCAAATTGTTCTGCTTCTTTGGCCTTGCCTTGTCTGTCTTTTTTAGGAGCAAAATCACCTGGTTCCATTCTCACTTCGTCGCCGTATTTTGGATCTGCCTGCATTTTTTTGTAGTCATCGATATATCTTTTTGCCAACTGTATTGCAATTTTTTTATTTTTTACGTAGTCTTTAGTTGGTTTAAAGAAAGGTTGACCTTCTCCGTCTAATTCATCTGCTACTCTTGAAGCAAAGTTTGCCACTTGATCATCTTCACTGCCTTTGGTAAGCATTCTAGAAGCAATGTCTGAAAGTATTGAACTTAACATTGTGTTTTTGTTTGTGAATTTTGTAACTTTCAACATGTTGTCAGCGGCATTGTCTTTTCTTAAAACTAATTTTTTATCAGGATCAGCGAGGTATCCTTGTACAACTGGTCCAAGATCAACAGGAGCCTGTGCAGGTTCTTTGTCTTTGAATTCACTCATTACTCTGTGTATCAAAGGTAAAGCATCTTCTACTCTGCTGTCTAAATTTTTAAGTGTAAATTTGTCTTTGTAAGAATTAGCAGTTTCGTCATCTAATTCAATTGCTTCTTTTTTTCTGTAACCTTTGCAACTTGATTCATAATGATTTTGTTTTGATAAATTTTTTATATACATTCTTAAGTTTTCAAGAGTCATTTTCGTTTGTTCAATAATATCACCTGCATTGTCATTTAATTGATCTTTATTAGAAGCATATCTTTGAAACGAAGACAATTTGGCAATGTCTTCTGAAGTTTGTATAATGTGTTGACCAAAATCATCGTGTGGTCTTCCACCATTTGCAACATGTCTTGTCATTGCTCTAGCACCTGCTAAATGAATTACAGGATATTTGAATCTTTCACCATCTTCGTTTTCAATGTATAATGAATTAATGTGTCTTGATCTTGCACCCGGCACAGTTTCATCTACTGGTCCAGCGTGTCTAATAATTAATCTTGTTTTGTCTAAATTTTCGTATGAACTTTTACGTGTTCCTGTTAAGCCTTCCTTGACTTCAACACCTGCTAATTTTGTAATTCTGTTTAGTTCTTCTGACATTCCGTCAGTATTTACCGTTTTGTTCGTATCTGCAAGATTTTGATAATCCTGCTTCGTAAGGTTTGATTTTGTAATGTCTCTTATGTCAAATTCCAGTTGGTGTTCTACTGCAAAGTCTTTTAGTTCTTTTATAAAACTGTACCAATCGTTTTTGTCATCTTCGTCAATTTTAGCAATCATGTCTCGGTTGTAAAAAACTTTCATTGATGCACCGTCAGCCAAACTTATGCTAACTCTACCAAATTTGTCTTCATCTTCTGTAAATTCAAAATCAAAAAATACTGCCTGTTTTGGATCTGCTGTTGCTGAACCCTGTGAATCACCAATAGTGATGTTGCCAAATTTGCTTCGTATTTTGTTAAAAAGATCGTCTGATGTTTTTTCTGAAATCATGTTGTATTTATTATGTGCCTAGGTTTGCAAAAATAGGCATAGGTGCTGTATATTCAGATGTTCTGTTAGTCCATTGTTCAAATATTTTAGGATCAAAATCTGCTAGAACCTTCATCATACGTGTGGCTAATAAAGAGGCGCTAACAAGATCATCATGTTCACCTGGCTTGCCTTTGTAACTAACTCCTGTGGCTACAAAATTCTTTAATTCTGAAATCAATGGTTTTGAGTTAAGTTCCATTTTGTTATTTTCTACAAGTTCTTTAAATTTTGCACAGGCATCAATTTTGTGTTTGGCGGTTGTATTAAACCCTCGTCTAAATTTTCTTCTGTGACCTTTCCTAATTGGTTCACTTAAAAACATGCCCATGATGTTTTCTTCACCAATATCCATAACTCTCATTAGTGCCGCTTCGCCTAATGTGTTGTTTTCCATACTGTAGAAAATACTAGGTGTTGCTGTTGAATCCTGCTCCATTATAGAGTCGTGGATGTGTTTTGTAATGCTTTGTAAAATTCTAATCTGTTGGTTAGCAGGTGTTGTATTGTGATGCCATTCACCTACCTGTTTGAATGTTGGAAGTTCAAAAATCTGTATGGCCGCATAGTCGCCTCCAGTGCCTAGACTAGGATCAAGTGCCACCATATAGGTGTGTTTGGGTTTTGGCTTTGCATACCATCTTACTTGACCTTGATTCCAAATAGGATCCATTCCTTCTAATTCAACTAATCGAACACTGTTGATCAAAGTTTCATCATAAATTAAAAATTCACATTCGTGTTCTCGTCTAAATCTTTCATCCCCAATTCTTGATTTTTCTTGCTGTGCCCATGCTTCATCTCTGTCTGGATGTTCACTCCAGTGTGCTTTCATGGCATAAAAGCCGTTAGTGCCTACAACATTGTCGTTTCCGAAATCGTCATATCTTTTACAGGCTTCTTTCCATATTAATGCAAACTGGTCTTCATCTGAATTGGGTGTAGAAGTAATCAAACATTTTCCACCTGTACTCAATGTTGGTGACAAAGAAGTCCAAAACTCAGAAGCCTTTTCAGGTGGTTGAACGAATGCAAACTCATCACAATATATTAATGTTAGGGACATACCCCGTCCTGTGTTTTCAGTTGTGGTGGTTGCCATAATTTTTGATCCGTTGTCAAATTCTATACTATTCCTATTATATTGTGTTACGCCTGCTTTTATCCAACTAGGCAACATCTCATAGGCATATCGCACTCTTGACATAATATCTGATGCACCTGCATATTTGTGTGCGGCAATTAGTATCTGTGAATCTGGTTTAAACATCGCATACCAAATTAGATAACCTGACGCACAGGTTGTTTTTCCCGTCTGCCTAGGCAACATGGCTATACTAAATCGGTGATCATTGTAACTCTGAATTAGTCTTTTTTGATAATCGTAGGGTTTGAACGGCATAGATCCTTTGGTCGGATGTTGAATCTTCATAAAACTTTCCATAAAGAAAAGAGGACCGTGTGTTTCGTCCATACACTTTTCAAGTTGCAACACTTGATCTTTGGTGTATTTGTGTTTTTTATTCGCCTTTTTAATTTGGTCGCTATCTAATGATACATACGCCATAGTAATGTATTTAAGGTATTATTGACGTGCTAAAGTATTACTTTTTGCTTTCAGTGGACTTGGTGGCTTCTGCTTGATACTGATTTTTAAAACTTTCGTACTGTGCAGTCAAACTGTTAGCAAGATCTTCTGCTGTCAATTCGTTGTCACCAGGATGACCTTTTTTGACTTGAACTTTTTGTCTGTTCAAACCACCTGAATGCACATTAACTAGATCATCAATTGATTGTACTTTTTGATCATTAGTATAACCTGCTGGTGAGTTTGCAAGTTCTGTTTCCTCTGCTGGTTCTTCTCCACCGATCATTTTTGCATCAACTGGTTTCACACCTGCTAGTTTTAAAATTTGCATCATCATGCCCATTTCTTCTGGACTGTCCGACATAACTTGAATATCTTCTTTAACTTCTTCTTTTTTCATTTCTTTGTCCTTTGCCGCTTTTTTCATTGGTTCTGTTTTGTTTCCATCACCATCTAAATCTATGTAGTCTGGTTTTGTTTTTGCTTCAACAGTTGGTTCAACAGTTTCGTCAACTGCTTTGCCTGCATCATCAAACTTGTCAGCAACCATTTTCATTGCAGTTTCAATTTCGTAACTTTGTGGGAAACTGGCTTTGTCTTTTTCTGCACTCATCGCTTTCATTACTTCTGCTTTAGGCATTTTTAGATCACCATCATCTGTTGTGTAGTTGCCAATTAATTCTTGAGCGCCTATGTGTATATCACTCATACCGCCTTCTTGTTTTACTTCAGGTTGTGTCATTTCAGCACCTTTTACTGCATCAGCAACATTGTGTCCTGCTTTTTCATATTCTCTTAATTTGGCTAGTATGTCGATCATTTCCATAGTGTTATTTCCTTTTTGGGTCTGGATGTGGGTTTCCTTTAACAGGTCCTTTGTGTGCGGCTTTCAAAGCACTTGGAGTACCTTTTTCTTCTTTGTCCATTGCTGGTTGTGCAGTTTCTTTTTTTTCTGCTTCTACTTTTTCTTTTCTGTCTTTTAATAATTCTTTGAATAAACTTTTGTTTGCTTCATCTCCGAATGCTTTTTCTTTTGGCAGTTCCGGAGTGTCTTTGTATTCTACATCTTGTAGAACTGATTTAAACTCTGATTCATCTTTTTCTTTGGCCATGTTGTCTTGATATTCTTCAGTTGGCTCGCCTGGTTTTCTCACAACCACTTGATTTCTTGCTAGGCCCATGTAGTTGGCAATGTACTCTGCCATTTCAAACACAGATGCTGGATAATTTGTTGTGAGTTCATAAATTGTGACATTTGTGTTTTTGAACATTGGAAAATCTAAAGGTGTTTCTTGAATAGGTGTTGATTTGCCTGCTGAAAGTTTTGCAACTTCAAATTTTTGCAGGCCTTGTTCCAGTTTTGTACTAAAATCTTTGTCTAATTCGCCTGCTACTTTGATACGATAATCGTATTGTTGTGCAGATTCTATTAGATATTTTGCGAAATCACCCATAATGCTGTATTTAGTCTTTCTTCATAAGTTTTTTCATTAATTCGTTTCGATCAGTTATAATGGTACCCTCTGCTTCAACAGGATCGCTGATATCGTCTTTGCCTGTTTTGTCTATTTTGAGCTTTTTTAACTGTAATTCTACCATTTTCAGTTTTTTGTCAATTTTGTTGCTTTTGGCATCTATGGCATTTCGCAACATTGTACTAGCCACTTCAAATATACGTCCTGAATATCTACTGTCCACGTTCATGCCAAGATCCATAAGATTTTTATAAGAGTCTTCTGCTTCCAAGGCCAGTTTGTCAAGTTCTAGATCTGACAGTTCTCCCAGACCTTTGACCTGAGGTAAAGCGGCCGCAACCTTATCAAATTCTGCATAGGTCTTTTTTAAGGCCTCTTGGGTTTTTGGATCAAGGTTTTTTCCAACAACTTTTTCTTTGTTTTCTTTTGTTTTTTCTTTTTGATCAACCTGTTTGAATGCTTGTTTGACATCTGGTAAATTTAATATTTCTTCTAATTTTTTGGTCATGGTTATATTTACTTACGTGTGCCTTGATGAAACAGTTGTTCTTCTGAAACTACTCTAAATTTTATTTTTCTTTGTCTAGCATAGGCGTTTGCTGATTCCCACTTGGCTTGATTTATCACAACCTGTTTTCTTTTGGCCATACTTTTTCCTGCGTTCTCCATTGTCATTTGTGAAGCAGGTTTTACTTCAACCATTTCAGCATGTTTTTTTCCGTTTTTGTCCATGTATACAATAAAAAAATCTGGAACATAGACAGTGTATTTTCCTGTGAAAGGATGTCTGTAAGGTATCTTGATTGATTCACTGGCCCATTGATAAACATTTGGATGTTCGTCACACAGTCGCATAAAAGCGTGTTCCCAACTGCTTCTGTAGGTAGGAGACTTGGTGCCTAAATACTTTTGTTTGTTCTTTGGAGAGAACTTTCCTCTTGCAAATCTTGGAATGGTCATTAGTCTACGATGTTTCGAGATACTGTGTCCTTGACCGATCTTGTGTTTCTGACTCCCAATCTACTGGACTTGTATCTGTTAGCGTTTAGCACAGTGGTTATCAGTTCTGATAATTTTGCTGGATCTGCATAGGTGATTTGGTCTAGCAGTTCACCAACTGGCACGTTGTCAATTTTTGCCTGTTGTAAAATAATGTAAGCGGTATCTTCTGCTGGCTGTCTTGCAAAACCTCTTTTGACAAAAAATCCAACAGCGGCATCGTAATCGTTTACATTAAATTCAAATTTGTTTTTGTAATTTTCATCAACCAAACGGTCTGCTGTTTTTTGCAAATTGTCTTTTAATTTTTGTGGTAGGTTTGAATAAAATTCAGTCATTATATGTTGGCCTTTTCTGCTACAATATTTACATTCTGTGTGTTTCGATCTATTTTTATATAACCGTCAGCAACCAATTGTGCTATTTCATTTAAAGTCCTATCTCTGTAAACACTTTTTTCATTGTCGGTCAATGCTGTGTAAGCCACATCACTTTCTGCAATTGTTTGTCCGTTTCTTGAACCAATTGTTTGATAATACAATGCACTAGCAACTGTGTCTTTGGCCACTTCGTTTGTTGTGACAAGATTTAAAGATTCTGTTGGAGATAGTATTGTGGTATACTGAGCAACTGTGCTGTTTACAGTGGTGTTGTTTTGCGTGGATTGTGAATCAACAAAGCCTTTGGCCACTGCTAAAGTTGCACCTGCGGCCACTGCTGTCACAGCGGCATTGCCCATTGCAAAATTGCCAACAGGATTTGTTATTGTTCCTGCTTGTTTGCCAATATCTAATACACCTTCTTTTACAATGCCTTTTAGTTCTTCTTTTACAGCGTCTTTGGCTTTGATTTTTTTTGCATTGTTGTAGGTGTTTATTCCTCGCAGTATAGTGCCAACACTGAATTCACCTCTCTGTATGTCGCCAATCACTGAACCTATGCCATCAACTATTCCGCCTGGGCCGAATATTGATGTTGTGCCTCCACCTAATAGATTCAATGGTGATGGTTCTAAATCGTAATGTATAGTGGCAAACCCTGGTATGTTGGCCTTATTAACTTTTCCTGCTCCGTACAAAACAGTTTCATAAAAAATCTGCATGGTGTTTTGCATAATGCCTTGACCATCTGCTTGATCTAAGTTGTCATGTGACCAAGATCCTATCACAGGATTAACAAGTGTAAATGAAGTAAATCTTTGTTTGTGTAGAGCAAATATTTGTATGTTTTTTAAAAAAGGTGTTTTACGTTGTTGTGCGCCATCACGACCGTATTGTGTCACTTGAGGATCAGCGTCGTACATGTTGTCTTTGGTGTTAAATCCTTTTACTCCTGCATTCAATGTTAGAGAATCTGCTATGTTGTATTCATAATAGGCTTTCCAAAAAGCATTGACAGTGTCTGCATGATCATCGTGAAATGTTATATTAACTGGATCATAACTTATTTTTGTACCAATATAGGTTTTTTTGTTGTACTGTTGTTTTTCTTCCAGGTTCATGTTATATTTTGGAAGGTCACAATTCCTCACCAACATGTTTATTTCTAGTCTTTCATTTGTGGTAAAAGGTCTTACAGGAATGTTGTTGTCAATATCAAAAAACACATGAAACAGAAACTTCTGTTTCGGCATAAGTTTAAAATTGTCATCTAGGTAGAGTCTTGCCGCATGCCTGTAGTCTTTCATGCCGGGCAAACCATTTGAAAATCCATTTAAAAAATTATTAATACTTGGCATAGTGATATTTATGGCCATAAAAAAAGCGCCGTAAAAGGCGCTCTTTTTACTTTACAAATGTTAATTTTTATTAGATACCGCCACCAGTTGCTAGAGTTCCAATGGTTCTAGTCACTGCTGTTCCTATTCCTGTTCCTTGTGGAGTTTGAATAGCATTGTCGTATCTGATGTTCATGGTAATTGTTGCTGGATCTGATGTTGCATAAGCCAATGTGTTGTAGTTCACTGATTCAATGTAAGCACCGTATAATTCAAATGTTTCCAACACATTTGGTGTGGTTGCACCGTTACCACCATCAAGCATTTCAATTCTTGATGTGAATTTGTAGTCAATTCCTGAAGCGGCACTTGATTGCTCAAAGAAATCAAATTGTTTCTGTACTTGTTCGCCAACCAATTTAGTAACAGCGTTGTTTACGTCATCTCTTACTGTGATTGTGATTGGATCCCAAGTGTGTTTGCCAGCCATGTAAACTTTTGAGTTGTAAACATCTAGTGTCACATTGTCAAAAGTTAAATTTGGTCTTGAAGCATCAACCACTTGTTTTGTTAGTTCTGATCTTGGAGTAGATACACCAAAGTTCTCCAATATCACTCTAAATCGATACTGTAATTTTGGCATCAACAAACCTTGTGATGCTGAACTCTGATCGTTTGCTAAAGGAACTGTAAATTTTGATAAAGTTGATATTGCCATATGTTTCTCCTATTTATTCCAAAATTAGTTTCCTAAATTTGCAATCTCTCCTGTGTTTTTGATTCTTAGAGGTATGTAGATAAATTCAACTGATTTAACTGGTTCAATTGCTATATCAACATACAATTCGTTTCTGTCTATTCTAGTAGGTGTGTTGTTTGTGTCATCACATACTACCAAGAAGTCAAATAATGCTCTTTGACCAACAAGTTCTAACATGAATGATTCAATTGCTTGTTTGATTTCATTTCTAGTTAATTGATCGTTTGGTTCAAAAATAAATGGTTTTGCAATTGCGTCTAGTT
>Ga0209631_10007723_pt1 | contig 10662 bp, 10 predicted proteins | sample COG_08_FD_184752 | JGI IMG/M metagenome (GOLD analysis project Ga0209631, IMG submission 184752) | Pelagic Microbial community sample from North Sea - COGITO 998_met_08 (SPAdes) (version 2) | ecosystem: Environmental > Aquatic > Marine > Neritic zone/Coastal water | place: Helgoland, sampling...
AGTTATGCTGATGATTGATTGTGATGTGGATAAAGGTGGGATGAAAATAAACCCAGATTTTATTGTGGATTTTGGAAAAGAACCAAATGGACCATCTCGATGTCATGAAACACGATACCCAGGTGGCGATTGCACCTCTGATATTTGGCTTTAGGAGATTAATATGGATCATAACAAAGAATATTCTGCCAAATATCTGGCAGATGTTTTAGCGTCAGTAAAAACAATTGCTATGGTTGGGGCTAGCCCTGATCCAACCAAGTTTAGCTATGGAGTGCTCCGAGTTTTACATGAACAAGGGTTCGAGATGTTTCCAATAAATAATAAGCCTGAAATTAAAGAAATAAGAGGAATTAAAGTATTTCCAACTTTAGACGCTGTTGATCAACCAGTTGATATGGTTCAGGTGTTTAGAAAATCTGAAGCTTTATATGGTGTGGCTGAGGAGGCTATTAACATAGGTGCAAAAGTTCTTTGGGGGCAAATAGGGGTTTTTAATGAAGACGCAGCTAATCTTGCTGAGAGCGCTGGTATGCAAGTGGTTATGAATAGGTGTCCTAAAATAGAATTGTTTCGACCATTTTGGAAACCAAAGCTTGGATTAGGTATATAAGTGGATAATTTGTTATCTTATCAGGTCACCCTGAAAAATCGAAATATCAGCTTAAAAGTAAATTCAAACCAAACGATTTATGAAGCAGCTTTGAAAGCAGGGGTTCAATTACCAATTGGTTGTAATTATGGGGGATGTATTACTTGTGCGGCCAAGCTGGTCGCTGGAAAAGTCCGACAACCAGGTGCTTCTGCATTGAATCGTCGTCAATCAAAAGCTGGTTTTATCTTATTGTGCGTTGCAAAACCAAAAACAGACTGTATCGTCGAAGAAGGTGTAGAATCTCATGAGGGTTTATTTCAAAATCCTTTTACTAGTACCGGTTTTACCAGGTAATAGTCTAAAGTTTTGGTTAGTAACGAATGACAACAGAATTTTGCATAGCGCAGTTGAATCTTGGCTATCTTAAATATGATAGGTTTGCAAAAGAGATGCATTCTTATCAAAACCAATTGGAAATAGTGATGGAATTGGCTTTAAATGATCCAGGACTTTTATGGATTCATGAAGACCATACTATTGAGAAGGTTGAAAAAATATGGGGAAAAAAGGCTGCGGCAAACTTATCCACTTGGATAAATGTTGATCATTTGCGGTCATTTATGTTCACTAAATTACATATGCAGGTGATGGAGAGAAGTGACGACTGGTTTATTCCACAAAAAGAAGAAACATTCGTTATGTGGTATAGTCCTATAGGGTCTAAACCATCATTAGAAGAAGCATATGATCGACTGGAATATTTTAGATTTAATGGTCAATCAGAATATGCATTTAATGATCTGTTTAATTATCCGAAATCTCCAAATATTTGATTTTATTGGATTTCCAGCTTCATTTTTTTAGTCATTAATAGGTGTGTCGCGATAATTATGATCGCAAGCAGTATTGCAGGTCCATAAATAAAGATTGATCCAGATAAAATAAGCAGGGCTAATATGAGCCTAACTATTACTTCCCAAACATGTAAAGCACGATGATCGAAACGACAAAGTGAACTAGCAACCAGATAAAGAGATAAAGTAAGCCGAACTAATAACCATACTAAATTTATGATATTAATATTACCATCATAGCCAGTTAAGTATTTTCCTTTACTATCGTCAGGGCTTAATACAGCCGCGTCGATTAAAAGTAACTCTGGGTGAAAAGCAAATACAAACGGAATAACAAATATAACAATTCCAGAACGAACCGCTGAAAATCCTGTGGTCATTGGCTCTTCTTTAGTTATTGATGCTGCAGCAAAAGCTGCAATTGCCACTGGAGGTGTGATTGCTGAAGCGACTGCGAAATAAAAGATAAACATATGAGCAGTAAATGTTGCTATACCTAAGCCCGCTAACATTGGACCCATCAGGAGAGCAACATTGATGTACGCTGGGACAGATGGCATACCCATGCCTAGCAAGACGGCCATCAGCATTGTAAGTAAAAGTGCAATAAAGAGTAAGAATGGCGACCCTGTTACACTTAAGTCCATGGATGTGAGTACTGCCAAGATATCCCTTGCGATGTATGTGGAAAATCCTGTCAAATTAAGGCAAAAGTCAATTACAGAAACACTCAAGAACATTAAATATAATGTTGAAATCATCACGCCAGCATTTGCTAGCGCATGCAGTATTTTGGACGGTTGTGATCTAATTTTTGGATCTAAGAATAATAGTAAAAGTAACAAGATACATGCCCACCAACCTGAGGATCCAGCGTCTCCAGCAGAATTTTGAATTACTTTGAAAAACCAAGGAAGCTGATCAGCAGTGCAACTAGTAGCACCTGGTAATTTCTCTACACCAAATAATGACCCAATAAATCCACATCCAACTTGTTCTTTTGGGGTCAGAAGAAGTCCTAATATTAATAATAGAGGTGCAACTATCATTATTAGATTAAATTTATCTTGCCTATCAAGCTCCATGTCTTCAGTGATTTTTCCGATAGCTTTTATATTTTGTTTACGTGCTTGAAAAACGGCAGATAGAAACAAGCATCCAAAATAAGCAACTGCTGGAATTATTGCCGCAATTATTACTTCTCGGTAAGGTACTTGCGTTAAAGCTGCTAGAATGAATGCGGCAACTCCCATAATGGGTGGCATAATTTGCCCCCCACTAGAAGCTGCTGCCTCAACGCCACCAGCGAATATTTTTGAGAAGCCTCTTTTAACCATCATTGGAATAGTTAAAACCCCAGTTGCAAGGACATTAACTACCGGTCCACCAGAGATTGTTCCAAATAGTGCGGAACTTACTATTGCTGCATGAGCAGGACCACCATTTAGTTTGCGCGTCCATCTAAAAGCTAATTTAATCAATGATTTTCCACCGGCTGAAGCTCCAAATAGACTGCCTAATATTATAAAAGGGAAAACAGTGTTTAGTAATATGTCCATAAATCTACCAAGCAAACCACTACTATTGTTTACTATAATATCATGTACTTTGGGCCTGCCGTCGATAAGCTGTCGTGGGTCGCTTCCTAATTTGGTTACAAGATATTTATTTATATCTTCTGCTCCATAAAAATACCAAACAGCGATTGTAAAAAAAGAGTAAGTCACAACAATAATTGTCACCATAACAAGAGGAAAACCCCAAACTTTTATATTGTAAATGAGAAATATGGCTATAGTTGCAGCCATTATCGCGAATAGCCAAACACCTGTTGTTGCCATACACTGTGGATCATCAACGCCACTTGGTGCAGGTAAGCCGTACAATTCTGCAAATGCAATTTCTTCTTTTAAACTTTCTGCAATTAGCTTTGCTCTTTCACCTGTAATTTGATCAATAAGACAGACACTATCGATTTCTATTAAATAGGTAATTGCCATCAGGCTCGTTACGAATAGCATTGTTATGTCAAATAGAATTCCTACTCGTTTTCCAGTAACGCTCTGTGCATCTCGAAAAAATGAGTGTTTTAGGACAGTAACCAACATCATCATAACAAATGCTATTGGGTGAAGCCATTCATACGGAAATTTTCTAATTAAAACAGCTTCCAAATTGAAAATACTAGCGATTGTATGTTCTAATCCTGGAATTGATGGGATATTATTGATCATACCTAAGAAAACTAACAATAGCCCAATAACGCTGGCAATTTTTATTCCAATATCAGTATTATCCGGCGAATGCATAATTTTGGTACTGCTTTTATTTATTTAAATATAAGAGATTCCCAGCTGATTTATTATCAGCTGGGAATTTTAGTTTAAGGTTTGGCACAGTCAGGAATTGAAACTCCTGCCTCTTCCCAGGCCGCAACTGCTCCTGGATGATATTTCATTCCAACAGCCCCACAAAACCCTGAATCGCCAGCACTTCCGGCTGTATTCAGACCCAGATTTTTTGCATAAGATGTATTTGTGATTAAGCGATCGATATTCGCAATATGAGTTGCAGTCATTGCTTTTGCTAGATCAAATGACATGTCTTTATTAACAACTTGTGCTCCAGTCGTAACCATTCCTCTCCAGTAACCATCTTCGGAAATGATATTAACTCCGCCACTATAACCCATTTCGTCTATTTTCACCACGATCGGGGCACTACCTGGACCTTTGGTTAATTTTTGAAATGCTTCACCTTCATAAATATCTTTAGGTACAGAGATTAGATTTATGTTACCTGCGGAAAGTGCACCTATCATAATATCTGAAGGTATCGTAAATGGTAGCACATTTGCTTCGGCACTATTATCAGTGATTGTTTTTGACATTTGTCCCCAGTTAACCTGCAAGCCAGTGTATCCTTCACCGTCTTTTAAGCCTGTCACTACACTGATAACTTGCCTTGCATTTGTTAAAGCTCCACCACGAGGAGGTCCGTTATAAACAACTTTTCCGGCCAAGTCCCAACTTTTTAATCCAGTGCTTTCATAGGCAAATAGGTGGAAAGCTCCCAGATTATATGGAAATAACGCTCTTATATTATCCATTTGCTTTGAGCCTTCTTCTTTTCCAGTTTTAGCGTAAGGCCCACGTCCATTTTTCAATAGAAAGGGTAGGATTAAAGGAGTAATCCCTACATCAGTTGTGCCGTTCGCAACATTCTGAAGAGTATTAGTAAGAGTGGCTCCAGATTGTACTTGAAGTTCTGCCACACCAGCTTCAGATAATATTTGTGCGAAGTGACTAGTCACCGTGTGCGTTACGCCTCCAGCACCAGCTGATTCTGCTGATAGATTTTCTGCTGCGTTACTTGATGATGCAAACAAAAACGGCAATGCCATAAGACCCATTATTTTTGATTTAAACACATTCATTCCTTTCAAATTTAGTTCCTAATTAAATACAAATTAAGAAGTCCCCCATTAGTTTATTTAGTTTACTGAAATTACTAAATAAAGATTTTTAACATATGCGAAGCAGACTTTTTTTTGCACGGCATATATAAATTTATTTAACATGTTAATGAGTAAAATGTTACAAGCAATTACTTGTTTTTGTAAAGCAAAACTTAAAAAGCCAAGAGTATTACAATACATTATTTAACTTATTAAATGATTTAATTTGAAAACTAGGAATTTTTTTGGTTTATTAAAAATAACTTTTGATACTTTTGCCACTAATATAAAAATATAATGGATGAGATGATGCGAACAGGATTTTTTTATGATGAACAATGTTTTTGGCATACAGGGTCTGGGTATGCTTTTGCCATTCCAGTTGGGGATTTAGTTCAACCTCTTGCATCTGGTGGTTTACCTGAGGATCCGGAGACCAAGCGAAGGATAAAAAATCTTTTAAATGTTACTTGCCTAGGCGAAGAACTTAACATGCGATCTGCAGCTCCAGCAACAAGAGAAGATCTCGAAAGAGTACACACGTCAAAATACCTAAATGATTTCAAATCAATATCAGATATAGATGGTGGTGAGGTTATACCATTTTCAACCACACCCTTCACCAAAGGTGGTTATGAATTAGCATCTTTGTCTTCTGGATTGGTAATGGGGGCCTTAAGAAGTGTTCTTTTAGGTGAGCAAAAAAACGCGTATGCACTTGCCAGGCCACCAGGACATCATTGTTTACCAGACAAAGGTATGGGCTTCTGCTTGTTGGCAAACATTTCTATAGCAATTCAAAACGCTAGATCCAGTGGACTTGCAGAACGTTTTGCAGTGGTCGATTGGGATGTTCATCATGGAAATGGAACCGAGGCAATCTTCATAGAAGATCCAAACGTCTTAACCATTTCTCTTCATCAAGACAGGTGTTTTCCACCTGATACTGGGAACATTGAGGAACAGGGCACAGGTGCAGGACTTGGCAATAATATGAACATTCCATTACCTGCTGGATCAGGGCATTTAACTTACCTCGAAGCAATAGATAAGTTGGTTATTCCCAAACTAAAAAGGTTTAAGCCAGAGGTAATAATAGTCGCATGTGGATTTGATGCTTCTGGGGTCGATCCATTGAGTAGAATGATTTGTAGTGCCCAAACCTTTGCAGAAATGACAGAGAAATTAATGAAGATCGCGGAAGATATTTGTGACAGCAAATTAGTTTTTGCTCATGAAGGGGGCTACTCCGAAGTACATGTGCCATTTTGCGCGCATGCCGTTTTGCAAAAGTTATCGGGAAGTAAAATTGATGCGGGTGATCCACTTGCACCAATAATGGATTGTCAACAACCTAACTCAGAAATGCTAGGTGTTTATTCTGGAATAATAAAGCGATATCAAAGTTATTTTGGTTTGTAGGATGCTAAGATTGTTTGGTATTAATATAAATATTTTACCATCGTTTTCGACATATTGATTTAGTTCTGAGAATTATTGGATTTATAAATGTTAATAAATAATTATAAAAATGCTTTATTTTTGATAAACCCAGTTGCTGGAAAATTACCAATCAAAAAGAAAATAACTTTAATTAATAACGTAATAAAAAATTACAAATCTGAAATCTTGATTACGCGCTCACCTGAAGAGTCCGCTCAGAGGACAAAAGAAGCGATGTTAGATGATAGATTGGTAGTCGCTTGCGGAGGTGATGGTCTTCAAAATATAGTTGCAGAACAAGCTGTGAATACCGGTGGAACCATGGCTGTTTTCCCTATGGGTAGAGGGAATGATTTTGCAGCTTCTTTAAAAATACATAATTCCAAAGATTTGGAGACATCTTTGAGCTCAAATATTATTCATAAAGCTCGTTATTTAAATGTTGAATTTGAAGGATACAAAAAGATCTGTTTAACTTGTGCTGGGGTCGGTTTGCTTAGTGAGGCCGCATTTCGAGCATCTAGAATCCCAATTTTAAAAGGAAGCTTATTGTACGCGATAGCAACTCTAATAAGCTTTATAAATTTACATAACCATGGATATAAACTTTTAATGAATGGAGAAAGAAAAGATCAGTCGTTTCTAATAATTGCTGGTGCGGCATCACCTTACACTGGTGGAGGCATGTATATTGCTCCAGATGCTTTTAAAGAGGAGACTAATGTTAATTTATTAAGCGCAAAAAAAGTTAGTCGGTTACAGGCTGTAAAATTACTTTCGCAAGTATTTTCAGGTGCTCATATTCACAATAAAAATGTAATAAATTCGCATATTAATGAATTTGAAATACTCACAGAATCTAAAAACTCATGGGCAAAATTAGTTTACGGTGACGGAGAGTTTTTGGGTAATTTACCAGTAAAAATTAGTATTGGTCGTGATCCATTAAACGTCTTAGTACCATCTTTGAAGATTAAATAACTTGTTTTATTAAAATATCTTCAAGATGATAATGATTTGTGATTAGGTGATTTTAAAACTGGGATGTATTGAATGAATTATGCTGGATACAAATTAACAAACTTTAATGCGCGGGTGGATTTGCGCAGTGATACCGTGACACATCCATCAGACGGTATGAAAGATGCGATGATAAATGCGCCTTTAGGAGACGATGTTTATGGAGATGATCCATCAGTTAATTTTCTACAAGAAAAAGTTGCAAAACTCTTAGGCAAAGAAGCAGCTCTTTTAGTGTCAAGTGGAACCCAGTCAAATTTATGTGCTATGATGGCACACTGCCAACGTGGAGAAGAGATATTAACGGGCGATCATTACCATGTTTTTATGGATGAAGCAGGGGGCGCATCGGTACTGGGTGGTATAATGTTTGCACCACTACTCACTCAAGAAAATGGTGGTTTATCAATAAAAGAAATACAAGAAAAAATAAAACCTGATGATGAGCATTGTGCTATTTCAAAAATGCTGTCGTTAGAAAATACACATCAAGGTAGAGTTTTAGACGTCGATGAAGTATCAACTTTAGCAAGTTGTGGTCATAAGAATGGCTTAAGTGTGCATTTAGATGGTGCAAGGTTGATGAACGCAATTGTGAAACTCAATGTTGATCCAAAAGCAATCGTAGCAAATGTGGACTCAGTCTCTTTATGTTTATCGAAAGGTCTCGGTACACCAGCAGGATCGGTTCTATCAGGGTCTGCAGAGTTCATAAAAAAAGCAAAACGTATTCGTAAGTTGCTAGGTGGTGGATTAAGGCAAGCTGGCATACTAGCAGCTGCTGGCGTTTATGCATTAGACAATAATATAGATAGAATGGTTGTTGATCATGAAAATGCGATTAGATTGGCTGAGCAATTGAATAGTTTTCCACAAATTTGCGTGGATTTAGAAAATGTACAAACTAATATGGTATTTATTGAATTAAATGATGGTGTGGCACAGCATTTTAGACAACATTTGCTTAAAAAAGGTATGTTGATTGGTGCGGGTGACAAGGTTATTCGGTTAGTTACTCATTTAAATAGTAGTCAAAACGATATTGACTTATTTGTCAGTGAAGTAGACGCATTTTTTAATTAACCTGAGGCGTTATATGAAACAATTTTCATTACTAGATTTATCCCCAGTAGCTGATGGTTCTGAGGTGGCTGAAGCTTTAAATAATACAATAGATTTAGCAATTTGTGCTGAGAATAATGGGTATTATAGATTTTGGTTAGCCGAGCATCATAACATGCCTGGCATTGCCAGTGCCGCAACATCCGTAGTCATCAGTAGAGTGGCCGCTGAAACTAATTCAATTCGAGTAGGAGCCGGTGGTGTTATGCTACCAAACCATTCGCCTCTTGTTATTGCAGAGCAATTTGGAACACTGGCTTCATTCTTTCCAGGTCGAATTGATTTGGGATTAGGCCGAGCACCAGGAAGTGATCAGTTGACTGCTAGAGCATTAAGGCGAAAATTAGATAATAATGACAACTTTCCAACAGATGTAGTTGAATTGTTGTCTTATTTTTCCAGTAATTTTAATACGGCTAGTGTTAACGCAATTCCAGGAGCTGGTACTAATGTGCCTATATGGATACTAGGTTCTAGCCTATTTGGTGCTGAGCTTGCTGCCCATTTAGGTTTGCCTTATGCTTTCGCTTCTCATTTTGCACCTGCGCTGTTAGAAAACGCACTTTTTGTTTATCGATCTAAATTTAAACCATCAAAGTGGTTGAGTGAGCCATATGTTATTATTTGTGTTGGGGTTTGCGTTGCAGAGACTGATGAAGAGGCTGTTTATCTGAAATCTTCTCAAATATTGTCTTTTTCTAGCCTGATAATGGGTAAGCCAATTAAATTACCAGCGCCAGTTGAAAATATTGGCGAACTAATTCCCAATCAAGTTTTGCAACAGGTTGAAAATACTTTTGCATGCTCTGCAACAGGTAGTATGAAAACCGTTGATGAAACCCTTTTAAATATTAAAACTCAATATCAACCTGACGAGTTGATGGTTACGGGTGCAATTTATGATCATGAGTTGCGAAAACGTTCATTTGAGATGACCAGTAAGATATTATCAAATTACACTAACTCTCAGTCTTGAAATAAAACACTAAGAAAATTCACTCTACTGATAGACATTTTTGAAAGAGAAGAATACCCATTCATTATGACTAAACCAATTAAAGTGATTTATCTTAATAGTTCTACTCCTCCGCATATTATAACTTTAGTTTCTCTTGCTGGCATGAGTGCTCTATCTATGAATATTTTTTTACCATCATTGCCCGGGATGACGGCTTATTTTGATACCAGCTATGCGATAATGAATCTGTCTATTTCAATGTATTTGGCAGTAACAGCTGTTTTGCAATTATTCATTGGCCCAATATCTGATAGAGTTGGACGACGCCCAGTCGTGTTAATCAGCTTCAGTATTTTCTTTATTGCTACAATTGGTTGTTTAGTTAGCACGAGTATTGAGATTTTTTTATTTTTTAGAATGCTTCAGGCATTTATTGTCACAGGCATGGTATTATCACGCGCAATTGTTCGAGATATAGTTGAAAATGAAAAAGCGGCTAGCATGATTGGCTACGTTACAATGGGAATGGCAATAGTACCCATGTTTGCCCCTGCAATTGGTGGCTTTCTTAACGATTTATTTGGGTGGAAAGCAAATTTTAGCATGCTTCTGATTATTGGAGTTGTGATTGCAATATTTGCATTTTTTGACTTGGGCGAAACCAACAAAAATATTGCACAGGGGTTTTCAAAACAATTTAAAGAATATCCAGAATTATTTAAATCAAAAAGATTTTGGGCCTATTGTTTCACAACTGTTTTTGCGAGTGGTTCATTTTTTGCATTTATTGGCGGAGCCCCTTTCGTCTCAACTAATTCTTTCGAACTTAGTTCAAGTACTTTTGGAATTTATTTTGGTGTTACGACCCTAGGATATGTTATGGGAAGCTTTATTTCAGGAAAGTTTTCTGAGAAATTTGGTATCCATTTCATGTTATTGCAAGGGTCTTGGATTACGTCTTTGGGACTTATTTTGTCATTAATTTTATTTTGGTTGGGCTTAGGGAGTGCAACAAGCTTTTTTGGTTGTATGATCTTAGCGGGAATTGGGAATGGAATGGTTTTACCAAATGCGAATGCTGGTTTGTTATCAGTCCGACCTAGTTTAGCTGGTAGCGCTTCAGGTATTGGTGGTGCAATTATGCTAGGTGGTGGAGCATTTTTTGCTTATTTAGCAGGGTTGATTTCAACGCATGAGGCTGGACCATATCCTT
>Ga0209631_10007728_pt1 | contig 10658 bp, 9 predicted proteins | sample COG_08_FD_184752 | JGI IMG/M metagenome (GOLD analysis project Ga0209631, IMG submission 184752) | Pelagic Microbial community sample from North Sea - COGITO 998_met_08 (SPAdes) (version 2) | ecosystem: Environmental > Aquatic > Marine > Neritic zone/Coastal water | place: Helgoland, sampling...
GAGCACTTGCCTTAAGTAGACAGTGGGCCTTTTTACTCTTTCCCGGATATTTTATTTTTACATTATTTATTTCAGAAAAAAGAAATAAGTTAAAGATGATAAAGTTTTTACTACCAGCTTTTTTTCTAGGTTTTATACTCTCATCATGGTTTTACTTCAGCTTATATTTTGACTATGGTTCATTCACATCCTTTAACAAAGAGCCCCTCATATTTAAATTTTCAAACCAACCTTATTCTTTCTATTTACCAAGTGGAAATGAGATATATTATATATTTCAAAAACCAATTAGGCCATATTTTTCAAATCAGTTTTTACCAATTCTTTATTCGGACCTCTGGGGAGATTATTGGGGATACTTTGCATTTACAAGTAGAGCACTAGATGTAGGAAGAAACCAATTGTTAATAGGAGACTATCTTGCGAGAGTTAACATTGTTTCAATACTCCCATCGCTATTGCTGATCGTAGGTACGTTTACAGGTTTTACCATTAGAAAAAATAGTTCAATAGAGGATATTTTTAATAGATATTTATTTATTGCAATGGCAAGCTCTTTTGTTGGTTATGCATGGTTCTTGATAAAATTTCCAGCTTTACCTACTGGGGATACGATAAAAGCTACTTACATCATCCAGCTTTTTCACCTCATGGGACTATTGACAAATAGTTATTTACATAAACTCAAAGTTAGAAATCTCAATTTGTATTGGTTTTGGATAGTAGCTTTGATATTAGTATTTTTCCATAATATACCTGCGAGCTTAAGTCACTTCTAAATATATAAAATATTTTACAACCAAATTAGGTAGATTTATTAGAATAAGTCTATGAAAATTCAAACTGCAATGATTTTGGCAGGTGGACTTGGAACTAGATTTAAGGAATACACTCAAGACATTCCAAAGCCAATGATTGAAGCAAATGGAACCCCATTATTGATTCATATAATTCGAATATACTTGAACTTCAATATAAAAAATTTTGTAATTCTTGCGGGATATAAAAAAAATATAATTGAGAGTTATTTCGAAGGAAAATACAAAAAACTATCCGAGGTTGACCATATTTACGAATTTGAAAACAGCTCAATCGTGACTATTTTAGAAACTGGGGACGAAACCATGACTGGAGGAAGAATTAAAAAAGGGTTTGATTACTTAAATGAAGAAGAAGCATTTCTTACTTATGGAGATGGAATAGCAAATATTGACATAGATACTCAAGTTAAGGAACATTACAAATACAAGCCTTTAGCAACGCTCACTGCAGTAAGGCCACCAGCAAGATTTGGTAGTTTAAAAATATTGGATAACAAGGTAACTCAATTTAATGAAAAAAATCATCAAAGTGATGATGGCTGGATTAACGGAGGTTTTTTTATTTTAAATAGTGAAGTTGTTAACTTTATAGAAGATACTTCAGAAGCTTTTGAAAAAGCTCCCTTGGAAAAAATTTCAGAAATAGGAAAACTTAATGCATACAAACATCGAGGTCTTTTTAGACCGGTTGACACGATAAGAGAATTAGAAATTCTTGAAACTGAATTAACAAATAATGATTTTGGCTTTAGGTTAAGATGAAAAACTTTTGGTCTGGTAAGAACATACTTATAACCGGTCACACAGGATTTAAGGGATCATGGCTTGCACTTTATCTAAAATCACTTGATTCTAAAGTTCATGGTATTTCACTTACAAAAAAAGAGGGTATATACGAGCTATCTTCTGTAAATAAAATTATGGATAGTGAATATTTTTTAGATATATCTGAAAAAAATAATATAGACGTAATGAAAAATATTATAAAAAAAATAAGTCCAGATATAATTTTTCATTTTGCAGCGCAAAGCTTAGTGCTGGAAAGTTATAAAAATCCTATAGATACCATTTCAGCTAATATTCTCGGCCCGGTACATTTAATAACAGCTGTAAAAAATGCAAATATATTTCCTACCTTGACAGTAGCGACTACAGATAAAGTATATAGCACACCTAATAGTAAGAACACAGAAGAATTTAGCCTAGGAGGAAAAGATTTTTACAGTGCCTCAAAGGTGAGCAAAGAATTTATAATTGATGCGTTTAGAAATCATCCTGATTATTCGAATATCATTCTTAATAAAATTAGATCTGGAAATGTAATTGGAGGCGGGGATCGTGCAAAAGACCGTCTATTTACTGATTTAATATGCTCAATCAATGCCAATGAAAATATAATATTGAGAAATCCCGATTCTGTTCGGCCTTGGCAGTACGTATTGGACTCTCTAAAAGGCTATTTGTTGGTAACAGAAAAAAGTTTTTTAGACAATAAAAGCTTCACTTATAATCTTAATTCGGATCTCAACAATAAATACACTGTCTATGAAATAGCAAAGTTATTAAATGAGGAATCAGGACTTGGGAAAGAAATAATTATTCAAAATAAGAATACATTTAACGAAGTGGATATTCTTACAATAGATTCCTCTGCAATAAAAAAAGATTTAGGATGGAGTGCAAAGCACAGCATCCCTGAAATTATTAAATTGATAGTTGATTGGGAGTTCAATCACAAAACAATTACTAGTCCAGATTACTCATTACGAGAAGTTCAAAACTTTATTAATGTTTAATTACTTTTTTAATAAAAGACTTAATTGATTTTATAGTCTTTGGTTTTACTACAGGAATAAATGATTTCAAATATAGTTTTAATTCAAATATTTCATATCTATTAGGAATTCCCCATTCAGAAAACCATTCTTTTCTCCATAATTGACCACCTGCAAAATGTCGAATAATTGTTTTATCGTATTTTGTTTTATTGATATAAAACATACAATCAGACTCACCTCTAACCTCAGTTACATTCCACCTAGTGTCTAATACTTCAACATGACGATCCAACTCATCAATTGAATATTCAGTAAATTCAGTAACATTTGAGTGCCAGCCATAATTATCATGTTTCCAGAATGATTTCTGAGAATGTCTTTTTATGCCCGCTAAATAATACCAACTTGCTTGTTCTCTAAAATCTTTTACAAAGCTGTTAGTAAAACCAAAGTAGGGATGCTCCGTTTCATGACTAAGTAACATCTTATATCTTTCATCATCAAGAATTAATTTAATAAGGTTCCTACTCCAGTCATTGATTTTAAGTGAGAAATGTCCCATACAATGACTATTTGCTGTGTCTATAGAATACGAAAATGACTTATTGGTAACATAGTCAACACTTTTATCGACTATACACATATCTGCATCAACTTGTGTAACATAATCTCCATCAACTATTTTTGCACTATCAAGTAAATTCTGAATTAATTTAAATTTTAACCATGTTGGATGATCCCTATATTTTTCTTTAACATTGAGGAATTCCATGTACTCGAAATCATGCATTTCAGCATAAGCTCTATTTCTTGGAGACATATATTTTATAAAAAAATCCTGTTTCCAATTATCAAAATTAGAAGTGACTATTAAAAATTTTTTAGACATACTACCTCAACGCAGAATTATATTTTCCAGTTTTTGATCCTTGTTCAAAAACTGGATTACTTTTCCAATATACATTTAATTGCAACTTATACATCTGAAATGCTAGCTCCCAATCATATGGTAAGTGGAAGGTATTTAAGTTATCAAACAGGATTTTTGCTGTCTCTTTTTTGACTATATATGCTTCTGCACAGTTACTAGCCGGGTGGCTTACTTTAAACTCACCATGTATAAATGATTTAACTTTTAGCTTATCAAATATAAACTTTGTTCCAATACCTTTTCCTATAAACAAAATATCCCAGTCTTTATTTTTTTTCACAATTTTGTTTATCTCCCTAACTGGATTTAGTATAGGTATGACATCATCTTCTATTACAATGCCAAAGTCATCAGAACCTTCAGATATCTTTTTTAATGCTTCAGTATGTTTAAAATAACAAGATATTTCAGACATATCCATTTTTCTATATTGTAAATTATCTATATCCCAAAGTTCTTTTAGTTTTTCAAGGAACATTATTTTATCTTCAATATACCTCTCCTTTAGAATATTTCTATCTAGATCTTCTTGATCGTAGGTGGTGATGTATTCAATATTTTCAAAATATTTATTAAATTCTGTGTCCAGATAGTTTTTTCGATTATGAAGTTTTGTGTAATGTACGACAAACAGCGGAATTTTTATTTTGTTACTCATATTATTACTTTACCTAATATCCAGAAATTGTGAAAAATAATAATATCTAAGTTCTGATTTATTAAATAATATTTTTGCCACTAAGTTGTATCTGTGCAAGATAAAATTAAATTATGAATTTTGTTTACTGCTTAGATAAAAATTATAATGACCATGCTTTTTTGTCTATTGCTAGTCTATTAGAAAAAGTTCATGATGAATGTAATATCTACATAATTCACAAAACCCCAAAAAGTTTTAAAGAACACCTTACTGTATTAAAGAAACTATTCTCGCAGCACAACCTTAAGATAATTAAATTTCAATACAAGATAGGAGATTACCCAAAATTAAAGAATGCACATGTTTCCGAAGCAACTTACTATAGATTATTTATTGATAAACATATCAGTGAAAATGTTGACTTTATAACATATATTGATTCAGATGCATATATTCTAGATAGTCCCGAAAGATTATTAAAAGCACTTATAGAAGATTTATCTAATAAGGATATACCATTAGCAGCTAAAACTACAGACCAATTCCAATTAGGAGAAAGCTTAGACATATTTGAAAGACTTAACATCAACAAAAAATATTTTAATGCGGGAGTTTTAGTAATTAACTTGAAGGAATGGAGAGCTCAATCTATTGGAGAAAAGCTAAGAAAAAAAGTTTTTGAACTAGAAGAGAGTATTGTTTATTGGGATCAAGATATTTTGAATGCTCAATTTAATGGAGATTATGTTGAGCTTGGCGAAAGCCTTAATTTTTTAATTGATGTAAATACTGAAAAGAGTCAGAATTTTGAGAATATTAAGATTATACATTATGTTGGGAAGCTAAAGCCTTGGGATCACGAAGCTAAAGTGCAAAATATAAATAGTTTTTACCTGACTCTTCATAGAAAATATTTGAAAAAAAAATATTTAAGTAAAAGATTTAAATTTTTAACTAACTAACTAACTAACTAACTAACTAACTAACTAACTAACTAACTAACTAACCTTTTTTGTAGCTTATCAAGTTCTATAAAAGCAGAAATGAAAATCAGATGAATTGTATTCATAATGTACCTATAAGAAGAGTCAGTTTCTATTTGTTTCCACCAGGAAATATAAAGAAGTAGAATCAATAGTATATTTCCAAAAATCAAAGCAAAATTGAGAATGTCATTATTTTGACTTTTATAAAAAGTATTAAATAAGAACAACAATAAGAATAAGAATAAAATGTATGCCATTGGCTTATATTCAATAAGTTTCTCAAAGATTACTCTTATATTTTTTAGTTCTATGTCACGAAATAATAAAAAGTCAGATATCAAATCCCTCAGATCTAATCCATCAACATACTGGATATTACTTTTGGAAATAGATAGTATGTTTTGATATAGATATTTTATTAAAGACAAACCCAAAGCAGAAAGTAATAAACTGAATCTTTTAGTTTTAAGACACAACCAAATTAGAATCAAAACAGTTAATAATCCTATAAATTGTTTACTGAATATAAGACAACTTAAGAAAAATAGAAAAATATTTGGACTATACGAATTTTTCCTTTCAAAATCTATTTTTTTTATATTTACAACAAAGCTTGCGAATAGAAAGCTTACAATACCCTCGAGCATAAGCGAATCAATAATTAAAAATCTGAGCCAACCATCATCAAGGATTACAAGACAAAATGCAGAAAATAAAAGAAATTTATTCGTATGAGAGATTTCAAGATCAAAAATCAGTAATAATGTTAAAACCAGTAAAATATTCGCATTTACATTCATAAACTCAAAAGAGTAATTAAAAAATAAAAATTTTGAAATAACTACTTGTATATAACTGATAAGGAATCCATATCCCTCGATTAAGTTTACATTTATTGCAAAGAATAGGTTTTGATCTGCAATAGATTTAGCTATTGGTTCCCATTGTTTTACTACATCATAATTTTTTATTTGATAAGTGACTTTATTTGATAGGTATTGATAGTTAATACTATTAAAGTATTGCATTGAAAAATAGGACCCCATTAAAGCTGTGAGAATTCGATAGTCCCTGTTTTTAACAAAAACAAGAACGAACCAAATAAAATTAACTAATAGAAACGTAAATTCAAAAGATTTTTCTTTTGAAAAATATAAAAATATTGAGTCAAAAATATAAAAACTAATTAAAAAATAACTAATTGCTAAAGATAGAGATCTTAAATTAAAAGTTTCATTTATATATTTAGCTATTAAATAAAAAAATAAAAAACTGAGGCTAAGAGAAATATATTTTATGTTTGCTTCTTCAGAAAAAATGGTAAAGTAAACTCCGCGTAATCGAATTTTGTTAATAATATTTAAATAAATCGGGGAAACTATTAGATATGGAATTAAAGAAATAAATAATTTTGATGAAAATTTATAATTATTAAAAAAGTTTTGTATTTTACTCCTAATTTTTTTATTAAGAATAACAAATATTGGAACTAGTAAAATAAATAAAAGTATAGATGAGTTTTCTACTGAATCAGAAGCAAAGAAGATATGATCAATATCATTTCTCCAACCACCCTTTACATAGTGGATACACTCTTGGTAAGAGTTAACTGTTACTGTATTACCCTCAAAATCCCACATCGACTTTTGTCCAAAACTTTTATCGGGAGAAAATACAAAGTTTGGATCATTTCCAATTTCTTTTTCTATAAATCCTACTGGTGTTTCGCCACAGTTTTCGATATAATTTTCCACTATTAAATTCTAATAAAATTCACATGACAAGATGTTTACTTTATGTAAATAAAGATATAATTAAATAATCACACCTAACAATAATTTATGGAAATTAATCAAAGAATTTTAATAACAGGAGCCAGCTCATCATATCACCACAGGAGAGGGAGGAGCAGTTATGACTAATAATCCAAAATTAAAAAAAATAATGGAATCATTACGAGATTGGGGTAGGGATTGCTATTGTCCCCCAGGAGAAGATAACACATGTAAAAAAAGATTTGATTGGCAACTTGGAGGACTTCCACACGGATATGATCATAAATATATATATTCGCGAATTGGCTACAATTTAAAATCTACTGATATGCAAGCTGCTTTGGGCTATTCACAGATTGATAAGCTTGAAACATTTATTAATAAGAGAAAAGAAAATTTTCAATACTATATGGAAACTTTTAAAAATTTTGAATTTTTTAATCTTCCTGAAGCTACTGTAAATTCAGATCCAAGCTGGTTTGGTTTCCCATTAACAGTCAAAGAAGGGGCAGGCTTTACAAGAACAGACTTTGTAAAATATCTTGATTCCAACAATATTGGTTCACGACTTATGTTTGGAGGAAACCTAAAACTTCAACCAGCTTTTCAAAAGTTAGAGTTGAAGTCATCTTCAGATTTATCCACGGCAAATCAAATTGTAGATAATTCATTCTGGATCGGATTATATCCAGGTGTAACGTTCGAAATGATAGATTATATAGCTCAAGTAACTGACGAGTTTTTTAAAAATACTTCAAATCTTAAAAATAGTTAGATACTATAAATTTCATTCAATTTTTTTATAATGTATTCCTAATTTTGTGGAATCAAAAATTTGTAAGATAAAAAATATTTTATATCAATTTCTTGTTCCGAGACAGAACACTCTATATTGTTCTAACAATGATGAATTATTCTATAAAATTCCTTAATGTAATTAATAGTATGATTTTGGTAAATAATCTTTGATAGAAAGTAATATTGAAAAAGTATTTGTAAACTTATAACTGACATATTCAAAATAATTAATTAAAACGAGGTAAAAAATATTAAAATTTAAAAGAGGTTTATATATTACACGACAGTTATATAGGCACAAAAGAAATTATATTCTACAAAATTCAAAAATAATCTTAAGCCTTTTCAAGAGTCTTAATGCCAGACATATTGGGGTAAAGTTAATAATTAATTTTTTGTATAGTGAGCTCACCTTAGTCAGACAGAAAAATCAAGCAGCCTTTGAGAGTAATTATTATCTGGACGAAGAAAACTTCTATATAAAAAATTTTGAATATATGAATACTAATAAATTTATGTATAAGAACGATTATACTTTCGATTCTTTTGACGCATTTTCTGACAATATTTATACATGGAGAAAATTTTTTAAAAAGTACCAACTTGTTCATAAAGATATTAACTATCTAGAAATAGGGTCTTTTGAAGGAAGGTCGAGTGTCTTTGTTTTGGAAGAATTAGTAAATTCACAGGGTATTTTTGTTGATCCGTTTCAGACTTATGATGAAATGGTAGAATCAGCGAACCTTACAGATATGGAGAAAATCTACAGTAATTTTAAGCACAACCTCTCATATTTTAAAAATAGATCAACCCATATTAGAAAAGTTTCCAATGATTTCTTTTTAGAAAATAATTCTCACTTCGATCTAATTTATATTGACGGTTCTCATTTTGGGGAAGATGTATATCTTGATGCAGTAAATGCATTTAACTCTCTGAACGATGGTGGGTTTATAATCTTTGATGACTTTTTTTGGATTTGGTTTGAAGAAATTATAGACAATCCCCTTGGTGGCATCGCAAAGTTTTTAATTGAGCAATCTAATAATATAAAACTTATTTATACCAGCAACCAGTTAATTATTAAAAAGATATAAGTTCGTTATCTAAATACCAAAAAGTATTCACATAATATTCATTATTGGGTGTCTTCTGAAAAACCCTTGTGGGCGCTACAGGATTTGAACCTGTGACTTCTTCCTTGTAAGGGAAGCGCTCTGCCAGACTGAGCTAAGCGCCCTGAATATTATTTTATATTAGTATTTATATTTTTCAATAGTAGTATTTTTTAGTGGAAACTCTTACAGCAGTTGTACCTTTTTATAATGAAGAAAAACTTATAGAACAGTCAGTTGAGCGTCTGATGAAAATTAAAGAGATAACAAGTGTTTTTCTAGTAGATGATTTCTCAACAGATGAAAGTCTCTTAGTTGCAAAAAGACTTGCTGATAAGTATCCCAAGATTAGTATCCATGAAAAAAAAACAAATCAAGGTAAAGGTAGTTGTCTGAATTTCATTAAAGACAGTATCAATACAACTCATGTAATTGTTCACGATGCAGACCTTGAGTATAATCCAAGTGATATACCTGAATTATTCAAATTAGCTAAAGATAATCCTTCGAGTTTGATTTTAGGGTCTCGAGTAGATGGCAAAGCTGAAAGAAAGAACATATATAAGTTTTTAGCTTATGGTACGGGTATTATTTCATATATATTTTCAAAACTACACAGCTATAGAGTCTCAGATATAGCTACTTGTTATTTACTGTATCCAACAAAGTTTCTAGATAGCATCTCCATTAATGAAAAAGGTTTTGGTATCGAGGTAGAAATACTATCAAAATTTCTAAAATACAATAGATCTATTATCGAACACCCTATTTCGTACAATGCGAGGTCTTACGAAGAGGGTAAAAAAATAACAATAATGGATGGTTTATTAATATTTTTCAAAGTTCTCAAGTATCGTTTTTAATTCCTTTAGCTACAGCCGAGTGAATTCCCACAATTTAGACACTTATAACAGGAACCATTTCTAATAGTAATGTGACCACATTCGTTACACGCAGGGGCATCACCCATCATGTCACCAAGAACTTCTTGCACTGTAGCAACTGAATTTTCTGCTTGTTCAACAACTGAATTTTCTGCTTGTTCAACAACTGAATTTTCTGCTTGTTCAACAGGTGCAATCTCTGTTTTAGCTACAGGTTTAGTTTTTTTTTCCACCATTTCTATGGGCTCAGTTTCCTGAACAGCTTTATCTTTTGGTGGCACTTGAACAATATCTGTTCTATCTAAGTACTCTAAGCCAAGCGCTCGAAACACATAGTCAATGATAGAGTTACTCATCTTTATATTTTCATGTCCTTCAACCATACCTCTTGGCTCAAAAGTTTGGAAAGTAAATGTATCCACAAACTCCTCTAGAGGAACTCCATACTGTAATCCTTTTGAGACAGCAATTGCAAAACAACCAAGGACACCTTTAAGGGTTGCCCCCTCCTTAGCAATATCAATAAAGACTTCACCTAGAGTTCCATCAGGATACTCACCGGTTCTTAGATATACTTTATGACCGGCAATTCTAGCTTCTTGGGTCCAACCTTCTCTTCTCTCAGGAAGAAGGAATCTTGGTCTATTAACTCCCGCATATGCTCTTGTGGGACTAGTTCCTGGAGCGAAGTTACCTTGAATTAACATGGCCTCTTCTTCAAGAATTTTGGTTACCTCAGGATCTGATTCTTCAGAGTCTCCATCATCTGAAGAGGATGAAAGTGGCTGAGATGCTTTAGATCCATCTCTATAAATAGCGATAGCTTTTACACCAATCTTTGCTGCCTCGAAGTAGCAATCTTCGATATCTTCAACTGTTGCTTCATTAGGCATATTTACAGTTTTAGATATCGCGCCAGAGATGAAA
>Ga0209631_10007734_pt1 | contig 10654 bp, 6 predicted proteins | sample COG_08_FD_184752 | JGI IMG/M metagenome (GOLD analysis project Ga0209631, IMG submission 184752) | Pelagic Microbial community sample from North Sea - COGITO 998_met_08 (SPAdes) (version 2) | ecosystem: Environmental > Aquatic > Marine > Neritic zone/Coastal water | place: Helgoland, sampling...
CTATTATATTATCTCTTCCTAGGTCCATTTTATATATCTATGTTTGTAGCAAACTTAGCCTTTTCTGTTATAAATTTTCGTCTGTGTTCTACTTCTGTGCCCATTAATTCTCTAAATCTAACATTTGTTTCTTCTTCTTGAATATGATCAACCGTAACCTGCATTAAGCTTCTAGTTTCTGCGTTCATTGTTGTGTCCCAAAGTTGTTCTGCATTCATTTCTCCCAAACCTTTATATCTTTGGATGTTTATTTTTGCACTTTCATTTTCTGATTCAAGCCTTTGAATAACAATGTCTCTCTCTGCGTCTGTATATGCATATCTTTCTTTTCTGCCTTGCTTAATTTTATAGAGTGGTGGCATTGCCATATAAACAAAGCCTCCCTGAACTAAACTTTTCATTTTTCTCCAGAAAAAGGTTAATAATAGGGTTCTAATATGACTACCATCAACATCTGCGTCTGTCATAATTACAACCTTGTGGTATCTTAACTTTTCTGGGTTAAAGCTATTTGGATCTTCTTCATCCTCTCCAAAACCACACCCAAGGGCAGTAATAATAGATTGTATTTCATTATTAGCTAAAAGCTTATCTTCTCTGGCTTTTTCGGAATTAATAACTTTTCCTCTTAGGGGTAATATTGCCTGTGTTCTTCTGTCTCTTCCTTGTTTTGCTGTTCCTCCAGCAGAATCCCCCTCAACTAAAAAAATTTCACATTGCATTGGATCTTTATTTGAACAATCAGCAAGCTTTCCTGGCAGTGTTGTTGACCCTAGCCCAGATTTTTTTCTAACTAACTCTCTAGCTTTTTTTGCTGCAATTCTTGCTCTTGCCGCCTCTGCAGCTTTTTCAATAATTTTTTTACCAACTTTTGGATTTTGTTCTAAAAAGGCCTGTATTCCATCGTAAACCACATTGTCTACCATTCCTTTTACTTCGCCGTTTCCTAGTTTGGTTTTTGTTTGTCCTTCAAATTGAGGTTCTTGAACTTTAACAGATAAAACTAATGTTAAACCCTCTCTAAAATCATCTCCTGAAAGGCTAAATTTTTCATTTTTCTTTGTTTTAATTAGGTCATTTTTATTTGCATAACTGTTTAAAGCTCTTGTTAAGGCAGATCTCAACCCCGATAAATGTGTTCCCCCCTCGACTGTATTAATATTATTTACAAATGAAAATATGTTATTATTATAATTTGTACTATATCTTAGCGCCAAATCAACCGGCACCTCTATATCTTCTTTTGAAACAACTATAACTTCATTATGTATTAAGTCCTCTCCTCCATCTAAATATTTTACAAAATCAGATAAGCCCCCAGGAAAACAATAGTCAACAGAAGTATCTTCTACTTCATTTTTAAGGGTAATTGATAAATTTTTATTTAAATATGCTAACTCTTTTAACCTTCCTTTAATTGTATCTTCTTGAAATCCTTTATGTGTAAAAATGGTGTGATCGGGTTTAAATGTAATAATTGTTCCTCTTTTAGAACTTTTACCAATTTTTTCTACGGGCGTAGTGGCATGACCTATTTTATATTCTTGTTTGTAATGAAACCCATCCCTGTGTACCTCAGCTGTAAGGTCTTCTGCAAGGGCATTAACTACCGAAACTCCAACACCGTGTAAACCCCCTGAAACCTTATATGTGTTTTTATCAAATTTTCCACCAGCATGTAAAACTGTCATAACCACCTCAAGCGCTGGCTTACCTTCTTCTTTATGAATTTCTACTGGAATACCTCTTCCATTATCTTCAATAGAAATTGTTCCGTCTGCTTTGATAGTTACAATTATTTCAGTACAAAAACCTGCTAAAGCTTCATCAATACTATTATCAACCACCTCACTTACTAAATGATGATATCCTCTTTTACCAACGTCTCCAATATACATTGCTGGTCTTTTTCTTACTGCTTCTAATCCTTTTAATACAGATATTTTATCTGCACCATAATTACTTTTATTACTCATTTATCCTCACAGGCATTAATAAAATTATTGTTTTTTGATCATTTTCTTTTGGTAAAAAAAGTGTTGCTGAATTTGCATCTTTAAATGTAAAAGAAATCTCTTCTGATGGATATTTGGCAACAGCTTCTTTTAAATATACCGCATTAAATCCTATAGCTAATTCTTCACCCTTATATTCTGCAGACTTAACTGGTGCATAAACTGTTTTGCTTTCTGGTTGATTTACACTTTTAAAATAGACCTTTCCTTCCGAAAAGTTTAAGGAAATTTGGTTTGTGTTTTTATTTGTAGCAATAGATGCTGCTTTAATATTATTTAACATTTCTGTTTTTTGAGCTGTTAATTTTTCTGGATTACTTTCAGGAATTACAGCATTATAGTTTGGAAATTTTTCATCAATTATTTTAGAATAAAAAACATCTTTTCCATTATTTGAAAAAACATAATCCTCACTAAATATTAAAGATGTTTCTTTTTGTCCTTCAAGAAAAGTGTTTAATATATTTAAATATTTTTTTGGAATAATATATCCTTGTCCAATATTGGTTTCATTTTGTCTCGTTATTTTTACCAACCTATGTCCATCTGTTGCAACAAAATCTATTTTATCTTGAGCAAAATTAAAATATGCTCCATTTAAAGCGGGTTTTGTTGGCTCTGCATTTATTGCATATAATAGAGAATTAATAATTTTTTTTAATTTATCAGTTTCAATTGTAAATAATGCTTCATGTTTATTTTCTGGTATTTCAGGATATTCTTGAAAAGGGACTGTTGGAATATCAAAAGATATACCTTTTTCAGATTTAATATTTATATGAGGCCCTGCTATATCTATATCTACTCTTCCTTCATCAATTACAGAAATTATATCATTAACCTCTGATGTAGGAAACAATCCTTCACCATTAGTATTAACTGAGGCTGTTATTTGGGTTTTGATCCCAACTTCCATATCTGTTGAATGTAAAGTGACACCGTGTGCACCTGAAGAAATGTAGGTATAATTAACTAAAGGATTCTGAGATTTTACTTGTGTTGTTTTTGTTAATTTTGAAAATGCTGCTTGAAGTTCTTTTTTTGTGGTTGAAATGTTCATATTTAGTTATCAATTATAAAAAGATACTTAGTTTTTAACAAGCCTTAATTAGGTATACCTTATATAGGCTGGTTAAGAGAAAATTGATTTTTGACCTATTTTAATGAGTTTTTCCTCTAAAAAATAAAATACTATTATTAAGTATTTATATATATAAAAATAAACACTAATAATAATAACCTTAATATGTTAATAAAGAACAATAAAAGGTTTTTTATAGAGATAAAAAGTATGTTTTTAATATTAACAAAAGAATAAAAAAAGTGTTAATAAAATGTTGAAAAAATAAGAACTATATTTTTATTACATTAATTTTTGATTTGTGGATAAGTGAGTGGATTTCTTTTTATATAAAATTTATTTTTAATTTCTTTTATCCAATTTGAATACCAATCTGATTTTTTTTGATTTAATGCCATTTGTTCAAGATCTAACCAATTTTTATCTAAGCTAGCAGGACCGCCCTCTATTTTTTCATCAACCCATACAATATGGTAACCAAATTGTGTTAAAACAGGCGCACTTGGGGTGTTGAGAGATATGTTTTTTATAACATCAACAAGTTCCTTTACTTGATATTGGTCTAAATTTATCATTCCCATGTAACCGCCTTTAGGACCACTTGTTGTATCATCTGAATATTCTTTTACCTTTAATATAAAATCATCTTTATTTTTAATTTCTTTAACAATAGAGGCAGTTTTTTTATATGTTAAATTTTTATCTTCTTCTGAAACGTTTGCACTAATAAGTATATGTCTGGCGTTAACTTTTTCACCACTTCTTTGTAAAACTTCAATTAAATGATATCCAAATTGTGTCTTTACTGGTTCACTTAAAATATTTAAATCTAAAGTAAAAACCATTTTGTCAAATTCTTGGACAAAAGTTCCTCTGGGAACATATCCTAAATTCCCACCATTTTCTCCAGATTGTATATCTTCGGAATATTTTTTTGCTGCGTCAGCAAAAGACAATCCAGCAACAATTTCATCTCTAATATCTTGAGTTTTATTAAGTGCTTTTTTTAAAGATTCTTCAGACGGCTTTATTTCTAATAAGAGATGTCTAGTTTTATATAATGTTGGAAATGGAAGAATACTATCTTTAAAAGTATTATAAAAATTAACAACCTCCCCCCTAGTTACAGAAATACCAGAAGTTAAGCTCCCCGTATATTTTTCGGCCAATAGTTTGCCCCTCATATCGTCCCGATAAGATCTTTTAAAATCAGATATTTTTCTACCTAATGCCAGTTCAGCTTCTTCTTTTCCACCTGCTTGAGATATAATATTATCTATTTGTCTTTCCAGGGCCCTATCAATATCTTTATCTAAAACTTCAACAGAATCTACTTCCGCCATTTTTATAATTACTAATTGCTCTATCATACTTTCAGAAGACTTTAATAATAGTTTGTTATATTCGGTCGGGTTGGTTGTTGGATTAATTCTTTGTTCTGCAGCAAGCGCATTTGCAGCTAAAACAACATCGCTCAAAAGAACTATTTTACCCTCTACCACAGCTGATACCTTATCAAGAAGAATTTCTTCTTGAGCTAAAGCAAAACTAAACAACAACACAATTAATATTTTTTTAATTTTTTTCTCCATTTTTATGTTTCACGTGAAACGAACGCTTTAAATATACTAATAAAATAGATATATCTGTTGGTCTAATACCTGGTATTCTTTGTGCTTGGCCTATTGTTTCTGGCAAAACAGACACAAGCTTTTCCCTTCCCTCATTTGAAATACTTTTTATGTCTTTATAATTAAAATTATAAGGAATAAACATTTCCTCATAAACCTTTAACTTTTCTATTTCTTCTTTTTGTCTATTAATATAACCGCCATATTTAATAATTGTTTCCGCTTCAAATAAAATTTCTTCATAATGAGAGGGAAGACTTTTTTTTATTTCTTCAAAAACCGGTAAATCAAAAATTTTTATTTCCACTAAGGGCCTTTTCAATAATTGAGCAATTTTAACTGGCTCTGAAATTTTATTTTCACCGAGCGAGGAAAGAGAGGTATTAATTTTATTTGGAGAAATATTTTCTTTTTCTAATAATGAAACAACATTTTGTGTTGCCTTATTTTTTTTATTTAAATCACTCAAAAGGTTATTATCTAAAAGACCAAGAGTTTTTGAATATTTTAAAAGTCTTTGATCTGCGTTAGAGGCCCTTAGCTGTAATCTATATTCTGCTCGAGAGGTAAACATTCTATAGGGCTCATTAGTGTCTTTTAATACAAGGTCATCAATTAAAACGCCTATGTAGGCATCATTTCTTTTTAAAAGAAGGGGAGGTTCACCAAAAATTGTTTGTGATGCATTTATTCCAGCTATCAAACCTTGGGCAGAAGCCTCTTCATAACCTGATGTTCCGTTTATTTGACCAGCTAAATACAAACCCGATATTCCCTTTGTTTCAAGCGAGGTTTTTAGTTGTGACGGAAAAAAGAAGTCATATTCAATGGCATATCCAGGTCTTAAAAACTCTACAGAACCCATTCCTTCAACCGACCTTAAACATTGAAGTTGAATTTTTTCTGGAAGGCTAGTCGAAAAGCCATTAACATATATTTGTTTAGAGTTTGTCCATTCTGGTTCTAATTGAAGTATGTGACTGGGGTTTTGAGAAAATTTATAAACCTTATCCTCTATTGAAGGACAATATCTTGGTCCGGCAGCCATAGTTTCTCCCGAATACATAGCAGACTTAGATAGGTTTTTTAATATAAGTTCGTGGGTTTTTTGGTTTGTTCTAAATGCAAAGCAAGGCTCATCTTTTGGTAAAAACTTTTTTGTTCTATATGATAAAGCTTTTGGTTTTTTGTCTCCATAGCCAGCCAAACCAACAGACCAATCAACAGATGATTTTTTAATTCGAGGAGGTGTTCCGGTTTTTAATCGTCCTGCACTAAAACCAAAAGACAAAAGTGATTCTGTTATTCCTTCTGATCTTTTTTCATCAAGTCTTCCTGCTTTAATTTTTTCTTCACCAATATGTATTAAACCATTTAAAAATGTACCACACGTCAAAATAGCTGCCTTACAAAAAAGCTCTAAACCGTCTGAAAAAACAACAGAAGAAATAGAACCGCTCGACTCATTTATTTTTGTAACCTCGCCTTCAACAACACTTAAACCAACATCGTTTATGTGTTTCTGAACAACTTTTTCATATTTTATTTTATCTATTTGTGATCTTGGCGACCAAACAGAGCGACCCTTCGAAAGGTTTAGGGTTTTGCTTTGAAGGGTTGCTTGGTCTGCAAAAAAACCCATAACACCACCCAACACATCTAATTCTCTAACCATTTGCCCTTTAGCTAGGCCACCGATTGCAGGGTTACAAGACATCCTGCCTATTGCTTTTATATCCATAGACACTAAAACGACATCAATCCCTAATTTGTGTGCTACCAAAGCAGCTTCAATACCGGCGTGCCCGCCTCCGACAACTACCAACTCACACTTATTATTATTTCGTTTCACGTGAAACTACTTTCCCACACAAAACGAAGAAAAAACGGAATCTAGAACATCATCTTTTGTTGTTTTGTTTGTTATTTCATCTAAAGAAGTAAGAGCTGCGTTTAGGTCTTCAACAACAAGCTCGAGACCTGAAAAGCTAAGTAGTGAGTTTTTAGCTTTTACTAGTTGTTTTTTGGTCGAAACAAGACAAAAAAGCTGTCTTTGTGATGTTATAATAAACCCATGATCTGAAAATTCAGAAGTAACTTTTTTTAAAATAAGCTTTTTAAGGGAGCGTATGTTTTCACCGGTAAGAGCAGAAATAGATATATCATATTCTTTTTTACCCTTACCAAGATCCATTTTGTTGTGAACATATATAACATTGTTGTTTTCTGACGACAAAATAGATCCCGAAGGACCTAAATATAAAACAAGATCTGCTGATAAAATTTCTTCATTGCTTTTTTTTACACCAATTTTTTCAACCACGTTTTTTGTTTTTCTAATTCCAGCGGTGTCTTTTAAAACACAGGGAACACCCTCTATGTTTATAGTGTTTTCTAAAACATCTCTTGTTGTTCCTGCAATCTCGCTCACAATAGCTCTATCCTTTTTTAATAATGTGTTAAAAAGGGTGGATTTCCCTGCATTTGTTGGTCCTGCAAGAACAACTGTCGCCCCAGCAGTTAAAATATTAACAGCATCAAAGCTTTCTATTGCTGGGTGAAGGGTGTTAACACACATATCAATAGCTTTGACAGAGTCTGACATAAGATTTGGCTGAAGGTCTTCTTCAGAAATATCTAAATTAAACTCAATTTGACCAATTGTTGTAACAATGTTTTTTTTAATAGCTAAAATATTTTTAAGTAAAGACCCCCTAAGATTTTTATAACTTAATTTTGCACCTAAAATAGATTTTGAAGAAATAAGTGACGCCACAGATTCCGCCTGAGACATGTCCATTTTTCCGTTTAAAAAGGCTCTTTTGGTAAACTCTCCACCGGGAGCGGCCGTTGCACCATAAGAACAACAAAGAGCAATAGTTTTTTCTATAATAACGGGGTTTCCGTGAAGATTGATTTCTACAAGATCTTCACCCGTATAAGTGTTGGGACCAAAAAGAAAGTTAACCACAGCTTCATCATAAACAAACCCATCTACATCTACGAGCGAAAAAAGAGTAGGGGAGTTGTGTTTATTTTTTTTAGAAGAATTATTGATTAGTAGAGAGGTTATTTTGTGCGACTCGTCGCCGGAAATCCTCACAATAGCAATACCGCTAGAACCAAAAGGGGTTGAACACGCAACTACGGTGCCCATATTTTTAACACGGGGAAATAACCCCGCTTAAGCCTCTTTATTAATTATTTTCTGTTGAGCTATTTGCATTACATTAAAGCATAAGTAATAAAGGTTTAAGCCTGATGGAAAGCTGTAAAAAAGAAAGAACATCATTCCAGGAAACATATATTTCATCATCTTTTGAGTGGCTTCTTGTGCCGGATCTCCACCCGAAGGTTGGTTGGCCATACCCGCCTGCATTGTATAATACATGGAGGCTGACATTAAAAAGGGCAACACATTAAAAGGTATTTCTCCAACAAAAAAAAGCGTATCTGCCGCAGAAAGGTCATTAATCCAAAAAACAAAAGACTCACCTCGAAATTCTATAGTATTTCTAAAGACCATAAAAACAGACATAAGTACTGGCATTTGTATTAACATTGGTAAACAGCCAGCAAGAGGGTTGATTTTATGTTCCTGAAACAGCGCTGCAATTTTTTGCTGTTGGACGGTGGGGTTGTTTTTATATTTATTTTTAATGTTATTTAAAAGAGGGTTTATTTCTTGCATTTTTTTAGAAGACCTTAACTGTTTTGCCATTAGGGGGTATGTAACTGTTTTAATTAATATCGCAAAAAGAACTACCACAATACCGTAGTTAGGAATCAAGCCGTACATAAAGATCATAATGCTGTAAACCAACCAAGAAACAGATGAAAGCCACTGCCAACCTAATATTTTTTCTTCAATTCCAACACCCAGGTTGCTTATTTCTCCATATTCAAGAGGGCCCAAATAAAGGGTTGTTTCTTCAAAGTTAATGTTTTGATTTGTTATAACGTCGACAGCAATCCTCTTTTCAGAAGAGTATTTTGCAATTTCAACAAAGTCAGTTTTTTGTGGTACAAAAAACATACCAAAGTATTTTGTTCTATACCCTACAAAATCGGCGGGCCCAGTATATTGTTTTGCTGAGCGTTCTATTGCACCAGATGAAGACCCAAAAAGTCCCGCAGATCCAGCCTTAAAAGACTCAATATCGCCTCCCTGACCTACAAGACCCTCAAGAAACATCCCATCTTGTGATGGCTCTGTAAGGGGAAGACCTCCAACCCAGTCAAGTCTAAAGTTTTCATCTAAAACGTCGTTCTTAATACCCCTAAGGTTTGTATTAATAACCACCTCATAGCTGTCGTAGGAAAAAGTTAAATCTTTTTGAACAAAACCCTCACCTATTTGTAACACATAAGAAAGAGTTTCTGTGGGGTTTTCCTCGCTTAGAACGGCAGAGCTTTTTCCCTCAACAAACCAAGACTTTGATTCAGACCAAAAACCATCCAAAAAAACCTCTTCCCCGGTTTGGTTTATATAAGAAACGAGAAGATTGTTCTTGTTTGCTCCATCAATTAAATCAAGAGAGTTTTCACCCTCTTTAAGATGTTTTGTAACTAAAAAAGAATTAAGAGAACCACCGTTTTTATTGCTTATATCAGCAGTAAAAAGAGGGGTTTCAACAGTATAAATCTTTTCTAAAAATTCGGAAGACTTTAGAACTTGAGCGTCAGATGTGATGGGAGTATTTTGTACAGCCTTTGGAGTGGTGTTCTCAACAACAGAAACAACCTCTTTTTCTTGGGGTTCAGGCGAAATAAAATCAAGGTATGTTGGCCAAAATAAAAGGATTGCCCCGATTAATATAAAACCAATGAGCGTTTTTTGATCCATACTACGAAGAAACGGTTAGTTTTTTACGACCCTTTTTTCTTCTCGCGGCCAATACTTTTTTTCCACCCACATTAGAGTTTCTTTCCATAAAGCCGTGCTTGTTTTTTCTTTTCCTATTACTAGGTTGGTATGTTCTTTTCATAATGCTTTGTTGCCGAAATATAGCCTAATATTATTGTTTGTGAAACAATAAAAACTATCTTAAAAAAGACAAAAAGAAAAGAAAAGTTCTGGTTATAGGTAAAAAAGCATGTTAATCTAATGGAATACAGTTTATTTTTTTTGTTAACAACTTGTGGATAACTATGGATTATAAAAAAATTTGGAATAAAACTAAAAAAGACCTTAAAAGCGTTTTGCCCGAACACGGATATGAAGCCTGGATAGAAACCCTATCTCCCGTTGGAGCAACAAACAACATATTTATCTTAGAGGCTCCAAACCAGTTTGCACATGACTGGATTATTAATAACTATCAAGATCTAATTGTTTCGTCGTTGAGGGAGCACGAAGAAAAGCTAGACCTGAGAGTGGCTATTGCCCCACAGTCGCAACAGAATGTGGTTGCAACCAGCTTAGCAAACAGTGAACCAATAAAGCAAAGCAACACAGGAAGAAGGCACAATATCAACGCGGGAAATACTTTTGATTCTTTCATTGAGGGGCCAAATAGTGTTTTTGCTAAAAATGCAGCCCTAAATGTTTCTAAAAATCCGGGGTCTAGTGACTTTAACCCACTTATTATATATGGAGGAGTTGGGTTGGGCAAAACTCACCTACTTCACTCCATTGCAAATACGCTTATTAGAGGAAAAAAACAACTTAATGTTGTGTTAGCTTCTTCAGAAAAATTTACAAACGACTTTATTGCCAGTATTCAGGAAAACAGATCTATGGATTTCTCAAAGGTATACAGAAAGGCAGATGTTCTGCTTATAGATGACATACAGTTTTTCCAAGGCAAAGAACAAACACAAGAACAATTTTTTCACACCTTTAACGACCTTTTTACGGCGGGAAAACAGATTGTTATGACAGCAGATAGATATCCGGGCGAAATGGTTGGCCTTCAGGACAGGCT